>LUMM01000106.1_pt1 | contig 16222 bp, 18 predicted proteins | sample 729971 | NCBI WGS metagenome assembly LUMM01 (sample SAMN03860263, study PRJNA289734) | marine metagenome | biome: seawater column; feature: ocean; material: water; isolation source: Red Sea water column Station 22 - depth 50m | place: Saudi Arabia: Red Sea | collected 2011-10-15 | depth 50 m | reverse complement strand
TTCTACTACTTTTTCAACTTCTTGATTAAGCACTAATTTTTTTTCACTGACGAAATTATCGTGAATTATACCAAGGCTACTAAGATTTTTTTTTATTAATTTTATTGCCTCGTCTATAGACAGGCTAGTTAATTCTTCAGATATTGCATCGTAATTAGTAAAATCTATTTTTGGATTTGAAGAAATAATATTATTTGCAAACTCAATCAAATATTCACCAGGATAAAGATCTTCATTATCTGTTGGAAAAGTTTCATTAAATTTGATTTCTCTTATTCTAAAATATACTGATTTTGTGAAATTAATTATCTGATTGCCATAGTCATTTACATAATATTCTTTAGTAACTTTATGATTATTAAATGATAAAACATTTGAAATTACATCTCCTAAAATAGCACCTCGGCAATGCCCCACATGTAAAGGCCCTGTTGGATTAGCAGAAACAAATTCAATTAAATAATTTTTCTTTTGCTCATTTGTATTTATTCCAAATGTTTTAGCGTTCTTAATAATTTCTTTTGAAAAATTTGTCCAAAACTCAGGTTGAAATTTGATATTTATAAATCCAGGTTTTACGATAGATAACTCTTTTATTGACTTGTCCTCATTTTCAAGACTCTTTGCTAATATTTCAGCTAATTCTAAAGGAGGTTTTTTATTTATTTTTGACAAAACCATCGCAACATTTGTAGAAATGTCACAATTAAATTTCTCAGGTGGAATTTCTGTGTTTATTCCATCTAAATTATCTGGCAAAATTATTTTACCCTTTTTCGATAAATCTAAAATAATCTTTTTTATTTTATCTAAGTATTGATCAAAAATGTTCATTTGATATCGTTATAAAGGTTGATAGCATATCTATCAGTCATACCAGAAATAAAATCAGAAACTGATCGATATTTGTTTTTAGATAAATGTTCTTTTGAAATAAATTTTGCCGGATTTTTACTTATTTTGGCAAACAATCTTTTAATTATTAATTTACCTTTGTTATTTTTATTTAGCACATTCTTGTTATTGTACATTTTGGACCTTAAAAAATACCTAATTTCATTATCAGAATTTTTAATTTTATCAGAGAAATCAACCATAAGAAAATCAGTTTTATTCAAATCATTTCTACTTTTAATTTTATTTTGATTAAGATTCTTGATGGTATTACTTATTAAATCTTTGATCATTAAATCTATTGAGTCTCTTATAATCTGGTAAGTTGCAATCTTGTAATTTTTTTTGTTAATCTTTTTTTTATATTTTCTATAAATATTTTTAAAAAAATCTATTTCTACTAACTCTTCTAATCTAAATAAGTTTGCTTTTATGCCATCTTGTATGTCATGGTTATTATAAGCAATATCATCAGATATAGATGAAATTTGAGCCTCTAGTGATGGAAAGGTATTAAAATTAATCATGTTTTTAAATTTTTTAACACCTATCAATTCATCAACTAAATGAAAATCTTCAACTGGACCTTCTTAATGTTTGTAAATTGTGATCAAACCCTCCATGAATGCTCATACATTCATTTAAAGCATCTTCACCTGCATGACCGAAAGGAGTGTGGCCCAAATCGTGCGCTAAACTGAGTGTTTCTGCTAAGTCCTCGTTCAAACTGAAATATCTAGCGATGGATCTTGCTATTTGAGCAACCTCCATAGAATGAGTAATTCGAGTTCTATAATGATCCCCTTCAGTATTAACAAATACCTGTGTTTTATGTTTCAATCTTCTAAATGAAGCGCTGTGAATAATACGATCTCTATCTCTTTGATAAGGTGATCTATATTTTGACAAAGATTCCTTAAATATCCTACCTTTACTTTTGAATTGACCTATCTTTGAGTATTTTTTCATCCTTTAAAATAAAATATTAAGTATTATATTACTAATACCAGTGATCAATTATGATTAAAGAAATTAAATTTACTGATAAAGCACTAAAACAGATCAATGTTTTATTGTCTAAAAAAGATAAAGGGTCTTTTTTTAGAATCGCTATTAAAGGTGGTGGTTGTTCAGGATTTCAATACGAATTCACTTTTGATAAAGAAAAATCAAAAGATGATTTAAACTTTGAAAATATTTTAATTGATAAAACTTCAGCAGATTTATTAAAAGGCTCTGAAGTTGATTATGTTTCAGAATTAATTGGTGAACAATTTAAGATAACAAATCCACAAACTAAGTCATCTTGTGGTTGTGGTGTTTCTTTTTCTCTTTAATGATTATTTCTTCATGGAATGTAAATTCTGTGAGAGCTCGTATAGATAATATCAAAAGTTATCTCTTAAAATATAAACCAGATATCCTAATGATGCAGGAAATCAAAACAGAGGATGTAAACTTTCCCTATGATGATTTTTCAGCAATGGATTATGAAAGTCACGTATTCGGCCAAAAAAGTTATAATGGGGTTGCTATTATATCTAAAGGTAAATTAAAAAATATTAAAACTGACTTAATTAAAGATAAATTAAAGCAATCAAGAATAATTTCAGCTGAACTAGAGTATAAAAAGAAAAATATTCAATTAATAAACATTTATACACCTAATGGAAATCCTGTAGATACGGATAAATATAAATACAAGAAACAATGGTTGGATGATTTAATTAAACAATTAAAGAGTTTAAGTAAAAAAAATTCAAATATTATTCTTGCTGGAGATTTTAACATTATTCCAGCACCTGAAGATGTTTATAATCCAAAAAGTTTTGAGGATGATGCTCTGTTTAGATTAGAAATAAGAAAAAAATTAAGAGAAATGATCAACCTTGGTTTTAGTGATGTCTATAGACATTTTAATGAAACTAAGGAAGGTTATACCTTTTGGGACTACATGAGAGGTGCTTGGCAAAAAAATAATGGGATGCGAATTGATCACTTCTTAGTTTCAAATTCTTTGATTGATCAAATTAAAGGTATAAATATTAATAAAGATCCAAGAGGTCGTGAAAAACCTTCAGATCATACACCGATTGAAATTACTTTAGCTTAGAGATTTTATTTTATTAACCAAGTCTTCATTAATATTTCGAGGGCCTTTATCTAATCTATTTTTGTGTCTTCTTTCACCTGGAAGTCTAACTCCATCAAAAGATTTCATTTTATCAAAAAATTCATCTGCATGTTTTTGCCAATTTGTTCCTGAGGTTTTGTCAGGTGAAATTGCAATGATAAATTCTCCCCCGCTTGGTGGTCCACCATCATTATTATCTTTGGCCGCTGTTTCAAAACTAAAATTATCACCAACCAAAGCACCAGCCATTAACTCAACCATCATTGCTATTGCTGAACCCTTATAGCCGCCAAAAGGAAGTAGTACACCACCATCTGCAATTGCACCTGGATCAGTAGTTTCTTTACCATCTTTAGTCAAACCAGTTCCAAGTGGAACCTCTTTTAGCAACTTGTACTTCACCCATTGCCATTGATGCAGTTGCCATATCATAAACCACTGGAGTTTTTCCAGGTCTTGGCCATGCAAATGAAATTGGATTTGTTCCAAACAATGGTTTGATTGCACCAGCAGGTGCTACAGCAGGTTTGTATGATGTGCATGCAAAAGCAACCAAACCTTCCTCTGCTAACTTTTCTGTTTCAGGCCACATCGCTGCCATGTGATGAGAATTATTTATTGCTAGCACTGCTACACCATTTTCTTTTGCAGCCTTAGCCAATTCAGGCAATCCTTTATTTAAAACTACTGGGGCTAAACAATTATTCCCATGAACTTTTATAACTGATGAGGAAATTTTTTTAATTTCAGGCTTTCCTTTTCCATTAATTTTTCCACTTTTTAAACCACTAACATATGCAGGTAATCTGAACAAACCATGAGATAAAGATCCATCCCGTTCGGCATTTCTAATTAGGTCAGACAGAATAGAAGCTGTTTCATCATCACAACCATTAGCTAATAAAGTTTTTTTGGCTAAATCGAAAATTTCATCTAATGTCAGGGAAACTGTACTCATCCCATTATTAGATATTATTTATAACTAAAGATCAATTTCTAATTAACAACCTTTGAAAGATTTTGACATATTACCTATTAAATCAAAATATAAATCCTTACCTGGATCAAGTGTAGCTCCTAATGGATCGATTACACCTGTTGCAACATTAGTATCTTTCGCTACAGCTTTAATAATATCAGGATTAAATTGAGGCTCTGAAAATATACAACTAACTTTATCATGCTCAATTACCTCTCTGATTTCAGCTAATTGCTCAGCACCTGGCATTACGTCTGTATTTACTGTAAATGCTCCAAGAATATTTATACCAAATCTTTTTTCAAAGTATTGATAGGCATCATGGAAGACTACTGATTTAAAATCTTTATTTAATTCAGACTTAACTTTTTTTGTAAGTTTATCTAAATCATTATGAGCTTTTTTTAAATTTGCTTTATATTTAGCCTCATTTTTTTGATCATTTTCGATTAAGTGCTCAGCCATCTCGCTTAAAATTACTTTTGCATTCATAGGATCTAACCAGATATGTGGATCAAATTCGCCATGTGCATGTCCTTCATGACCATGCTCATCGTGACCATCTTTTTTATGCTCATCGTCATGTCCGTGTTCATCATGACCATGTTCTTTTTCCTTTTTATCATGATCGTGATCGTCATGATCATCCTCTTTTTTTGCATGATCATCATGATCGTCTTCTTTATGACCATGATCATGCTCTTCAAAAATATTTCTTTCTCTAAATTTAAGTTTAGTTAAACCTTTAATTTCCATTAATTCAATTTTTTCAGCTTTTTTTGCAATAGTTTTTAATGGTTTTTCCAAGAAATTTTCTATGTCCTCTCCTACCCAAAATATAATATCTGCATTTTGAATCATTTTTGCATGTGATGGTTTAAGAGCAAATCCATGTGGTGAAGCATAACCATCAACGATTAAATCTGGTTTACCAACACCATCCATTAGATAACTTGCAAGAGAATGGATTGGTTTTATTGTTGCCACTACTTTAATTTCAGCGTTTGCTGGCACAAAAATTGTTAAGAATGATAATATTGATAGGATTAATGGTAATTTCTTTATGTTTTTCATATGTTGTATATTTAAATTGTTATAATATAACACTATGTAATAATATAACACTTATTAGTCAAGAAATAAAATGAGCACTGATCAAAATATATTGGTAAAATTAAATGATGCTGGTTTACAGTTGAACAACAAATGGTTAGTCAAAGGAGTCTCACTACAAGTTGAGAAAGGTAAAATAGTTACTCTTATAGGTCCAAATGGATCAGGAAAAAGCACAACAGCTAAAATTGCTTTAGGTATTTACAAAAAGATTGATGGTTCAGTTGAAAAATATACCCATAAAGTTGGATATGTCCCGCAGAAAATCTCAATTGATTGGACGTTACCGCTAAGAGTAAATGATTTCATGGTATTAACTGAAAGTCTTAATAAAGAGACAATTGATGAAGCTTTGTCTTTAACTGGTGTCATTCATCTTAAAGATAAAAATTTAGGAGATTTATCTGGTGGTGAGTTTCAAAGAGTTTTACTTGCAAGAGCTATATCAAAAAAACCAGAGCTATTAGTACTAGATGAACCAGTACAGGGAGTAGATTTTACTGGTGAAATTGCTTTATACGAACTAATTAAGAAAATTTCTGATGAATTAAGTTGTGGTATCTTATTGATTTCTCATGATCTACACACTGTAATGACAGCCACTGATCATGTTGTCTGTTTAAATGGTCATGTTTGTTGCTCAGGTTCACCAATGGATGTTGCAAAAAATAATGAGTATAAAGCTTTATTTGGTGAACAAGCTTCTCAAATATTATCAAGATATGAACATAAGCACGACCATATTCATACAGATGAAGGTGAAATTAAAAAAAATTAGATGTTTGATGATTTTTTTATAAGAGCTTTGGTAGCTGGAATTGGGATTGCTTTTGTAACAGGACCTCTTGGTTGTTTTGTTATTTGGAGAAGATTATCTTATTTTGGTGACACCTTAGCTCACTCTGCTCTATTGGGAGTGACATTAGCATTTACTATGGAGTTTAATATTGCGCTATCGGTGTTTATCATTTCATCTCTGATAGCACTTATTTTAATTCAACTTCAAAAAAAAACTAATTTACCAGGTGATGCTTTGTTGGGTCTTCTGGCTCATTCATCTCTGGCAGTTGGACTTGTTGTTATAGGTTTTTTAACCTTTATCAGGTTTGATATTATGGGATTATTATTTGGAGATATTTTAGCAGTTTCAGTAGATGATTTGTTAATCATATGGATTGGAGGGGCATTTATCTTATTAACTCTGAAATTTATTTGGAAACCTTTATTCGCTTCAACAGTAAATTATGAACTAGCAGAAGCAGAAGGTTTAAATCCAGACAGAGCTAAGGCAATCTTTACTATTTTAATGGCTGCAATCATTGCTATTTCAATTAAAATGGTTGGATTATTATTAATCACTGGGATGTTAATTATTCCTGCAGCAATGGCTAGAAATTTGTCATCAAGTCCACAAAGTATGGTTATTTATTCAATTATAGGAGGATTGTTATCTGTAATTATAGGATTATTCACATCTTTAGAGTTTAATACTTCTTCGGGTCCATCAATTATAACGGCAGCTTTACTATTATTCATACTTTCATTATTTAAAATAAAACAATCTATTAAATTGAAAAATTAATGAGGAATCTGTAAAATGAAGACAATGCATAAAGAACATACTCTCACAAAAAATCAGCAAATTATTTTTGATTTAATTGATAAATCTCCTGAACCAATGAAAGCTTATTCAATCCTTTTTAATGTTCAAAAAAAAGGCATTAAAGCTCCCCTACAAGTTTATCGAGCGTTAGATAAGCTAGTGGAAATAGGAAAAATTCACAAAATAGAGAGTCGAAATGCATTTATTGCGTGTCACAATTCAAGCTGTCGAGTGGCTAAAGCTACAGCGTTTTCTATCTGTGAGATTTGTGAGAAAGTAACAGAAATAAGTAGTGCAGGTCTTTCCAAATACTTAGCTAACTTCAAAGACAAAGATGGTATGAAATATAGTAAATACAATCTTGAGTTTTTTGGATTATGTAAAAAGTGTAGATAAGTTATTATCTAAAATCAAAATAAAACAAGCTGAAAGGAAAACGTATGTTTATTAAGAAGTATCTTAAATGGATAAGCACATTTCTAGTTTTAGTTGGTATTTTATTAACAAACCTAAATATATACCCTTTAAATATTTACTTTCACGGATTAGGTGTTGTTGGATGGACTATCGCTGGATTTGTAAGCAAAGATAAAGCGATACTTACTAACTTTGGATTACAAATTCCATTGTTCTTAGTAGGGATTTATAAAATAATTATTTAAATTAAAGAATAACCCGCGGCTCTAACTGTTCGAATTAACTCTTTTTTACCTTCAATATTGATTGATTGTCTTAGTCTTCTAATATGAACGTCAATAGTTCTGCTCTCTACATTCACATTATTAGGCCAAACTGTTTCTAAAATTTGATCCCGAGAATAAACTCTTTTGGGATTTGTTAAGAAAAATTCTAATAATCTAAATTCTGTAGGGCCAAGTTGAATTTCTTTATCTGATCTAAAAACTCTTTTTTCTATTCTATCTAATTTTAAATCTTCAAATATTAATTCATTTGCAACAACTTTAGGATCAGATCTTCTTAGAACAGCTTTTATTCGAGCAGATAGCTCATTAAAACTGAATGGTTTTGTGACATAATCATCTACACCACTTTCAAGACCTTTTATCTTGTCTTCTTCCTCTCCTTTGGCTGTAAGCATAATGATAGGAAGGCTCTTAAAATTACTGTCTCTTCTAATATTTTTACAGATATCTATCCCTGATAAATCCGGTAGCATCCAATCTAATAAGAGTAGATTAGGTTCAAATTTTTTTAGTTCTTTTAAACCTTCATTTCCATTTAATGATGAGGAGACAACAAAACCCTCTTTTTCTAAATTATGTTGGATTAATTGAACTATTGAAGCTTCATCTTCAATAATAAAAATTTTTCCTTTCATCAAATTATTCTTGGATTACTTTACCCTTTGGCCTACTACCTTTTAGATATTCACCCTTTACTAAATAACATACTGTTTCAGCAATATTCGTTATATGATCGCCTGCTCTTTCCAAATTTTTTGTAGCAAAAATTAAATGTGTAGAAAAATCTAAGTTTTTTTTATCTTTAGATAAAAAGTCAATTACACTTTCCATTGCAATATAAGTTAAGTCATCAACTTGTTCATCTTTTTCCCAGACTTCTTTAGCTTTATCAAAGTTTTTGTTTACATAGCTATCAAGAACATCGTTTAGTTGTTTCATAACTAGTTCTCCTAGTCTTTTTAAATTTCCCAATAATTCATCTGGCAAATCTAGTGGTAAAGGCTTAACTTTTTTTGCATTACTTTTTGATAGATCCCCTATTCTTTCTAAATCTTGTGAAATTTTTAATGAACTTATGGTCTCTCTTAAATCAATTGCCATAGGTGCTCTTTTAACCAGTAAATTCATTATTTGAGTATCTATTTTAGATCTAAATTTATTAATTTCTTCATCACTTTTAATGATTTTATCAATTGAGTCCTTATCAACTTTAATTACAGCATCCATTGCGTCACTCAATTGAGACTCGGTTAAACTTCCCATTTTTATTAAAGAGTCTTTAAGAAATTGTAGCTCTTCTTCGTATGACTTTACTGTATGTTCATTGCTCATAATTTATCCAAATCTACCTGTAATATAGTCTTGTGTCATTTTATTGTCAGGATTTTTAAAAATTTTCTCAGTTTTTCCAACTTCAATTAACTTTCCTAGGTGAAAAAACCCAGTTTTTTGTGAAACACGTACAGCCTGAGCCATTGAGTGTGTCACTATTACAATCGTATAAGTTTTTTTTAATTCATCAATTAATTCTTCAATTTTTGCAGTAGCAATTGGGTCTAATGCTGAACATGGTTCATCCATTAAGATCACTTCAGGATTAACAGATATAGCTCTCGCTATACAAAGTCTTTGTTGCTGTCCTCCTGATAAACTTGTGCCTGGTTCATCTAGTCTATCTTTAACTTCTTCCCATAAAGCAGATTTTTTTAAACTGTTCTCAACAATTTGATCTAGTTCGCTTTTGGTTTCGCCTTTTCCATGAATTTTAGGACCATAGGAAATATTATCATATATACTTTTTGGAAATGGATTTGGCTTTTGAAAAACCATTCCAACTCTTTCTCGTAATGAGACAACATCCAGATCTTTATCATTAATATTAATACCATCCATTTCAATATTTCCAGTAACTTTACAAATATCGATCACGTCATTCATTCTGTTAATGCATCTTATAAAAGTTGATTTACCACATCCAGATGGACCAATTAAAGCAGTCACTTCTTTTTCATTTAAATCTAAATTAACATCAAACAATGCTTGTTTATCACCATAATAAACATTTAAATTTTTTGATTTTATCTTAACATTACTCATTTAATTCCATCGTTTTTCGAATTTTTGTCTTAAGTATACTGCAATAAAATTCATTACAATTAAAAAGCTTAAGAGCATCATAATAGTTGCTGAAGTTTTCTCAACAAAGCCTCTTTCTGCGGACTCTGACCATAAATATACTTGAACAGGTAAAGAAGATGATGGATCAATTGGACTTGACGGTATGTCAACAACAAATGCAACCATTCCAATTAATATAAGTGGTGCAGTTTCGCCTAATGCTTGCGCTAATCCAATTATAGTTCCTGATAAAGTGCCAGGTAGTGCTAACGGTACTACATGGTGAAAAACAGATTGAAATTTAGATGCACCAACTGCTAAAGCGCCCTCTCTTATTGAAGGTGGAACAGCTTTTAATGAAGCTCTACATGGAATAATAATTCTTGGTAAAGTCATTAACGCTAAAGTTATTCCAGCAACTAATGGTGTTGATCTCGGTAATTGGATAGTTGCAAGCAAAATTTGTAAAGCAAGTAAACCGTAAACAATAGATGGCACTGCTGCTAAATTATTTATATTAATTTCAATAAAATCTGTAATTTTATTTTTTGGAGCGAACTCTTCCAAGTAAATCGACGCTAGAACAGCCACTGGAAAAGCTAATAATAAACAAATTAAAATACTATAAAATGATCCAACTAAAGCTCCACCTATACCTGCTAGTTCTGGATCTCTAGAGTCACCATTGTTAAAAAAATAATTGTTAAAATTTTTACTTATCTTTTTATTTTCAACAAAATAATCATAAATAACTAATTGAAAATCAGAAATTCTTCTTCTTTCTTCGGGTAAATCTCTTGGATAATTACCTTTATGTAATTGATCAATGTCATCAGAGGCTGTTAAATCTAATGTAATTGTTTTACCTATTAAGTTATTATCATTTAAAAAAGCTTTTTTAATCTCAATTTCAGCATCACCACTAAATAGTTTTAATAATTCATCTTCCTCATCTCTATCTTTTGCTGGATAAGCCTTTATTAAATTTTCAATCATTATATCGTAAAAATCAGCTTCCATTATTTCTTCTTGGGATGCACCATTTTGAATTTCTAGTAATTCTTGATCAAAGAAAACTTCAGTGGTTATTACTGTTTTTTTGAAGGCTGAACTTCCTTTTGAGAAAATATTTTGAACTAGAATAACAACAAACAACAAAGCAACAAAGATAGATGTTAATCCGTAAAATCTAAATCTTTTTTCTGCTCGGTGTCTTTTTTTTAATCTTTCTTCTTTAGTCATACTTCTCTCTATATTTTTTGACTGCTCTTTGAGCGATATAATTCAATATTAATGTTGCTATAAATAATGTAAGTCCTAAAGCAAAAGCAGATTGAGTTTTCGGACTATCAAATTCTTGGTCACCAACAAGTATCATTACAATTTGAGTTGTGATTGTTGTAGTAGACTCTAAAGGGTTAATTGTAAGATTTGCAGCAAGGCCAGCTGCCATAACAACTATCATTGTTTCACCTATCGCTCTTGACACTGCTAATAGAACTGATCCTATTATCCCTGGAAGAGCTGCAGGTATCACGACTTGTTTAATTGTTTCTGATTTAGTGGCTCCTACAGCATATGAACCGTCTCTTAATGATTGTGGTACAGAATTAATTACGTCATCAGATAAAGATGAAACATAAGGAATAATCATTATTCCCATAATTAATCCTGCAGCTAAAGCACTTTCAGATGAAACAGTTAATCCTAAATTTTCACCTACTTGTCTAAAAAAAGGTCCAACAGTTAATGCAGCAAAGAAACCATAAACTACAGTTGGTATTCCTGCTAAAATTTCAATAATTGGTTTTGAAATTCTTCTTACTTTAATTGAAGCATATTCAGCCATGTAAATTCCTGAAAATAGACCAATAGGAACAGCTACCAACATTGCAATAAAAGCTATGAAAGATGTACCTGCAATTAATGGAATAAAGCCAAAAGCATCTTTTAACTCTTCAAATTCAGCTGCAGTTATTGATGAGGCATCTCTAACGAAGGCTCTTTGGGGACTCCAATTTGTACCAAATAGATAATCAAAAATATTAATGACTGAAAAAAACTTTATACTTTCAAAAAGTAGTGAAAATATTATTCCGAGAGTGGTTAAAATAGCTATTAAAGAAGATACAAACAATAAACCCTTTAAAATAACCTCCACATCGTCTCTAGCTTTATTGTTATTTTTTATTTTTTTTAAAGAGTAAATAACTGAGGCTATAATTATTCCAAAAATTAAAACTACTTTTGAATTTGTAAAAAGATTTATAAATTTTGCATAAGCAAGAGCACTTTCTCTTAATATACTGTCTATATCTCCAAAATAAGTACCTAAATGAATAGCCTTAATTTTTTCATATATTAAATTTGCTTCATTTTTATCACTAAAAATTGCACCTTGATTTGCAGCTGTTTCAATAATTATAGATTTAATGATTACGGGTTCAAATAATGACCAGACCAATAAAAATACTAATGCTGGTATTGAACACCACAAAACAAGATAGTATCCATAAAATTTTGGTAGAGCATTTAATTTGATATTATCTTTGATAGAAATGGTTTTAGTTTTTGATTTTCCATAGAAGAACAAAGAGACAGAAAATATAGTGATTAAAAATATTAGAACGATGTTCATTCGCCCTGAGTGATATATTCTTAATGTTACAGAAATATTACAAATTAAATCTAAGATTGAATAAACAAAAAAGGCCAGTTATTACTGGCCTTTTTTTGGGGATAAATGAAAATTATTTTAACTTGATTGTATTCAGATCTACTGCAGCTGTTCTAGTAACTTTGTATTTATCTGAAGCTAAAGGAACAAGTCCTATTTCAGCTAAATAACCTCTGTTACTCATTGCTTTTTTCGAAGTAAATTCTTTAAGAAACTCTTTAATGCCTGGAATTACTCCAATGTGAGCTTTTTTTACATAAAAGAACAATGGTCTTGCAATTGGATAAGAATAATCTTGGATACCTTCTAATGATGGCTGAACACCATTAATAGATGATGCTTTGATTTTATCTTTGTTAGCAACTAAGTAACTATAACCAAAAAAACCATATGCATCAGGATTAGATGAAAGTTTTTGTACAATTAAAGTATCATTTTCACCAGCTTCAACAGCATATCCGTCTTCTCTAATTTTAGCACATTCCTTTTTAGCTTTTTTACCTTCAGCATCATAAAGAGATTTAGCTGTTTTAGTGCATCCTTTAACCATAACTAATGAATTCCATGCATCTCTAGTACCTGATGTTGGAGGTGCAACTAATATTTCAATCTTTTTATTTGGAAGACTAGCATCTATATCACTCCAATTTTTATATGGATTTTCAACAAGTTTTCCATCAATGTCTACTTTAGATGCTAAAGCTCTCCATAATTGTTCTTTTGTGAAGTCTGCATCTGGAGCATTCACTGAGTGTGCAAATGAAATACCATCATTACCTATTACTATTTCAATAATTTCAGCAACTCCATTTTTCTCACATAGAGCTTTTTCTTTTGTTTTAATTGCTCTTGATGCATTTGTTATATCAGGATGATTTGCTCCTACACCTGCGCAGAACAATTTCATTCCTCCACCAGTTCCTGTACTTTCGATTACTGGTGTCTTGAATTTTCCACCTTTACCAAACTTTTCAGCTACAACTGTAGCATATGGGTAAACAGTAGAAGAACCTACAATTTTTATTTGATCTCTTGCGTAACTTGTTGTTGTAAAACTAAGTACTAAAAGAAACCCTAATAAAATTTTTACTAATCTATTCATATTTCTCCTTTTTTAGATTCGTTATGCATCAATAAATAAATCTGAATCTTAAATATTTTATTAAAGGAAAGTTAAAGTTTTGTTACAAAGGCTAACTTTTTAGTTGAATTAAATTGAATTAAATTTCAAATCTATAGTAGTTCCTTGATTTTCCTCACTATTAATAATCATTTCGCCTCTATGTTGAGAAACAAGATGTTTAACAATAGCTAGTCCTAACCCTGTTCCACCAACACTCCGACTTTTACTAGGATCAACAGTGAAAAATCTTTCAGTGATTCTATGAATAAATTCCTTAGGAATTCCTATTCCTTGATCTGATATAGAGACAATATTTAAATCACCCTCTTTTTTCGTGGCAATTTTAATTTCTTTACCCTTCTCACTATATTTAATTGAATTATCAATAAGGTTAGTAAAAATTTCTATTAATTTATCCCGATCACCAATAATTTTGAAATTCTCAGTTTTTTGCAGATTTAAATTGATGTTATTTTTTTTAACAATGTTTTCATAAGTCTTAATCACGTAACTAAGCACTTCTATTAAATCTATTTCGTGTGTAGGCCTTATATGCTCCTGCAGCTCAATTTTTGATAGTGATAACAAATCTCTTATTAAATTTTCCATTCTTTCAGATTGAGAGCTCATTACTGGTAATAAATTAGTAACTTCAGAGTTCTTTTTTAAATCTGCATTATTTTCAAATGTCTCAAGTCCCATCTTAATAGATTGCAATGGGGTTCTAAGTTCGTGGGAAACATTTGCAACAAAGTCTGATTTTAATTGTTGAAATTTATGAAATTCAGTTAAATCTCTCATAAAAAGCAAACAAGATGGTTCATCAAAAAATAAATTATGATTATCTTGGTAAATTGTTACATTCATTCTAAGAACTGAAGGGTTTCGTAGCTCTATTTCAAGGTCATTAGAATTTTCTCCATTAAAAGCTTTCTCAATTGAACTTAACAAATCGGGATTTCTTAAAAAGCCACTTATATTTTCATTCAATTTTGTTTGAAATCTTTTACTGGCTGAACTATTACTAAATATTATTTCCTTGGATTTGTTTAAAATTATAATTCCTTCTGGAATGTAATTTAAAAGGTTATAAATAGTTTCTCTATATTTTTTATTCTCATTTTCCTCTTTATTGATCTCTTCTTTTTTTTCTTCTGTATTAATTCCTAAAACTCTCTCCTTCTTCAATAGAAAGAATAACAAAATAGCTATTATAATTAACAAAACATATGTTAATAATTCCATAAACTATTTTACTCTTCCGTATATATCCTGAAATCTTACAATATCTGTTTCTTTTAAAATCGAGCCTACTTGAGCTTCAATTATTTTAACTGGTTTTTTATAGGGATTTTCTATTCTATGGATTGCACCTAATGGAATAAAAATAGTTTCATCAGGTTTCATAGTGAAATATTTCTTATTTAAAGTAATTTTTGGTTTACCATGGGTAACAACCCAGTGCTCAGCTCTATGATGATGTTTCTGAAGACTTAATATACCTTTGGGTTTTACATATAATTCTTTAATCAAGAACTCTTTACCATTAAATAAATTAACATAACTACCCCATGGTCTGTGGAATACATTCTTCTTTTTAAAATAATGTCTTTTATTTCGTCCATACATCTTACAGATTTCTTTCCAAGACCCTAAATCAGACCAAGGAATATCCAATTTAATAGCATTGATATCTTTGGTTTTTTCTAATATTGCATAGTCAAAAGACTTTGCTGTTGCTTTGGTAAATGCTTGTTTGTTTAAATAATACACATTACTTTTATATTTTGCTTTTGTTACAGCTTTGTTACAATTTCTATAAATATTTGGTTGGTATTTCTTAAAATTATTAATGATTGAGTCTTTTCTCAAATAAAACATTCCAGAATTCCAATAACCTTTTTTACTAATTATTTGTTTAGCTTTGGCTTCTTTAGGCTTTTCTACAAATCTAGATACTTTGTTATTTCTGGTTAAAAAATAACCAAATTCACTTGAGGGCATTTTGGGTTTAATCCCAAAGATAAAAATATTGTTTTGAGTAAGTTTCTTTTGATTTTTTTTGATAGCTTTATTGAATAAACCAACTTTTTCTATCAAATGATCAGCAGCCAAAAACATTAATGGTTGTTCGTTTGGAATGTCTTTAATTAAAGCCGTACTTAATATAGCGGGTGCAGTATTTCTTTTTGCTGGCTCTAAAACTATCTTGAATTTTCTTATTTTGTGTTTTTTTAAATGTTGTTTTACTTGTCTTAAATATTTTGCATTAGTGCTTATAATTGGAGCATCAAATATAGATGCTTTAACTCTCTCTAAAGTTTTACCCAATAAAGTCCAATTACCAAAATCAATAAATTGTTTTGCTTGATGTTTTTTAGCTTTTGGCCAAAGTCTAGTTCCAGCGCCACCACATAAAATAACTGGGCGAATTTTCATTAAATTTTTGAATATTCCTTAACTTCTTTTTTCTTACCAGGGTGAGTTGGGGCTCCTAAACTTGCTGGCCCGACTGTTTGTGCATATTTCCAAAGAGTTCCTGAACCAAAATCAGATTTTTTAGCCTTCCACTTTCTTTTTCTTGATGCCAATTGTGCTCTTGTTAAACGAACATTAATTGTTCCTTTTTTAGCATCAATATCAATTAAATCACCATTACGTAAAAGAGCAATCGGTCCTCCCAAAGCTGCCTCTGGACCTACGTGACCAACACAAAATCCTCTTGTTGCGCCAGAAAATCTTCCATCAGTAATTAAAGCAACTTTCTCACCTTTACCTTGACCATAAATTGCACCAGTTGTTGAAAGCATTTCTCTCATACCTGGTCCACCAACTGGGCCTTCGTATCTAATAATCATCACATCACCATCTTTATAT
>LUMM01000184.1_pt1 | contig 16442 bp, 17 predicted proteins | sample 729971 | NCBI WGS metagenome assembly LUMM01 (sample SAMN03860263, study PRJNA289734) | marine metagenome | biome: seawater column; feature: ocean; material: water; isolation source: Red Sea water column Station 22 - depth 50m | place: Saudi Arabia: Red Sea | collected 2011-10-15 | depth 50 m | reverse complement strand
GTGAATATATTTTGAAATTTCAAGATGATGGAGGACGTTTTTCAGCAGGTGAAACAAGCATTATCATTGATCTTCCAGATGTAGGACAAGAATTAGCAGTTTTAACTAAAAGAGAAGATTTACTTGCTCAACCGTTTTGTTCTGCTTCTGGATCGGGTAGTTGTACTAGTACAAAAACAAATGTGACTTTTACAGGAGGAGCGTTGCAACTAACAGATCCTAGCTCTAATGCCACAGGTACTTATGAATTTGCGGATACTTTAGATTTAGGCGGTGTATTTACATTGACTTTAAGAAGACATATTCAAAGTCTTGGTGTTTTAATCGGTAGCGATATTGATGATGTTCCAGATTTTGATAGTATTACTAACTTTGATGGAGATCCTGCAAATGATACTGATTGTCAAGTCTTTGTAAAAACAAGTACAGATGCCTCTAGTTATGGTTCGTTTAATGTATTTGCTAATGGAGAATTTATTCAGCGATTGGGTAGCCTCATAGAGATTGTTACTGATAGTAAAGGGTCTGTTTCTGCTCAAGTATTGAGGGAATATTATACTAAAGGACTCTTTAATATTTTTGAGGAATTAGGAATTAAATCGAAAATAATTGACAATCCAATAAATGATAAACCACCTTTTCTTATTGGAACGCGAATAGAGTCACCAGAATATAAAACAATACTCTTTTATGGCCATGGTGATACTGTTCCACTTCAAACAGGCGACTGGTATGAAGGTATCAACCCTAGTGAATTGAAAGTCATTGGTGATAAAATCTATGGAAGAGGTATTGCTGATAATAAGGGGCAACATTTCATAAATCTAATGGCTCTTTTGTCAGTTTTGAAAACCAAAAAAAAATTAGGATTTAACCTAAAGCTCATCTTTGAAATGGGAGAAGAAATTGGGTCTCCTGGACTATTTGAGCTTTGCGAGCTGTATAAGGAAGACTTAAAATCCGATGTTCTAATAGCTTCTGATGGACCTAGAGTTTCTGTTGAAGTTCCTACTATCTTTTTGGGTTCTAGAGGAGCAGTAAATTTTGAACTTGAAGTTAAATACCGCTCAGGGGCCCATCATTCTGGAAATTGGGGAGGGGTTTTAAGGGATCCAGCGATCAGACTTTCTCATGCCCTTTCTTTGATTACAGATAAAAACGGAGAAATATTGATCGATCAGTGGAAACCAAATTCTCTTACTTCTGAAATTAAAGGCAGGCTAAAAGTTCTTCCAACTACTATTTCCGAAACATTAGATATCGATGAAAATTGGGGTGAACCTGGCTTAACTCCAAATGAAAAGTTATTTGGTTGGAATTCATTTTCAATACTTGCCATTAAATCGGGAGATATTGATGTGCCTGTCAATGCTATTCAACCCTCAGCAAAAGCACTCTGTCAACTCCGGTTTGTTGTTGGAACAGAACCATTAAAAATTATTCTTTAATACTAATGACTGACTTATATTGGAATTTGGGAGATTAAAAAGATAACAAAATCAGGTATTTAAAATATTTTCTTTACGTGTAAGATTTGATAAAACTTCTGGCCCTTTGTCGTTAAGGATCACAATTTCTTCCAATCTTATTCCAAATTTCCCTGGAATGTATATTCCTGGTTCAATTGAGAATACCATTCCTGGCTCTAGAATAGTGTCAGAGGTTGCTGTGATGTAGGGCGGTTCATGAATTTCACTACCAAGTCCGTGACCAGTTCGATGAATAAAGTATTGCCCAAAACCTGCTTTAGTAATTAAATCCCGAGCTGCCTTATCTACGTTTTTTGCTACTTCACCGGGTTTAGCTGCCTCTAAAGCGGCACAAACAGCGTCTTCTACAATTTGATGTATCATTTTATAGTCGTCTGGAGGAGAACCGAGAATAGCCATCCGGGTAATATCTGAAGCATAACCTTTAAATTTACCTCCAAGATCAATCACGACGACATCGCCATCATTTAATACTCTTGATCCTGTTTGATGATGAGGAAATGCACTATTGGGACCTGATGCAACAATAGAAAACTGTGGCAGCGCTCCTTGTTCTGAGAAACTAGATTGAATTACTGAAGCGACTGCATCTTCGGTCATTCCGGACTGAATCTCACTTAATGCATTTTGCATAGCAGTATCGGCTTGATTTGCATTCTCTCGTAGGATGTTTTGTTCACTTTTATCTTTAATCATTCTTAATTTGCCGATAGTGGATGCTGTAAAGGCTCTATTGGCGTTTAAAACTTTATCTTGAATAAGTGCTGCATGATCTGCTCGCATTGTTTCGTCTATCACTATCGACCTAGAAGAAAATCCTTTAAGATCTGTCAGTAAGTTGTCCAGTGCAGATGTCGGACCTGTTGCATCTGACCAAGTATAGAAGCGAATATCCGTTTGTTGTCGCGCACTTTCTGCTTCAAGTTCTGGCATTAAAAAGCCTAAACCTGTTTGAGTTAAAAGAAATATTAATGGACGTTCGTCGGCATGAGGGTTTACGCCGAGGAGCCAATTGAGATTTGCGCCTGGTGCTAAAGCGATTAAATCTACCGCTTTTTCTTTCATTTGCTGACGAAGTTTGTCTATTTTGTCCATTTTCTATATCCATCAATGGGTTAAATACCTAAGGCCTGTCCATCCTTTCTAGGATCCGAGCCAGCGATATAACTCCCATTTTCTAATTTTTTTATGATCTGGGCGCCACCAAACCCGAAAGAGTTATCATAACCTTCAATTTTTATATGATGACCCATCTCGCTTAAGGATTTAATAGTTTTGTGTGGCATCGATTTTTCAACAGCTAATTGCTGACCGTGATCAAACCGCCAGCGAGGCGCGTCAATCGCTGTTTGGGGGTCTTGACCCCAGAGCTCTGTTCTTAAAATTAATTGTATATGACCTTGAGCCTGCATAGGACCTCCCATTACGCCAAAGCTCATCAATGGAAGTGTGTCTTTCATCAAAAAACCTGGAATAATAGTATGAAATGGTCTCTTTTTGGGGCCAACGAAATTTGCAGAATTAGGATCTAATGAAAAACCTGCACCACGATTTTGCAAGTGAATTCCAGTACCTGGAACACAAACACCAGATCCAAATCCAGCATAATTAGATTGAATAAAAGAGACCATTAGTCCTGATTTGTCAGCAGCTGTTACATAAACAGTACCTCCACTTTTTGGTGAACCAGATTTAAAATTTTGCGACTTATTAGGATCTATCAATTTTGCTCGTTTTTGTAGATAGCTTTCCTGTAAAAGATCTTTGGCAGTAATTTCGTTCATATTAGAAGGATCAGATACATAAGTCTCCACATCAGCAAGACACAACTTAATTGCCTCAATTTGTAAATGTATTGCGCTAGGATGGTCTGGAGTTAAACTTTTAATGTTCGTATGTTCAAGTATACCTAGTGCCATCAAAGCCGCAATACCTTGAGTGTTTGGAGGAATCTCGTGGAGTGAAAAATTTTCAAATTCTTGGGAAATAGTACCACACCATTCATTCTCATGCTTTTTCAAATCATTTAGTGTTAGAGCTTTAATTCATCAGCTCCAATTTTCCATAGTTTTGATATTATTGGTGATATGGGAAAGCCCTCGTTTGCATATTTTATCGCCGGTTCAAATAAATAATCAAAGGGCAAGAAGCCAAATTTTTCAGAAAGCGTAATCCAACTGGAAACAGCTCCAGGAACGGTTACGCTCTCCCAGCCACGAAATGGCATTTTTTCCAAATTACTAAACCTGTCTGAGGTCCAACTGGCGGGTGACTTGCCAGAGGCATTAAGACCGTGCAGTTTTTCGCCATCCCAAATAACGGCAAAGGCGTCTGAACCTAAGCCACAACCAGTAGGTTCAACAACGGTCAGAGTTATAGCTGATGCAATGGCAGCGTCTATCGCATTTCCACCTTTTGCTATCATTTGTATTCCTGCTTGTGCAGCTAGTGGATGACTTGTTGCAACTATATTTTGTGCGAGCACGGGTGACCGTCTGGAGCTATACAAAGGCTGAGTAGGCGGATAAATTGTATTCATTATTTTGGCTTTTTTTAAATAAACTAAGGCGGCAAGCAATATTTAGTATTTGCTTGAATTAAAAATCATTTTTGACTGCAATGTCTATTGATTTTCTTAAGTATTATTTCTTTAACTTAAAACTTGGCACCATATATGGAACATTCGACTTATAGTCGACGAACTTTTGACCAAACCTTTTTTCAAACCGTTTTTCTTTAAATTTCGGTGCTGAATAGCAATAGAAAGTAAAAACAATGGCAATTAACCACTGATCTAATGTCCAGATAGGCGTTGTCCAAGTCGTTAAAGCGAATGCAAGGTAAATTGGTTGTCTGATATATTTAAATAACCCGATAGTTGGCATATCTGGAAACTTGGGCGCTTTATTTTGGGCTAGAGACATCCAGCCTAGCGCGCCAGATTGTAATTCTGCTCCAGCATCTAAGCTAGCCCATATAAGCAATAACCAAGAGCTTCCGTAAAGGATGCACATTAGTATATAAATACTTCCTGCTGGCTCCCAAATAATGATGTTTGACGGTGTCCAAAAACAAAATAACAAAAATAACTGAATAGAGGCCAACAATGCAAAAGTAGTGGAAGATAATATTTTCGAGTACTCTTTTGGCGCAAAATAAAGGAGATAACTTTTTCCCATGGAAGATAAAAGAAACGAGTGTGCTAAAGGAAATTGAAGTAACAAAATTAGGTTAGCAAAATGTGACCAAGGGTAGGGTACTTTTCCAAAGGATTGTGACATTCCCCAAAACATAGCCAAGATCATTGATAAAACAGATACGCTAAAAATCACGTGACAAACTAATCCATACATAACAGCAACAAACCAACGCTTTGATAGTTCAAAGGAAAAAATGGCTCTACCAATTAGGTCAAAAAACTCAAGCAGAGGATCAATTATCGATTTTCTCATTGTGTAAAATTAGATTTCCATCAAATAATTTAACCGAGGCAGTAAGTCGCAACCTTGGAATAAAGCTTAACTGAGATCGATCGTTTGTACTCAAATGTATTTAATTTTGATTTATCAATACAATGAGCTACTTAATGTTTAGTTTAGTTTTAAAATTGAGGCTATAAAATGTTAGCAGACAATCTTCTCCCAGTTGTTATGCAACTTTGTTATTTTTTAGGGCATCGGAATGAAAATGAGGCGAAATCTTTTGGTATTAGCAAAGACTGGCTAAGCCTTGAAAATAAAGATCTCAAGACAACAAAAAGCGGTGAATTGTTAGCTTTGTCACTTCTTAGTCAAAATGGAACGAGATCATCATATAATTCGTTTTGATTTAGTTGATTAATTTATAAAAAAGACCGGTGTTTTTTATGTCCAAAGAAAAAGAAAAAATGTTAGATTGGTATCGTATCATCACGCTCATGGAAAAGAGCCTTCTGGTCGTTATCGCCTTTTTGACAGCTTATGCTGTTATCGTTGAAATGTTTGTTGTTTTGTCTGAAAGAGCAGTAAAATTAACCGACCTATTGTTGTTGTTTATTTATGCTGAAGTTTTGGGCATGGTTGCGGCTTTCTATAAATTCAGAAAAATACCAATAACAGTCCCAATTTTTATTGCAATCACTGCATTATGCCGTCTGATTATATTACAAGGGAAAGGCATCAATACAGTTGATCTTTTATATGAAAGTGGTGCAATACTTCTTCTGGCGCTTGCTGCTCTGGCAATTAGATGGAATTTAGTAAACTTGATCAGGCCGAAAGATAACAAAGAGTAGAAGTTTAGTTTAATTTACGTAATACTCTTCAGTGGCAATTTAAGAATGGATGGTATTAATGGCTGAACTCTCTGGAGGATGTCTTTGTGGAAGCATTCGTTACAAAATAATAAATGAACCAATTTTAGCGTATACGTGTCATTGTCGGTTTTGTCAGAAAGACACTGGAACAGCACATAGATCGGCTCTTGCTGTGTTAAACGAGCAGGTTCAATTGTCTGGAAAAGAAATTAAAGTCTATACTTATAAAAGTGACGATCATGGTCGCGAACTTTATAAAAACTTTTGCCCAGATTGTGGGACTACTATCGCACTTAAAACTCAAAGATTTCCGGAACGACAAGTGATAATGATCGGAACTTTAGACAATCCGTCACAAATCGATTTAACTACTCATATGTTTGCGGAAGAAGCTTTTCATTGGGTAAATTTTCCCAAAGATCATATAGTTTATGCCCGCCATAGAATTGCTGACGATGGTAAGCCTGCCATGCCAATAAATACCGAAACATAAATTTTACTTAATTAATAGAATTTGAAAAGTTGTTTGGTGACCCTATATAACTACTGTAGTAAGTTGGAGGGCGCACGATGGCTAAAAAAGACTTTTATGATCCTTTCATGGGTTGGGGTAAACTAGCCCAACTGTTCTGTGCGTGTTTTGCATTCTTTTTGCCCAACTTATTTTTTATGATGTATGTGCTCGATTGGTTTTAAAGAGCTGCTCAGGAGAAATTGCTACTTTGGGCTGTTCGTAAAATTGGCTTACTATAAAGCAATTTTTCGTATGTTTTAATTGGTAGAAAGTCAAAAACCTTAATGAGGAAATAGGTTAATAGAAAGACAAATACACCTCTTACAAGTAGTATCACTATTAATGAAGGACCCAATAGCATTAAAATTGTGGTATCCTCAAAAATTGAATGAAATAAATTAATAAATATAAGCGCGCCAACCGCTGAGCGAGGCTTAACCAAACCTTGTTTGACGTCCTTTATCATGAGGCCACCGCCAAAACCGAGCCCTAGGGTTAAGCCAACAACCACAATTGTAGACGCACTTTGTCCAATATTTAAAATTTTAAGGAAGGGACTAAGGCAAATGTGTATTACCTTTTCTATACCAATACGCTTTAAAATTTCTAAAAATGTTATCAGTACAATAATTACGATTTGAATAAATACTAACCCCTTAACTTGATCAATAACCCATTGTTTGAGGGTTGGTGCTGTAGACATTTCAGGTAGGTTGAGAAACGCAATTTGGGTAAAAAGCTCAAAGTTTGTAAAAACCAAATTTAGTAAGGTACAAAACAAAATACCGGCAAAGATCCTAATAACTATTGTAGCGCCAGCTGAGAGACCAGCTTGGCGAGAAATAGCTGCTTCAATAATTATGGAATGAGTAAATAATATGAAGGATGCTAAGATTGTAGTTTGAGCCACTGTAAGTTGTTCAACTCCCGGAGTTGAAGCTAAAACAATTAGACCCGCATAAGGGTTAGTGAGCATAGTTGTTGTGATTGCTAAAGCCATTTCGGCGGGTAAACCCATCATCATGGTAATAGGGCCGAAAAAATTGGTTAGAACACTCACTAAACCATAAATTTCTGCTATTTTTACCAAAATAAGTGTTGGTATCATTATTTTAAATAATTCAAAGGACACGATAAAAATATCATTTGTTATTTTTTGGATGATTTGTTTCAAAATGAACGTCCTTGTTTATTAAAATTTGTTTACATTGATTATTATTTTTAACAATCAAATAATTCTAAAATGGTTAAGTTTGCCATCCTCATCTTAACAACTATTTTCCTGCGTCTTAATGGCCTTTTGTTTTTTTGGCACTTGACTAAATGGTGGATAACTTCATTGTGTTACGTAGGGGAAGTTGGTGGACGTATGTGGGTCTAGTAGGAATTTGTTCCTATTGGTCTACAAAATCAAACAAACTGAGTAAAAACTTTTTGTTTTGATTTAGATTGTTCCCAATATTTATAAGATCTCCTTATTGGATCGAAAAACAAACTGCGTTTAGGCAGTGTAAATGGGAGGAACATTATGACTGAAGTAACGATGACCGTTAATGGAAAAACGGTGTCTGGTTCTGTTGAAGGGCGGACTCTACTTGTCGAGTTTATTCGAAACGATTTGCATTTAACTGGAACTCACGTCGGCTGTGATACTAGCCAATGTGGAGCATGTGCAATTCATGTGAATGGTAAACTTGTTAAAGCTTGCACAATGTTTGCCCTTGAAGCAGATGGGGCCGAAGTATCAACAATCGAAGGACAAGCTAATGACGACGGTTCTTTAAATGTTATACAACAAGCTTTCAAAGAGCATCACGGTTTACAGTGTGGATTTTGTACTCCGGGAATGGTCATGGCTGCTGCTGATTTGCTTAAAACAAATTCTAAACCCACTGAGCTTGAAATTAGAGAGCACTTGGAGGGTAACATTTGTAGATGCACAGGGTATCATAATATCGTTAAAGCAATTTTAGCAGCATCCGGTCAGGATGTTTCAAACATTGCTGCAGAATAATCTAACTTAAGGGAGAAAATAATGCCTAAGGATTCAGGAATAGGAGCAGCAATTAAGCGTCGGGAGGATGCTCGTTTTCTGCTTGGAAGCGGTCGTTACAGTGATGATATCACATTACTAAATCAAACTTATGCAATATTTGTTCGCTCTGAGGTTGCAAATGGTGAAATCAATAGCATCGATACATCAGAAGCTGAAGCAATGCCGGGAGTATTAGCGGTTTTTACTGGTGAGGATTTTGTTGATGTAGGGGGTAACCCTGCAGGTTGGCTTATTAATTCCAGGAACGGTGATCCGATGAAAGAACCTAAGCGTCCTGTTTTGGCTCATGGCAAGGTGCGACACGTTGGTGACGCCTACGCTGCGGTCATTGCTGAAACAGAACAGCAAGCTCGAGATGCTGCTGAAAAAATTAACGCAGATATTAAAGAATTACCGGCCGTTATTGATATGGCTTCAGCATTAGCTGGTAAAAACTTTGTTCATGATGAAATTGGTACCAACCAATGTTATGACTGGGGGTGGATCGAGGATAATAGAGAGGCAACTGATAAAGCCATACAAAATGCTCATCACGTAACCACTCTTGAACTCGTTAATAACCGTTTGGTTCCCAATGCTATGGAACCGAGATGTTCTATTGCTGACTATAACCCAGCAAACGATGATTACACTCTTTATACAACTTCCCAAAATCCACATCTAACACGCCTTTTGATATCGGCATTTGTTTTGGGAATTCCCGAAAATAAATTAACAGTCGTGTCCCCAGATGTTGGTGGTGGGTTTGGGTCAAAAATTTATCACTATGGAGAGGAAGCTTTAGTTTTAGCGGCGGCAAAACGTATAAAGCGACCTGTCAGATGGACAGCGACTCGATCGGAATCTTTTATGTCCGATGCGCATGGTCGTGATCACGTTACAAAGATTGAATTGGCACTAGATAAAGATAATAATTTCCTAGCTTTTCGCACAGAAACAATGGCTAATGTTGGCGCATATTTATCTAACTTTTCAACGGTAACACCAACGATTTTACACGGAACACTAATGGCTGGTAATTATGCCGTTCCTAACGTTTATGTTAATGTAAAAACAGTCTTTACAAATACAGCACCAGTTGATGCGTATAGAGGTGCCGGCAGACCGGAAGCAACTTATTCCCTGGAGCGCGTCATTGATAAAGCTGCTACAGAACTTGGTGTTGATCCAATAAAACTACGAAGACAGAATTTTATTAAACCCGATCAATTTCCTTATGTTACGGCTGCGGGTTTGAATTATGATGTTGGGGATTATGATGCCATTATGGATAGGCTCGAACATCATGCAGACCTAAAAGGTTTTGCTCAAAGAAGGAAGAAAAGTGAAGCTGCAGGTAAATTGAGAGGTCTTGGCATTAATACTTACATAGAAGCTTGTGGTATTGCACCTTCAAATTTAATAGGCACGCTTGGTGCTAGAGTAGGTTTATATGATGCTGCGACTATCAGAGTAAATGCTACAGGCAATATATCTGTTATGGTTGGTGCGCATAGTCATGGTCAAGGTCACGAAACAGCATTTCCGCAGATCGTAGCAGATATGTTGGGCGTCGATCCTGACAACGTTGAAATTGTACATGGAGATACATCCAAAATTCCTTTTGGTATGGGTACTTATGGATCAAGATCCTTGGCAGTGTGTGGTTCTGCAATTGTTAGGGGTGTTGAAAAAATCATTTCGAAAGGGAAGAAAATAGCAGCCCACATGATGGAAACAACAGACGATAAAGTTGACTTTGAAGAGGGTGTTTTTTCAGTAAAAGGAACTAATAAAACAGTCTCTTTCGGTGATGTGGCTTTGAAGGCTTATATTCCTCATGATTTTCCAATTGAGGACATAGAGCCTGGGCTTGAAGAAACAGCATTTTATGACCCTCAGAATTTTACGTATCCAGCTGGAGCCTATGCTTGCGAGGTTGAAGTGGATCCAGATACCGGTCAGGTAACAATTGAAAGTTTTGCTGCAGCGGATGACTTTGGTAATATTATCAATCCGATGATTGTAGAGGGACAAGTTCATGGCGGCTTAGCTCAAGGTATAGGTCAGGCTCTTTTAGAAGGTTGTACATATAACGAAGACGGTCAGCTGATAAGCGCTTCTTATATGGATTACACGATGCCGAGAGCAGCAGATTTACCCTCCTTCATTGTTGATCACACTGTTCAAACACCTAGCACTGACAATCCACTTGGCGTTAAGGGCTGTGGTGAGGCGGGAGCAATTGGCTCACCCCCAACAGTAGTAAATGCTGTTGTTGATGCGCTTAGATCAGCTAACCATAATGTAACTCATATTGATATGCCACTAACTCCTGAGAGAGTTTGGGCTGCAATGAATAATTAATCGGAGAATAAAACATGTATAACTTCGAATTTAAACAACCGACAACAATATCTGATGCAGTAAATTTACTTAAATCAGATGAAGCCCAAGCTCTTGGGGGTGGTCAAACTCTAATACCTACTATGAAGCAACGGCTTGCAAGCCCATCTACACTCGTGAGTCTAACAGCAATTTCTGAAATGAAGGGTATTTGTAAAAACGATGACGGGAGTATCTCTATTGGTGGCGGAACAACGCATGCCGAAGTTGCCTCTCATGCTGATATATTTGCAGGATTAAAAACACTTGCAGAGAATATTGGCGACGCAGCGGTAAGAAATAGAGGAACAATTGGTGGATCTTTAGCTAATAATGATCCAGCTGCTTGCTATCCTGCAGTAGCTTTGAGTACTGGAGCCACCATCGTCACAAATAGTCGAGAGATTTCCGCGGATGATTTTTTTCAAGGAATGTTTGATACTGCATTGGAAGAAGGGGAAATTATTATATCGGTAAGATTTCCAGTTCCTACCTCGTCGTCTTATCAGAAATTTGTTCAACCAGCATCGAGATTTGCCATGGTTGGCGTCTTTTTATCAAAATTTGCGGATGAAACGAAAGTGGCTGTTACGGGGGCATCAGAGGGAGGTGTTTTTCGATGGAGTGAAGCTGAAGCAGCGCTTAATGAAAACTTCTCTGCTGACTCTATTAATAATTTATCAGTTGATCAGAACGATATGATTAGTGATATTCATGCCTCTAAAGAATATAGAGCCCATCTTGTGAAAATTATGACTCAAAGAGCAATTAAGGGTGCGTCTTAAGAAAATATTGTGATTTTATTAAAAGCCCCTTGCTTAGGGGCTTTTTTTTTGCGTTTAAACAACTGAAGTTTAGATCAAAATTTTCACGTTTAAAAATTGGAACCATTCATGGAAGAAAGATTTGCTATTTATCCAAGTTTGAGAGAAAAAAATATCCTTGTTACGGGAGGCGCATCAGGCATTGGTAAAGAGATCGTAAAAGCATTTGCCGATCAGAAAGCTAAAGTTGCATTTTTGGACTTAGATGCCGCAAAGGGGCAGAAGCTATCAAGTAAACTTGGGGATAATGTTTTTTTTGAAGAATGTGATCTTAAGAATATAAAAAGTTTAAAAGAAACAATCCATAAGTTTAGGTCTGAAATTGGACCTTTTGATATTTTAGTAAATAATGCTGCTCATGATGACCGGCATGATTGGACTGATATTACAGAAGAGTATTGGGATGAGCGGTTTGCTACAAATTTGCGACATCACTTCTTCACAATTCAATCTGTTGCTAAGGATATGATCCAAAAAGGTGGTGGTTCAATTATAAACATAGGTTCTAACTCCTGGTGGGAAGCGGTAGGAAACTTTCCTGCATATGCAACGGCTAAGTCAGCTGTCCATGGGTTAACTCGAACATTGGCAAGAGATTTGGGAAAACATCGAATAAGAGTTAATACGGTTGTTCCTGGATGGATAATGACAGAAAGACAAAAAGATCTATGGGTCACTCCAGAAGGATTAGAAAATCAAATGAAAAGGCAATGCTTGCCAGATTTAATTGAACCTGTTTATGTTGCCCGAATGGTTTTATTTTTAGCGTCTGATGATGCTGTCATGTGTACCGCAAATAATTATATGGTTGAAGCTGGATCTATATAATTGATCTGTAAAATTTTAAAATAAGTAGGGCAGAGGTTTGATTGGATTATTAAACGTTTTAGAAATTGTCACGCCCGTCTTTTTTTTAGCAGCCGTAGGCTATATCTGGGTTAAATTTGGATTTGAATATAGAGTTGAATTTGTTACACAATTTGCAACTACTTTAGCTGTTCCATGTTTGGTTTTTACAGCACTGATGAAGACTGAGTTTCAACCGTACTATTTCAGTAATCTTTTATTGGCTGCAATTATTGGTTACTCAATCCTGGGCATTATTTCTCTTATTTTTGTAAAAATTTTTAATCTTGGCGTCAGAACATACCTTATGCCCTTAATTTCTGGGAACACTGGCAATCTAGGCTTACCACTTTGTTTGTTTGCTTTCGGTGATGCGGGGTTTGGTTACGCTATAATCGTATTTGCTGTCACAAGTATTCTAGCATTTACAATCGGTATTTGGGTGGTTTCTGGGGGAGGTTCACCCAAGCAAATACTGAAGGAGCCTCTTGTGGCGAGTACAATTTTTGGACTCATTTTTATGTGGCAAGGTTGGGAAACACCAACATTTTTGACTAACTCTCTAGAGTTAATAGGGCAAATGGCTATTCCACTGATGCTAATTACGCTAGGTGTTGCAGTTGCTAGGCTAAAAATATCGGATGTAAAAAAGTCATTTTTTATAAGTGGTTGCAAAATCTTCTTGCTGAAAAATATGGCGCTGATGCGAATGCAGTTGCAGGGCTCGTTGTTGTATCAACCCTAATTACTGTGGCTATTTCTCCAATACTGCTGACGTTTTTAGTCGTATAGTTGATCGGAAAAAGATTTGATTTTTTAATTTGGGTTTTGAGGTGACAATATTTCTGAAGTCTTATCCTTACTAGTTTTTGTATTTGTTGGTCTATCGTCACCGGGTCCAAACATAATTCTTCTGACTTTATCTGGAGCAAAATTTGGGATTAAAGCCACACTCCCACATCTTTTTGGTGTTGTGATTGGAACAGGAATTTTAGCTGCTCTGTCTTCACTAGGAGTAAACTCAATAATTTTTCAGGTGCCTGTATTAGAAGCACTGCTTAAATTTATTTCTGCCGGTTGGATTATATTTTTGGCAGTCCAACTTCTCTATAAAGAGAATACAGAAATGGCTGAGAGAAATTCGAGGCCATTTAAATTTTTTGAAGCTATTCTATTTCAAGTTGTTAATCCTAAGCTTTGGGCGCTTACACTGTCCGCATCAGCAGGTTTTAATTTAGATTATCCTATTTTAAGTGAAGCTTCATTTTTCTTTATTTTATTTGCATTGATAAATCTGGCGGTTTGCTCTCTATGGTTGGCCTTTGGCAAATATGTTTCACATTATTTAAAAAAGAAAATAATCTGGCGTTGTTTTGTAATAGTAATGGCTATATTTTTGTTAGGTAGTGCGTATTTTATTTTGATACAATAATGCAATCAACTCGAATGATAGTAAGATAATTGGAATGAAAAATGGTGAAAATAGCACTCGTTAGTGGTGGAGCTAGAGGGATTGGAAGAGCAGCTGCAGAGATTTTTACTGAACAAGGTTACAAAGTAATTATCCTGGATCGTGACGCTGAAGAGCTCAATAAAACTTGCAAAGAAATAAATGGCTCAACACCATTTCATTATGATGTTTCCAATGAACAAGTAATGCAGGAAATAAGCTTACGAGTAAGTAAAGAATTTGGTAGATTAGATTGTCTTGTCAATAACGCCGGTATTGCAGATTTTGGGCCTATCGAAGAGTGTGATGCCAAAAAATGGCGTACTGTAATGGAAACAAATCTTGATGGTGTTTTTTATTTATCGCAAGCGCTCACAGCACAGTTGAAAAAGACAAAGGGTAGTATTGTCAATATAGCATCAATTTCTGGGTTGCGCGGCTCTACCCTGCGAGTTGCCTATGGAACATCGAAAGCAGCAGTTATTCAATTAACAAAGCAACAGGCATGTGAGCTAGGTGAGTATGGTATTCGCGTAAATACCGTTGCTCCAGGGCCAGTAAAAACAAAACTATCGATGGCAGTTCATTCTCCACAAATTATAAAAGCTTACCACGATGCAATTCCACTAAACCGATATGGTTCGGAAAGAGAAATTGGAGAAGTTATTTTTTTTCTTTGTTCTCCAAAAGCTTCATTTGTCACAGGTCAAACACTTGCAGTAGATGGTGGTTTTGAGGCGACTGGGGTAGGGTTGCCTGCTTTGCGAGAATGACAGTAGAGGTTCTTAAAATTAGTAAGGTATATGAATGAAAATAACGGATGATCATATCAATGAATTCAAAGAAGATGGTGCTGTTTTACTAAAAGGTGCTTTTAGTGAATATGTCGATAGCGCACGAATGGCCATTGAAGAAAATATTGAAAAACCAAGCTGGAGAGAAAGAACATACAGACCTGATGACGATGGTCAGGCTTTTTTTCAGGATTATGTTGTATGGAACCAATTTGATGGTTATCGAAATCTGGTTAAAAATTCAACAATGTCTGAAATAGCCGCAAATTTAATGAACTCAAACTGTGCTCGCATTTTTCACGATCATATTCTTGTAAAAGAACCAGGAAATTCAGTGGTAACTCCATGGCATCAAGATCAGCCATACTATTTGTGCGAAGGAGAGCAGACGGTTAGTTTTTGGGTTCCACTAGATTATATTCCTCGAGACAGATCTATTGAATATATAGCAGGATCACATGCTTGGGACAAAAACTTTAAACCGCAAAGATTTGATGGAAGTGATTTATTTGAAGGTGATAAAAGTGAAGTAGTTCCCGATGTCGATAATATGCGGGATCAATTTAATATTATTGGGTGGGAAATGGAGCCTGGAGACGCTGTGGCATTCCACTTCAGAACTCTTCATGGAGCCCCAGCAAACTCTTCGAATAGCCGGCGAAGAGTAATTTCAATAAGATGGGTTGGTGATGATGCAAAATTTGTGAAACGTCTTGGCCCAACATCTCCTTCTTTTCCAGAGCTCACCTTTGAAGATGGTGAACCATTTGCTGGAGAAGATTTTCCAATTATGTTTGTTAAAAAATGAATTCGAGTGAATTACTCTGTTTTATATTCAACTACTGAAAGCCCTTGTTTTTTCCAGCCAACGATACCATCACTCAAATGATTAACATTTGTTTGACCTATTTGATCTATAAGAGCTTTTCCTAACACACCTGTTCTATCCCCGCTAAAACTCCCGTCTCTTTCCATTCTTCCTCTCTCCTTATATCGATAACAAACCCACCTTTATTTTGGGCGTCAATAAACTCATTGGGAGATAGCTCACCGAGGGTTATCGGCATTGCAACTTCTAATAATTCAACGTCAAAAATTAATGTTGCATTGGGAGGAATTGCTCCTCCTGCTCCGCGCGCTCCGTATCCGAGATGAGGAGGAATAACCAAACGCCTTTTTTCTCCAATTTTCATCCCCTCCACGCCAATATCCCATCCTTTAATAACTTGGCCAGCACCAAGCGTGAAGGTAAATGGTTTTCCTCTAGGTATTGAGCTATCAAACTCAGTGCCGTCCTCAAGTTTACCAGTATAATGTACGGAAACTATCATTCCATTTTCTGCTATTTCACCTGATCCTTCCTTGTTTACGGTGATTTTCAAGTCATTCTCGGAAGAAAAAGTGGTTGTAGAGGAGCAAATTGCTATAAAAAATATTAATATAAAGTGCGTGCAGTTTTTGATCATAGCAATTTTCCTTCAGTTATCACCATGAACCTAAATTTTAGATTCTTTTTTTCAATATTTTTAGTTAAATTTGCATAAATATTTAGATAAATTTTGCAATATTCTGCATGTATTTAATTTGCGCAAATTTTTAGACTTCAAAACTCTTTTTTGCTTAAGGTTTTAATAGTCATTTTTTATATAAATTAAGAAAATTAGGTAACATATTGTAAAAACATTATAAAATAGAATATATTAAAATGAACAAATCCACTTGTTATTGTAAGTAGCTTAAATGGAACAGGTGTAAAACCTGCAATAGCAAGTAATGTCATCCATGCAATAACACCTCCCTCACTAGAAAC
>LUMM01000161.1_pt1 | contig 16781 bp, 16 predicted proteins | sample 729971 | NCBI WGS metagenome assembly LUMM01 (sample SAMN03860263, study PRJNA289734) | marine metagenome | biome: seawater column; feature: ocean; material: water; isolation source: Red Sea water column Station 22 - depth 50m | place: Saudi Arabia: Red Sea | collected 2011-10-15 | depth 50 m | reverse complement strand
GATCAAATACGAATTTGGTTGGATAGTCTCTATTCCAAGTTTACAAAGCAACAATGCTTCAGTAACAAAAGCAGAATAGTGTGAAGATCCCTCAAAATTAGTCCCATCTTTATGGAATTGATCATCTAATTGAATACTTAATTCCTTCAAAAAATAGTTTAAATCTCTTTCCCTATCTTCAAATTTATATGTGGCTAGTGTAAGTATTATTGAACAAAGTTCTATCAAATAGTGATTTCCAACAACATTTCCCTTATTTTCAAGATTTTCAATAATAAATTGATAATGCTGACTTATAAATGAGTCAATTAAATCTTTATTATTACCAAATATTTTTGAATCTAAATCATTTTTTTCTATAAAGTTACGATGAAATATAAGATTTATATTTCTTATTGCTACTTCCATTGGACTGTTCCAATAAATCAATGGAAAGTTGTCTACCTTTATATCTTCATGAAAATTATGTTCTTTTTTTAAAATTGATAACAAATCTAATTTTTGAAAATATTGAAGTCTAGATGCTTCATAAGGGACTTTTACATCCCCTTTATTGAAATAAGCAGGTATGTATTTATTATGTGACTTGAAATCAATGTCATTAAAAATATCCTTAGATGTTAAATAATTATCTATTTCTTTTCCAAATATTTTTTTTGAGTAATTAACTTCATTATTTATGTTTGTTAATAAATAAGAAAGTAACAATTCGTGATAGTTTGGATAGCTATATTCAAAATTATAAATTTTAGATGGAATCTTAATTTTTTTTGCAAATAAGTTTTTTAAATTCAATCTTATTCTTTGTAAAAAAAGTTTAAGCATAAGATTTCCTAAAACTATAAGAAGTAAACATTGAAATAATCATTTGTGATGAAATAATTGACAAAATTGCCGGATTGGAAATACTTAAATTATGAAGTGCAAAATAAACTATATAAGAAATTACTGATCCTGAAATAATAATTTTTGTTATATTAACTTCAAAACCTAGAGCTCTTGAAAAAATAATATTGATTCTAGACCAAACCATTAAGGGTAATGAAAAAAGAATTAAAGAAGTTTGAAAAGAGACGTCTCTGAACTCTTCGCCAAGAAGTGATACAAGAACATTTCCTGCAGTATCTCTTAGCAAGTAAAACGTAACTGGAATAATAAATGAAAAAAAGAAAACTTTCTTTAGACGATCTCTTATGTTTTGAATTTCGTCTTTGTCTTTTGCTTTTGACAATTCTGGAAATAATATATCAAGGCTTGCTGCTAAAAGTTGAAAAATAATTTCTAATATTCTTCTGGACCATGCCAAGACACCCAAAGCTGGACCAAAATAAAATAGACCTAACAAAACTATATCTAACTCAGAAATCAAAGCACTGGAGAATGTTGTAAGAACCATTTTTCTTCCCGAATTATTCAGCTCTTTCCTTGTTGACTTATCTAGATCTGAATCTCTTTTTTTCTCAGTTTTAGGGATGTAGTAATGAGCAACTAAAAAAAATAGAAATAATATAGCGGATTGATACATTACAACCCATATTATTTCTAGACTGTTAATCACAATAATCCAAGCACCAAATCCATAAAGGATTGTTCTAACGATTATCTGCTTGGAAGTAATTACAAAATTGCCATCTGCTTGAAAATATGCCAGTGCAATATGAATCATTTCGTTAAAAACAAAACTTGTAAGAAAAATTGCTGTTATTGGGTAATCTCTGCCAAATAAAATTGTTAATGGAAAAATTGTCGCCAAGGCTAATGCAAGATTTCTTAAAACCAGAAAATATGAGTTAGCAAAAAGAGAATTTTTGAAACCAACATTTTGAGCTCTTAGCTTTGTAACAACTAATGCAAGAGATAATACAGCTGCTGTTCCAATTAATACAGAAAGACTTTTTGAAGCTGCATATTCACCATATATTTCTGCTCCATACTCTCTACTTATTATTGTGATTAAAAAAAAATTAACTCCTAAAAGAGTTAATTGCATTAGAGATATGTAAATTGTATTTTCTTTCCAATTTTTTATCAATTCGCAACCCTTGCTAAATGCCAATTTGAAAGATTAATTAAATACCACTTTTTTTGGTAGTCATTTCCATTAAGGATATGATTTAATTCTCTTTCATTAAATAAATTTACTAGAGAATTGAACTGTTGCACAGATTCATAGAATTTTTCCTCATCTTTCTTGATCCACTCACCTATTGGAGCCCTAAATCCTTGTTTTTTTCTATTTATGATTTGATCAGGTAAATATTTCAACGCAACCTTTTTGAGAAGACTTTTTGTATTAGTTAAGTCAATAAGTAATTCTTCCGGCAAGGAAAGTACATATTCTACTAATTTATGATCAAGAAAAGGCACCCTAGCCTCAACAGCAGATTGCATTACAAGCTTATCCATTCTCATAAGTAAAAGTTCCGGAAGCCTTATCTTTAAATCAATTAAAGTCATCCACTTAGAAATTTTTGAATTTTTGTTAGAAAAATAATCTTTCCATTTATTGTCAGCGTAAAATATTAGATCAGAATGATTTGGTAAACCATCTACTATCAAGCTATCTAATTCCTTTAAATTAAAACCCAAAGCTCCACCTGCAGCACCTTCCCCGACTTGAACAACTTTAATTTCGCTGTTCTTAGTTTTCTTACCAAGAAAATAAAGTGGAATTCCAACCTCATCCCCAACTAAGTCGTCTTGATAGAAGGAATAATTATCAAGAAGCTCTTGGAATTCTTGATAAGAAATATTCTCCTCAATTAAATCTATGTCATTATTACTTGCCGCAAATTTTGCTTCGTTTAACTCTCCCTCATATCCGGGGAAATGGTCTTTAAAATCTATGTTGAAACCTTTCAGTCCAGCTTTTTCATTTTGTTTCATGAGCTTGCCAATCAAGGATGAGTCAAGCCCTCCAGATAGAAATAGTCCTACTTCAACGTCACTTACTTTCCTGTACTCAACAGATTCATTTAATAATCTATCTATATTTTCAATTGCTTCTTCTTCTGAGATATCATTATTAACTTCAATATCAAATGGATCCCAATACTGATTAGATTTTATTGAATTGTCTGAAAAAAACTCTATGTACTCACCAGGTTGTACTTTTGATATGTTTAAATTTCCTGTTCTATTCATTGGGACACAAAGATGCCTTAGATATGCAATATAAGACTCAATATCAGGTTCAAATGGAATTAAATTAGATTGTTCTATAGTCTTTAATTCTGAAGAAAATATAAACCAATCATCATTCCTAGCAAAGTATAGAGGTTTGATTCCGATTCTATCTCTAGCTAAAAAAATAGAGCTCGTCTTTGCATCATGAATGGCAAAGGCAAATTGACCTCTTAATTTTTTTAAAATTTCAGATTTATATTCAATATATCCTTTAAGTAATACCTCTGTATCGCCTTCCGTAGAAAATTTAACACCTTTACTCTGTAGTTCAGCTCTAATTTCTTTGAAATTATAGATTTCACCGTTAAATACAATTGTATATCTTTTGTCGTCATCCTGATAAGGTTGGTTTGATCTTGAGTCTAAATCGATAATTGAAAGCCTGCTGTGAATAAAACATTCTGAATCTGAAATATAATTAATGGAAGAGTGATCGGGTCCCCTGTGTTCTAGGGAGACTTTCATATCATTTGCAATATTTTGGTCGATTTTAGAATTGTTAGTGCTAACAATTCCACCAATTCCACACATTTCTCTAACTCTAATGTTATATTTTTTATTCAAGTAAATTAATTTGAATAGTTTAGAGTAAATATTGTATGAAAATAATTTTTGACATTACAATCATGGTTTTTCTCATTCCAGTTTTTTTATTTTTTTTTCCTATCATTTACCTGTTGATAATTATTTCAGATGGTTATCCAGCAATATATGTTCAGGAAAGAGTTGGTAAAAACGGTAAAATTTTTAAATTATTTAAATTCAGGACTATGGATGAAAGCTCAGATGAGGATCTACACGAAGAGCATTATAAAAAATTAGCTGATAAAGAAACAATTGAGCCATCTTTAGAGCCTGGAAATCCTATACGAATTGAAAACGATGACAGAATAACAAAAATTGGTCTTTTTCTAAGAAAGACTTCCCTAGATGAATTGCCTAACGTAATAAATGTTCTAAAAGGAGAAATGTCAACTGTCGGTCCAAGACCATTAGTTGTTTATGAATCAAAATTACTTGGTGATTATCAAAAAAAGAGACATTCAGTAAAACCTGGAATTACTGGTCTTGCTCAAGTCCAGGGAAGATTAGATTTAAGCCTACAAGAGAGGCTTTATTGGGATATTGAATATGTTGAAAACTACAACATTGTCCTTGATTTCAAAATACTTTTTCAGACAATTATCTCTGTTATATCAAGAAAAGGGGCAAATTAGATTAAGGAGTAGTAGTCCTCAACTACCTTTGATTTATTTAAAATATTTTTATTTAGATTGTTTATATTTTTTTGATATTTCAAAAGTAGTGATTGATCATTAAGTTTATCAAATATTTTTTTCATCGAAGTTTCATCATAGGGGTCAATGGTAAAACCTAATTCATATTTCTCTATAAACTTTGAAACAGCAGAATCACTGTTAGCAAAACACAATAAAATTTTATTCATTGAAAGATAGTCAAAAGTTTTACCAGGAAAACCTTCTACTGTAATTTCTTTGTCTAACGAAATAAGTCCAACAGGAATCTCTTTCGTTTTATCGTATAATTCGTTTCTTGGTAAATGCTCAAAAACATTTAATTGATCACTTTCTAAATCTTTAATAGAATCAAATTCTTCACCTGCTCCAAAGAATTTTAATTTCCAATTCTTCTCATCAATAGAATTAAACGTATCGATAAATTTTTTAATATTTTGAGGTTTACCCATATTACCGGCATACAAAATTGTTTTTTTATCTAGATTTGGATTTTCATTTGATATTTCATAGGGGGAAAAGTGATAAATTGATTTTATGTCTTTATTTATTAATCCACGATTGTTAATAAGAAATGCTTTTAATTCTGATGAGTTTACAACCAAATTGTCAGCAAGTTTCATCGCGTATGTATCGATTTTTTTAAAAATGTTAAATATAATTCCAGAATTTGTTTTCAATGTTTTGTTAGCGATTTCAGGATAAAGTTCCCAGCACGAGTATGTAACTTTAATCTTTAGAAATTTCTTTATATAAATTACAACTAAGTTCATAGTTGGTGGATAACTAAATATGAAAATATGAGAGTAATTTTTTTTGTTCTTAGATAAAAATTTAATTGTTTGATAGTGAAACATTATCCATTGAAAAAACCTAGTTACTTTGTTAAAACTCCTGCTTGCTGAACTTATATGTGTTATGTTTATGTCTTTATATGATGATGTGTAATATTTATCTGAAGTTAGATTCTTACTATTTTCGATATTGTATTGTGGTGAGCTTGCCAATATCTCAACATCAACACCAAGCTCTTTAAATCCATCTGCAATTTCAGCAACTAACATTCCTGTTGAGACGTTATCTGGAGGTATTGTTAAGGAGTGAAATAAAATTTTTTTCATTCTTTAAATGAATTTGAAATGTCAAATGGATAATTTTCTTTATTGTGTTTATGAAAACTGTTTGATTCTGATAATTCCAGAAGGTCATCAACAATATTATTAGATGCTTTCCCATCACCAAATGGTTGAGCCCATATTGTATCAACTAACTTCATAGCCTTATCTAAGTAACTTTGAAAGTCACTTATCTTCTCAGATGGATCAAATTTTATAGAAGCATTAACATCATATACCTCTGGACGCTCTGTTGAGTATCTCATTTGAATAGAAGGTACATTCATAATGCATGCCTCTTCAACTACTGTACCTGAGTCACTCATTACAAAGGTTGAGTTCTTAAGAAGATACATAAATTCAAGATATCCTAAGGGGTCAATCATCAAAACGTTCGAATTGAGTTTTAGATCATATGATTTAAGCATTTCTTGAGTTTTGTATCCTGCAGGAAATACTATTTTCATATCAGAAGAATTAAATAGATTTACAATATTTTTAAGAGAATCGTTGTTTAATATATTCTCTCTCCTATGAGATGTTGCTAATAAGAATTCGTTTTTTCCAATAAAATTTAAAACATTATTATCTAAGCTTTCATGTCCCGAATCAAAAATATTTTGATTTTCTTGAATAATATCAACTATGGGGTTCCCAGTTACTTTTATTATATCTTCAGAAATTCCCTCATTTAGACCTTGCGTCTTGTATGAATCAAGATAAGCATATATCCTGTCTGACAAGTGATCTATGGTTTTTCTGTATTTTTCTTCAGGCATTCTCCAATCGTATGAACGCATACATCCTTCAATATGAACAATTGGGATATTGTGCTGTGCTGCTCCAATACTACCCATGACCGTATTTGTATCACCAAGAAAAACAACAGCTTGATACTTATTGTTTTCTAAGTGATTGAATGTATTTTTAATCACTGAAGAAACTGTTGATGCATCGTTAGTAGTATCTATTTCAAATTCAACATCAGGTTTTGGAACATTAAGTTGTTTAAAGAAAACATCTTTCATATTCTCGGAATAATGCTGGCCAGACCATATGAAATCATACGTTATATTTTTGTTTTCAGACAAAAGTCTGATAATTTTACTTGCCCTTATAACATCAGGTCTAATTCCTAGAATGATTCCAAGGTCTTTCATACAAATTCCAATATCTTTTTAGTTCCTTCATATTCAGCTAATTCAGATATATTGTCTCTTATAGATGGAATTTCTTTGTATCCACCTAATGCCCAAAGTTCTTGGTTAGCTTTTGAATCCAATGTCTTTAATGTTCTATCAACTTTGTTGTCTGATAAAACATTATTAATTTCTATATCTTTTGTGAAATATTCTTTAAAAAGATTTAACAACTCATACTTGTTAACTTTGTCACTTGGCACTAGGTGTTGCAATTTAATTTGAGTTTGTTCGTTCTTTGTAATACCTAATACAATTTTTGCAAAGTTTAATGTTGTTATGCCATTCCATTCATGATCTGTAAATCCATTAACTACTGATTCATCTGTCCTTAAAAACCAGTTAAGAAGTGATCTTCCACTCCCAGTTTCAGGTCCAACAATACTTGAACGCAGCAAGGTTTTATTATTACTAGAAACCTCTCCAACAATTTTGGTTTTACCATACACATCTGTGGCATCTGTCATAGATGTTTCAATATATTCTCCTTCTAATCCAGAAAATACACAATCTGTTCCAATTTGAATGTAGCTGAAATTAAAATCCAAACTTGCTTTCGCAATTGTTAGTGGAAAAAAGGAGTTTATAGATATTGCATTGCTAATTGATTCTTTTGTTTCGGAGATGGTTGGCTTTATTGCTCCGATACAATTTATGACAAAACTAGGATTTGTTAATTTACATAAATCATCAAAGTTATCTTTGGTAGGATCAAAGTTAATCTTTTCACCGTTCAATTCACTAATAAATTTATTTTCAGAACGTGATGTAAAAAAAAGATTATCTTTGGAATAATCAGAAAAAACTAAAGAAACCATTTTTCCTAACATACCTGTTGAGCCAAGTATAAGAAGGTTACTCAAACAGTTCACCTCCATTGCTTGTCCAAGGATCCCAATATTTTGAATCAAATCTATAATCATCATTTAGAGAGTCTTCTAGAGTAGAAGATGAAAAATACATTATTTTACTATTTTCTTCAAGGTTCATAGCTCCATTTGCATAACCCTCTGGAATGGATAATAAGTCTGAATTTATATCCATTTCGACCATCTCTGGATCAATTGTCTTATCTGGATTTTCCCAATCATCTATTTTTATTACACCGACCAAAAACTTGCCTGATAATACTTTGATAAGTTTTTTTTCATTTTTATGACCGTGCCATGCTCTCACAGTTCCTATTTTTGGATTTGTTACTGTATAAAATCTTTTGTAATCACTAAGGTTTAATTCATTAAAAAACTCAACATTTCCTCTGTGGTCTTCAGAAAACCCTCTTTCATATCTTTCTAGGTTCAAGATACACCAAACTTCTGCAAAAAGTTCTGATTTGAATACCTAGGATCTGTTATGTCCTTTATCCTGTTGTGAAAAATTAAATCATATATCTCATTAACTCCATTGATAAGCTCTATTGAAGCTTCAAATCCTGTTTCATCCAATAATTTTTGACTTGATACTTGATAGTTTCTAGCATCCTCAAAGCTCATGGGAGTCACTTCTACTTCAACATCTTTTACTTTATTTTCTATCTCTCTTGCTATATCGATGATTCGATAGTTCTTATGATGAAGATTGTAAATACCACTTACATCAGTGTTTAGACAGTGACTTATTGCATTTGAAACGTCATTTACATGAAGTAGGGGCCTCCATTGCTCACCGCCATAAACACTAATTTTTTTATCTATAAGTGCTTTTGCTGTAAGAATATTTACTACTAAATCAAGACGTACTCTTGAAAATTCATCACTTATCCCAAATAAAGTTCCAAGCCTAAAAATTAATGCATTTGCATTTTGCAGATATTCTTCTGCTTTTAATTTAGATGATGCGTATTCAGATAATGGATTTGTATCGGAAGCCTCTGTTAGAACTCCATCTTGAGCCCCATAAACCGAACAAGTCGACAAAAATATTATTCTTTTATCAAAATTTTCAACAAGATTTTTCACACTTTCAGAATTAATTTCAAAGGTTAGGTCTGGATTAATGGCACACGCACCATCACCAACTAACGCTGCAAGCCAAACAACAACATCAAAGTTATTTAAAATACCATTTAATTTTGTTGTATCCCTTATGTCTCCAAGAATAAAATTTACTTTTTTTCGATAAGATGTTTCATAAATTAATGAATCGTAAACAGTAACTTCATGTTCCTGAGAAAGCTTATCAACGATTCCTCCTCCAACATATCCGGCACCACCTACAACTAAAATTTTCATCTTAAATATAGTATATGTTTGAGTTTTCTAATAAAACAGTATTTCAAAATGTAGAATTCTCCTTTTCATTAAGATATAGAAAGTAGCTAAAGTAAAAAAACCAAGATACAGAGTGATTTTGTAATAAATCACTTGATAAACTCAATAACAGAAATGCCATAATTGCCATAAGATTTGGTGAGTAGTTTGTTAAATCTCTTAATTTAAAAAGACTTAATATAAGATCCTTGAAAATTAATCCGTACAAAAACAGGCCAACAATCCCGTAATTTAAAAGTATGAATAAATATGAATTGTGAGGACCATAAGAAAAAGGATTGTCATCAAAGTTTTTGGAATCAAGTACCTCATTTCCTTTTATAACAAAATTATCATATCCTCTTCCAAAAATATTATTGATAATTGAATCTTCTGAAACATATTGTAATGTTCCTGATTGCATTTCAACTCTGTCTTGGATACCGCTGTTATCATCTTGAATGAATCTATCTATTAAACCAAAATTTACACATATCAATAAAGAGCCAATTAATAATAAAACAGTATTTAGTTTTTTATCTTGAAGCATGATTCTAAATAATATAAATAAAACCAAAACAATTAGAGAAAACCGAGAATATGTAAAGAAACATCCAACAATAGAGAATGGAATTATTATACGTAAATAACTACTTTCCATCCTGAACATTGAATATACTCCTGTTACGGTAATCAAATCAGCAAAACTGTTTGGCCCCCCCGCCTGAAATCCATTTGTTCTTCCTTTGATATATTCAATATCACTTAAATTAATTCCTATATTCCAAGTCTGATAGATATCTTTGCCAAGATTTATCGAAAATAAATATGAAAGAATTGAAAACGAACTTAAAAACAGAAATATGTAGAAAGGAAAAGTGTTTATATAATTTTTTTCACCTATAAGTGATATAAATATAAATAAAAAAAGATAAAATCCAAATCGCAGGATTTCAGAATGAAATAATTCGCCATTCACAAAAAAATTTTGAATTATTAGATAAAAAATAAAAAATACAAAATACATGTATTTTTCAATTTTTAAAGAGACGTTTTCAATATTAAAAAGAAGATACATTGCTAATGAAAAAAATATTAAAATTGGTAAGTCATCGGTATGAACAAATCCTGGAATAATGTCGAAGTGAGGAATTACTGAAATAAAAAATAAAACGTATAAAGGCGAAAAACTTTTAAGCCTATTTATTTTTAATCCCCATCATTTAAGATATTAACCAATAAATACTTATAAATAGTATTTAAATCTTTTTAAAGAATAATAATTAGTTTTGTTAGCATGTATTAAGTGGATAAAAAAGTAGTAGTTACAGGCTGTTCCGGCTTTATTGGTTTTCATCTATCAAATTCTCTATTAGAGGCAGATAAACAAGTAATAGGTATTGATTCTTTAAATTCAGCATATGATGTCAAGCTAAAGCAAAAAAGACTTGAAAAATTGGATAAAAATAATAACTTTACATTTTTTAATAACAATTTAAGTCAAGAGGATAGTCTTAACGAAATAAAGAAATATGATATATCGACAATCTATCATATGGCGGCAAGAGCAGGAGTAAGACAAAGTTTTTTAGATCCACAAAGTTACATAGAGGATAATACATACGCAACTGCCAATGTTGCTAATTTCTGTAAAGAAATAGAGATTCCTGAAATAATTCTTGCATCAACATCATCAATTTATGGGGACAGTGGTGAAAATTTAATGGTTGAAGAGAAAGATGAAAAAATAAAACCCCCTTCTGTTTATGCAAGTACAAAATTATCTGGGGAATCTTTGTCAAAAATAATTCTTGAAGACACAAATACAAACTTAATAATTTCTAGATTTTTTACAGTATATGGACCCTATGGAAGGCCAGATATGTCGATTTTAAGATTTATTCATTGGATAATAAATGAAGAAAAAGTAAAAGTTTTTGGGAATGGAGAACAGCAAAGATCTTTTACATATATAGCAGATGTTGTCGATGCACTCAGAAGAATGTCGGGTTTAGAAAACTCACATACTTTCAATGTTGGATCAAATATTACAGTTTCACTAAACGAAGTTATAAAATTAATTGAGGAGTTTTCAGGTAAAAATGCAAATATTGAAAATTTAGAACGTGCATATAAAGATCCTGACGTGGTTCGTCCAAATTTAGAAAAAATAAATGAAGCTATTGGATGGGAGCCGACAACTAAAATACAGGAGGGTATTGAAAAAACAGTTTCATGGTACAAAGAAAATGAAGACTATCTGAAAGATCTGATATATGTCAATGAATAAAGTAATCGTCACTGGAGGTGCAGGTTTCATTGGTTCGAACCTTGTAAAAAGGTTATTGAAGGATGGTGCTGAAGAAATACTTATAATTGATGATTTTTCAACCGGAAAGAAGGAAAACCTTCATGACTCCTCAAAAGTACATCTCATTGAATCAAAACTTGAGGATATTAATGATTTAGAAAGTCAATTTAAGGGGTATGATTTTTGCTTTCATCTAGCAGCTGGAGTAGGCGTTCAATACATAATGGATAATTTGAGTGATTCATTATTAACTAATATTCAAGGAACTCATATTGTCTTTGAAGCGTGTAAAGAAAACAACATACCTGTGTTAATAACTTCTACTTCAGAAATTTATGGAACCTCTAAAGAAGAAAGTTGGGATGAAGAAACAAAGAGTTTGATTGGGCCTACGACAAAACTTAGATGGTCATACGCTGTATCAAAAATGATTGATGAATTCTTAGCTCTATCTGAATTCGAAGCCGGTAATCTTAAACCAATAATTGTGAGGCTCTTCAATACGATAGGTCCAAATCAGGTTTCTGATTATGGAATGGTTGTACCAAGATTTGTGGAATCTGCATTAAAAGACGAGGATTTAGTTATCCATGGTGACGGATCTCAAACGAGATCATTTACCTGGGTTGGAGATGTGATTGATTACTTTGTGAAACTAGCTGAGTTAAAAAGTTTTGGAGAAATATATAACATTGGTCAAACCGAAGAAATATCGATAAAGAACTTAGCTCAACTAATAATTGATACATCGAATTCAAATTCAAAAATTAAGTTTTTAAGTCATAAAGATGTGTTTGGTGATAAGTTTGAAGATCCTACAAGGCGCACACCGAATATAGATAAAATTGTTAAAGCAACCGGAATTAAACCGGGTTACGATATCCAAACAATGATTAAAGAAATTGTGGAATTTAAAAGACAAGATTAATTAAATTATGAGGGTATTAGTGACTGTAGGAATATTTCCTCCAGATATTGGTGGACCTGCAACTTTTGTTCCAAAAATTGCAAAATATTTTCAAGATGAACTTAATTATGAAATAGAAATCTTAACTTTGTCTGATAATAAAAATTCAAATATAAACGATAATTTTAGTGTGAAACGAATTGATAGAAACTTACCAATAATATACCGTTGGTTAAAAACAATTTTTACTATTTATAAATTAGGGAAGAATAAAGATTTAATATTTGTAAATGGTCTAGGTACAGAAACCACAATTGCCAATATTTTTTTGAAAAAAAAGATAATAAGAAAAATTGTTGGTGACCCTGTCTGGGAAAGAGCATACAGCAAAGCAAAGATATCAGAAAGCTTTGATGAATTTCAAGTTAAAAATTATGGATTTTCTATATCACTCCAAAAGAAGGTGCGAAGCTTTAGCATTAAAAAATCTGATATTGTAGTAACACCATCTAAACACCTAAAAAATTTTATTCTAAATTTAGGATTTAAAAACAAAATTGAGATCATAAATAATGGTGTATTTATACCTGAGGAAAATACAAATATATTTACAAATGATCAAATTAATATCACTGTTGTATCCAGGCTGGTATCATAAAAATATTGAAAAAATAATTAAAGCAATATCAGATTTAAATAGTCCATTAATTTATTTAAATATTATCGGTGATGGTCCTGAGCTAAATCAACTTCAAAAAATTTCATTAGAATCCAATAACAAAGATAATATTATTTTTCATGGGAAACTAAACAGAGATGAAATTGATCATATTTTTTTGAATAGTGATATTTACGTACAAGCATCGAATTATGAGGGATTGCCACATTCCTTACTTGAGGCCATGAGTTATGGAATTCCAGTTCTGTGTACCCCTGTCGGAGAATGTAAAGAAATATTGGGAAATGAAGATAGAGGATATATATTAGATTTACCCGTATCAAAAAATAATATTAAATCAAAGATTAGTGAGATTATTGGCGAAAAAAATATTGCAAATAAAAAAGGTGAAAGAGGTAAAGATTTTATTAATGAAAAATATAACTTAACAAATTCTTTTAATCTTTATAAAAATCTTTTTACAAGACTACTTGAGGAAGAATATAAATGAAAAAAGTGCTTGTATTGAATATATCTACTGATTCCAAAAATACATCTCTGGGATTTGCAATATCTTGGTTAAATGCATTTGCAAAAAAATTTGATGAAGTTCATGTCATTAGCTTGAGTAAAGGAAGTGATGATGAACTAGAAAAAAATGTAGTTGTTTCCTCAGTAGATAATCAACTTGGAAGAATTTCAAAAATAATTAGTCTTTATAGATTAATCAATAAGCTAACAAAATCAAATAAATATGAATTCTGCTTGTCTCATATGTCGTCATTAATGGTGATAATCTCCTCACCAATACTAAAAATGAGAAAAATTAAATCAATATTTTGGTACACACATAAAGGTCCTACTGATTTCTTAAAAAAAATATTTTTACTTAAAGCATCGATTTATTCCAACAAGATAATAACAGCATCAAAAAATTCATTTCCGTACAAAAGATTTTTCAACAATAAAAGAAAATTACACGTTATTGGCCATGCAATTAAATTCGATGAGTTTTTCAGAAAAATTAATAGTTTCGATGAAAAAGATTTTGTAATCATATCAAGAATTTCTAAATCAAAGAAAATTGACGAATCAATATCAGGGTTTCTCAATAGCGAAAAAGGATCTAGTCATAAATTATCAGTTATTGGAGGACCTCTATCATCTGAAGATGAAATATATTATCAAAACCTTAAATTAAAATATGATTCATTTGAAAATATAAGTTTTTTGGGAAGTATGCCTCATAAAAACTTAATAAATGAAATTTCTGATTTTAGTTTTCACATTAACAATACGGAAGAAGGCTTTTATGATAAATCTGTTCTTGAAACAATGTCACATGGACTTGTTAATTTTTATTCTAATTCTGACTATGACGATCTTTTACCAGAAGAATATCGAGATAAATTTAAATTTGATGGAACACCTGAAAGCTTATCAAAAAAAATCACTGATATTGGCAATTTAAAAATAGATGAAATTAATAAAATCATTAATTTTTCACAATCAAAATTAGAAAAGCAGTCTGTTAATAACCTTGTAGAGAGAGTTTTGACAATTATTTAGATAATTGTTCTTCGACCCATGTAATAGTTTTTGCTAATCCTTCATCAAGATTAACTTTTGGCTCCCAATTTAACTTTGTTTTAGCTTTTGTGATATCAGGCTTACGCTGCTTTGGATCATCATTTGGAAGTTCTAAATATTTTATTTCAGATGTTGAATCTGTTAATTTAATAATTTTTTCAGCTAATTGGCCAACTGTCATTTCATTTGGATTACCAATATTGAAAACATCATATTCAGTTGAGTTCATTAAGGAGATAATTCCTGCAACAGTATCTTCTACGTATGAAAAACTTCGTGTTTGTGTACCGTCTCCATATATCGTTATATTTTCATTTCTTAGTGCTTGTACAATAAAATTTGTTACTACTCTTCCATCATTTAATTGCATTCTTGGACCATATGTATTAAAAATTCTTACAATTTTAGTTTTAAGACCATAAGACCTTGAATAAGTTGCAACTGCTGCCTCTGCAAATCTCTTCGCTTCATCATACATACTTCTCTCACCATTTGGATTCACATTACCCCAATATTCTTCGTTCTGAGGACTGATCAATGGATCTCCATAAACTTCAGAGGTTGATGCGAGTAAGTATTCTGCACTATGTTTTTTAGCCAAGCCCAATGTATTTATTGTGCCTACACTACCAGCTTTGAGAGTATTGACTGGATGTTCAGTATATGCTTTTGGTGAAGCTGCGCTGGCAAAATGTAAAACATAATCAACCTTATCTTCTATTTCAATATGATCTTGAACATCGTGCTCTATGAACGAAAAATTTTCATTATCCAATAAATCATTTATATTTTCCGTAGAACCTGTTAGCAAATTGTCAATAACGATAATTTTGTGACCATCATTAATTAGCTTTTCACATAAATAAGATCCTACAAATCCGGAACCACCAGTAATTACGATATTCATAGTGACCATGGAATATAGGTTATAGAATTAGAATCTTCAATGATTTTATTCAACCTGTCAAGTGTTAGCTCTTTAACCGGGTACATTAGAACAAATAAATGGGGAGAATTGAGTTCCTCAAGATAGTCAAATTTGACTATATTTTCATCATTAATTATTTCGTCAAATACAACAACATTTTCAATTGAACTTTTCAGTTTTTTAAACACTTCTGTTGTTGGTGAGTTTCTCAAATCATCTGTGTCTTCTTTGAATGCTGCCCCAATAAGAACTACTCCTTCTAATTTTTTTGATTCATACAATTCTTTAATATTTTCTGAAGTCCAATCTGCATGGATATCGTTTGAATTTATGATATTTGAGATAAGTGGAAGATTTAATTTATCTTTATCATAAAAATTATTAACTTCTACAAGGTCTTTTGGAAAACATGATCCACCCCATGAAGGTGAAGGTCTAAAATAATGCTGTCCAATTCTATTATCTAGGCCTACTCCTTTTAAAACATCATCTAAATTTCCTCCAGAATAGTCTATTAACCTTGTTGCTTCATTCACAAAAGATAATCGGAGAGGAAGATATGTGTTTGCAAGATATTTAATCAATTGAGAGCTAATCGAATCAGTTGTAATAATCTCACAGTCAAAGCCGCTATAAAGCTCCTTTAATTTGGTAAGTTTTTCACTGTCAGTACCACCAAGAACAATCCTATCTGGCTTAAAGAAATCTTCAACAGCTGTACCCTCTCTTAAGAATTCTGGATTAAACGTTAATTTACTTGGATCCATTCCAACTTTCTCACATACCTTTTCTATCTCGTATGGAGGAATTGTCGATTTTACAGTTATTACTAAGTCATTATTATTTACATTATTTATTTCTTTAATGGCAGATTCTAAAAACTTTGTATCTACAGAATTTGTTTCAATATTGTTTGGTGTTTGAACGCAGACAAAAACAATATCAATGTTGTCCCATTCAATGCTTGCATAATCTGACGAGAAAGACATTCTTTTAAATGTTGCATCATCATTGAAATATTCTTCGAGTCCTGGCTCGTAAAAGGTAATTTTTTTACTAGATAGATCTTTAATTTTATTTTCATCCAAATCAATAAAATTAACGAAGTTACCAAGACTAGCCAACCCTACTCCAGTTACTAAGCCTACATACCCTGTACCTATGATGACAATGTTCATATTATGCAATGTTAACAATTTTAACACTTAAAATGTTATTAATGATTGTTTATTTAGCACATTGGGATTGGATATTAACTCAATCAAGAAAAGACATTGTTTCAAATATTAATGACTCAAAATTTATGACGTTACCAAGACTAGCCAATCCTACTCCAGTAACTAATCCTACATACCCTGTACCTATGATGACAATGTTCATAT
>LUMM01000220.1_pt1 | contig 16863 bp, 18 predicted proteins | sample 729971 | NCBI WGS metagenome assembly LUMM01 (sample SAMN03860263, study PRJNA289734) | marine metagenome | biome: seawater column; feature: ocean; material: water; isolation source: Red Sea water column Station 22 - depth 50m | place: Saudi Arabia: Red Sea | collected 2011-10-15 | depth 50 m | reverse complement strand
AATATTTAACTATTCGCCGGAGTAGCTCAGTGGTAGAGCAGCCGCCTTGTAAGCGGCAGGTCAGGGGTTCAACTCCCCTCTCCGGCTCAAATTGAATTATTATCAAAATACAATCAGGTTCACTTTGTATTTATTGTTGCTGGCACAAATCACTTTCTATTTTTTAGGCTATCTTCGTCCCTCAATAATTTATGACTATATTGATTATTGGCCTATTACGTTATTGCCGATTTTGTTAGTAACTATTTTTAGAAGAGCTTCTTTTTATGAATTGCTAAGAAATATAGTCAATATTTTTTTGATAGTTGTAGTTTTGATTTTTTCATTTGGACATTTATTTGATTCGAAATTTTTAACTACTTATAAGTATGATTCTTTTTTTCAAAATAACGAATTGAGTTCTGATTTTAAATATTCATTATTAATTGACCTTGATGGAAAAGTAAATCTTAACAGTTTTCAGGGCAGGGGCTACACAGCTGAAATAATTGATGAACCAGGAAATGTTGGTTATCCAGAAGCAATAGAGACCGTTCTCGGAGAACCAAGGGCCATAATATTTAGAGAGTTAGAAACCAGTAGTTTATTAAAAGTAGGAGGGTGGAATATAAATTTAGGTAATGAAAATATTTGGGAACTAGATATTTTTTCACTTGATTCATTTTTTAATTTAAGTGACCTCAAGTTGTCACCCTCAAAACTATCTGGCACTGGTGTTATATTTTTAGGTCCTAATCTTGAAATTGAGAGTCTTTCATTGAGTGGAAACTATGAAGTAACAGTACCAAATGACCTATCTATACTTGTAAAAGGTCAGGCAGAGGTTCCTGATCAATGGCTAAATGCTAGTGTTGGTAATCTTAATAATCCTGATAAAACCTATACTGTTGTAATTGAAATTATTGATGGTTCCCAAGTAATATTTAAGGATGGGTAAAACACTATGATAGAACAACTTGGAAATGGCCTTTTACTGGGAATAATAATTTCAGTCGCATCAGTTGCACTCTCATTATTATACGGAGTTACTCGAATCGTTAATTTTGCACATGGAGAAATTATTGCTTTGGGAGCCATAGCTACTTTATTTCTTTCAAGTCCTGTAGATTCGAGACTGTTATTTTTAGACAGGTTCTCTCCTCTTGGTAATAATTTTTATATATCCGTAATTATCTCAGTTATTTTTTGTGGATTACTTGGGGGTATTTTAGAATTTTTTCTATTTAGACCACTCAGAAAAGCAGAAGTTGGAAACATTGCTGTACTTGTTGTGACGATTGGACTTTCTCTTTTCTTAAGGCACATATATATGCTTCTAAACGCTAAACCCCAAAATTTTCCGTTAGAGCTACAAAGAAGAGAAACATACTTATTTTTTGATATGACTCCTAGGAACTTTAGGGTATTAATTTTAGGAATAATTGTTATGGTGTTAATTGGTCTTTTCCTTAATTACACAAGAATTGGAAAGGCCATGAGGGCAGTAAGAGACTCAAATGACCTTGCAAGTGTTTCTGGAATTAATTCAGATAACATAATTTTATTTACATGGATATCTTCAAGTATGCTTGCTGGTTTAGCTGGAGTATTTCAAGCAACTATAAATGATGTCAGATACAATATGGGATTTCTAATACTCTTACTTATATTCGCAGGAACGGTTCTTGGTGGAATTGGAACCTCTTTCGGTGCAATGGTTGGAGGTTTCATAATTGGAATCGTTGTGAATGTCTCGGTAGGTTTACCATTTATGGAAGGACACACCGAAGCAAAAAACGCTGTAGCTCTTGCAATTATGATATTAATTTTACTTTTTAGACCACAAGGCATTTTTGGTGAGAAAGAAAGAGTCTCATGAAATTTTCCATTAAAGGTTCCTTGACAATATTCTTAACTATTTTCTCAATATTTCTCGTTTTTCTTTTAAACGAAGATGGAGAAATACCAATCCTTTTTAACCTGTTAACGTTCGCAGGCATTTATGGATTAGCTGCGATAGGGTTAAATGTCCATTTTGGGTTAACAGGATTATTAAATTTTGGTCACGCAGCTTTTATGGGATTTGGAGCTTATGTGACTGTATTATTAATACCCCATGCAGCTGGTCGGGAAGGTGTTGTTATTACTACTGGACTTCCATTTTTTCTAGCTTTATTGATTGGAGTTATTTCGGCTGCACTTTTTGGACTTCTTTTAGGGCTTCCTGCTATTAGATTAAGAGGTGATTATTTAGCAATAGTCACTATTGCTGCTGCAGAAATTTTTCGTTTACTTGTAAGGGATCTTGAATCTGTAACAGGTGGTGTCTACGGCATCATCAATTTTTCAAGTTCATTACAACAATATAGGTTAGGATTTATTGATAATTTTGCCTCTTCAAATGACCTAAATCCATCTCAAGTATTTGTAGCTTTTTTGTCTTGGATTTCAATAGTTCTTGTTTTACTCCTTTTAAGGAGACTAACAAATTCGCCTTGGGGTCGAGCTCTCAGAGCAGTACGTGAAGATGAAGATGCAGTTAGAGCTTTAGGCAAAAATGCTGTATGGTTAAAGCTTCAAAGTTTTATGCTTGGCGCAGGTATCGCGGGATTGTCTGGAGTTTTATTAGCTTTTAATTATGGCACTATTCAAGTATCAACCTTTGTACCAATACTTACATTCTATGTTTGGGCAATAATGATTCTTGGAGGAGTAGGGAGTCTTACGGGACCAATTTTTGGATCAATTATTTTTTGGGTCATCATTGGTGAAACGAATGGAATTGCTCAACTAATTTTTGAAAATGCAAATGGTCAACAAATAGCTGGAGTTAGATTTGTTTTGGTAGGACTATTAATAATGATTTTAATGATTTTTAGACCAAGTGGATTAATGGGAAAGAAAGAGGAACTACTCTTAGATGTCAAATAAATACCTTGAAGTTACAAATCTAAAAAAAAGTTTTGGTGGGATTAAAGCCGTTGATGTTGAAAGTCTTAATTTAAACAGAAATGAATTAACTTCAATCATTGGTCCAAATGGAGCTGGAAAAACAACTTTCTTTGATTTAATTTCTGGGTTCCAAGACAGTGATGAAGGGAAAGTTTATCTAAACAACAAAAATATCACCAAAAGTCAGCCCTACGCAATTGCTAGATTAGGAATGATTAGAACTTTTCAATTAACAAAAGTTTTTGATCGGATGACAGTTTTAGAAAATATGATGTTTTCAGCATCAACTGTTAATAACGATTCATTTTTAAAATCCATAGCTAAATTACCAAGTCAAAAAACGACTGAAAAAAAAATTAGAGACAAATCATTTGAAATTATGAAAGAATTAAATATTGATCATATGGCAAATTCTTATGCACGAGAAATGTCCGGAGGTCAAAAAAAGTTATTAGAACTTGGTAGATCAATAATAAATAATCCAAGTGTTTTATTATTGGATGAACCACTTGCTGGAGTAAATCCAAAACTTGCAGAAGAGATACTTCAAATTATTGTAAATCTTGCAGGAAAAGGAATTTCGATATTAATGGTTGAGCACAATATCGAAGCAGTAATGAAAATCTCTGAACGGGTCATAGTATTAGCTGAGGGAAAAGTTATTGCTGATAGTACTCCAGAAAATATAAGAACTGATGAAAAAGTAATCGAAGCATATTTAGGATCCGAAAATGAATAAAACAGTGATTGAATGTAATGGAATCGCAGCAGGATATGTAAAGGGTTTAAATATACTTCAGGGCATTGACATGATCATAAACGAAAAAGAAATAGTATCAATTATTGGTCCTAATGGAGCAGGAAAATCAACATTACTTAAAGCGATTATGGGAATAATTAATATTTCAGGTGGACGATTTTTTATAGATGGTGTCGAAAAAACCAATACTCCTACTCATCAAATTGTTAAAGAGGGAGTTGGCTATGTCCCTCAGGTTGAAAATGTATTTCCATCCTTAACAATTGAAGAAAATTTAGAAATTGGCTCTTGGACTATAGATACAAATATTAAGCAATCAATAACAAAAATATTTGATGATTTTCCCATGTTAAAAGAAAGAAGAAAAGACAAAGCTGGAAATTTATCTGGCGGACAGAGACAAATACTCGCTCTAGCAAGAGCATTAACTACTTCTCCAAAGATTCTACTATTAGACGAACCATCAGCAGGTCTTTCACCGGTTGCAATTAAGGAAGTATTTGAAATAGTTAAAGAGATAAATTCAAAAGGGGTCGCAATTCTTTTGGTAGAACAAAATGCCAAAAGGGCATTAAATTTTAGTGATCGTGGTTATGTTTTAGATCAAGGAAGAAATGCTTATCAGGGCAAAGGTCAAGAGCTTTTGAATGATCCGCGTGTCGTGGACTTATATTTAGGAAAACTATAAAAAAAGGCCTGCACTTGGCAGGCCTTTTTTATTAATTGTAAATTTTAAGAACCAAAATCTACTGATTTTAAGACTGGGTTTGTATCACCCTCTGTTGTCCAAATATCATATGTTGCTGCTGTAGGATCTCCAGCTTCATTTAATTCAATTTCGCCAGATGCTCCAACATAGTCAACATCTACACCGTTAGCTGCAAGTTCAATACAAGCAACTCCGATACATTTTTCTCCACCTGATGATGCAGCAACAAGTCCAGAAGCAATTTCTGGTCCTGTAACACCATTAGCAGCAGCTGATATTGCCATTAACATGACAGCATCATATGCTTGAGGAGCGAAAATAAAGGTTCCAGCGCCATCTGCGCTTACTTCTGCATATGCAGCTGAGAAAGCATCAAATGCTTCTCCAGCAGCAGATCCAGGTGCTGTACCTTTCATTCCGTCAAGTGCAGTTCCTAAGTTACAAAGTGATGCAAGACCAGCATCTTTAACACCATCGGTCATGTACCAAGGTGTATCAAGAAGGCCTTGCTCAAATGCAGGTTGAAGAACTCCACAACCAGTAGCAGGGAAAAGAATACCGACAATTGCGTCAGGTGAACCTTTTCCTACAGCTGTTACTTCGGAGTTAAATTCTGTTGCATCAGGAGCATGATAAACAATATTTTTTATAACTCCTCCACCAGCTTCAAATGCTGATGCAGTAGCTTCTGCTAAACCTCTACCATAAGCGTCTGCTCTTGAAATGATTGAGATTGATTCAACTCCATCTTCTAACAATAATGATGCAAGTACATCACCTTGTAATAGATCTGATGGAGCGGTTCTTGCATAAAATCCTTTTTTATCCATTTTGGTAAATTGAGGACTTGTATTTGATGGGGATACCATAACAACTTCTGCAGCTATAGCTGTGTCTAATATAGCAAGGGAAGTACCACTACATGCAGCACCCATAACTCCTTGTGCTCCTCCAGCTATTGCTTCAGTAAGACTGTCGAGGGCAATCGCACCATCGCATCCACTGTCACCTTCAATAAGTTCGACAGGGACTCCATTTATACCGCCAGCAGCGTTGATTTGCTGTACAGCGAGAGCAGCTCCTAGTGCAATACCAGGTCCTAGAGATGCCAGATCACCAGATAAAGGCATCAATGATGCCAATACAAGTGGGTCACCCGCAGGAGCAGCTGTAGTAGTAGGAGCGGCTGTTGTTGCAGGAGCTTCAGTAGTTTCAACTACTTCTTCTACATCATCAGATCCGCCAGATCCTGAACCACCACAGGCAGCAGCGACAAGCGCTAAAACCGCAAACAAAGCTAGAGCTTTGCGATTTCTCATATAATTTCCTTTCAGTCACTGAAATTAAAAAATTCCTACATATTTGTAGGAATGTATAACAACAATAGCGTAATTTGTGTACTCTTCAATAGCAGAAGCAAAAAATTTAAAAAAATGGTTGAAAATTTAGAAAATTTGTTAACTTTTCTCAATAATTTAGATTATTTAGACATATTTATATATATCTTTATTGTTTATCTTATTTATTTCGGATGGAAAAAAGGCTCTGTATTAATAATTTATTATTTGATAGCTTTTCTTATATCAATCTATTTAAGTTTCACTTATTCCTTTTCGATTGGTGAATATATAAGTGGCTGGCTTAATTCCAACCAGCAAACTTCACAAATTTTTGCAGGTGTCGCAATATTCATTACAATCTTGACATTAAGTTCAATTTTTCAAAATTTAATTTATAGGGAGGGATCTAAAAAAGATATAGGAAATAAGTTATTGGGAAGCATTACTTCTATTGTTTTGAGCAATTTAGCTCTTACATTTATGTTTACAATTTTATCTCTTCTTTCCTTACCAAGATATGTACAAGAAAATATTGATCAGTCAAATATTGTATCGTTTTATCTGAATTCTGAAGGAGTACCTCAACAAACACTCGAAGTCATTACAGGAACAGATTTATTAAAAGTTACTTCAAGAATTAAGGAACTTACAGGCAGCACCTCTATTTCGTTAGATGAATCAGGATGTCTTGAAATCCCTTCTTATACTCAATCAAAAATAATTTCCAAAACAAGTGAAACTAGTGAGTTATTTGAAATGGTTAATATTGAGAGAATAAATGTAAATTCTGATCCATTAGAGTTCTCTCAAACATTATCGAATATTGCAGAAAACTATGCAAAAAAAATGTACACAGAGGGTTTCTGGTGTCACAAAGATCCAAACAATGGATACTTAGTTACTGAAAGACTTTTAGAAGTTGGTTATCCACCTCCAAAATTTATTGGTGAAAATTTAGCAATGGCATCAACAATTTATTCAGGTCATCAAAGCCTAATGAATTCTGAATCACATAGAGCGACGATAATAGATAATGAATTTAAACGAATTGGTATTGGAATAGTGTCTGGTCCAAATGGTTTAATTATTGTTCAAATATTTGCATGACAAATTTAGAAATAACCTCTTTTGCAAAAACTCTTTGTAAAGGTCTAAAACAATATTTAAAAAATGAGAACATCAAAATGAATGATATAGATTTTCAAGAGTTAGAAAATATATTAATTAATGAGTTCAATCTTCCATTTTCTGAGCAAGCACAAACTCCAACTCAATTATTGAATAATTTTATCAAAACAATTTACAAATTCGAAAAAGTTATTACTCCTCAAGATTTAGGTATTGAAGCTCATAAGCAGATTATGATTTGGGGTCTATTAAAAGCTGATAATTTCAATGGTTAATACAGTCAGAAAAGATATTTGGATTAATTCGTATCCTATTTTTTTGTGGCTAGCCTTGGAACCCATAGTTGGTCTAATTGATTCAAAGATTGCTAGTGTTATAAATTTAGACACGCTATCTGCAATTGGTATTGGAGAAACGATTTATTTTGTTTTTATTTGGGTTTTTATCTTTCTAGCATATGGAACAACACCACTTGTTTCCTCTCTTAATACCAAAAATGAAATCAATAAATTAAATTATTTTATAAAGTTTGGAAGAAATGTATCGATATTGCTGGGTTTAGGTTCATTTTTAATTTTGTATGTAAGTAATGGTTATTTAATTTCGACTTTTCAACCTACTCCAAATATACAGCTACTTTCTTCTGATTATCTAATCTTTAGATGTATTGGGCTACCATTTTATTTGGTAAATATGCACTCCACTGCAGTACTTAGAGGTTTGAAGTACGCGAAAATTACTTTTTATAGTGCATTAATAGTATCAATCTCAAATATATGTTTTAGCTTATTTTTTGGACTATTTCTAGGTTTTGGTGCAGGCGGAATCGGGTTTGCCAGTTCTCTTGCCTTTTTTTGTGCTTCTATTTATTCAACAATTATTCTAAAAAAACAATTAAGTGATATTCCATCCACTGAAGAGCAAATAGACAAGCCTAGTTTACGAAAAAAATTTTTTAGCGTCGGAGCATATATTTTGATTAGGTCATTATTTCTTACCTTGTTCATGGCATATATAAGAAATAGAGCTCTTGCTTCAGTTATGGTCAGTAGGTTATATTTTTGTTGATGCAATTGCGATTGCTTCTCAAACACTAATTTCTGAACTTGTTTCAAAAAAAGAAAAATACCAAAAATCCGTTTTACAAAAAGAACTTGTGTCGGTAACCACAGCGATATCTTTCTTCCTTGCATTAATAACTGTTTTATTTTTAGATAATTTTGTTGAAATGTTTGGAGATGACAAATTTGATCTATATATCAATTTAAAATTAACAGTTCTTGTTGCTCTAAGTCTATTTATAGGTTGTTACGCATTTCTTTGGGACGGAGTTCTTCTAGGACTTGATAGGGCTAAAGAATTTTCTTTTCTAACTGTGGCTTCTTCAGTTTCTGGATTTTTAGTTTGCGCTTATTTATTAAGAACACAGAATACAATATCAACACTTTGGATCGGTTTAAATGTTAGTTTGCTATTTAGATCTTTACTTGGATATATTTATCAGAAATAAATTATTTGACAGCTTTAAGAACAGGTCTTTCTAAGTAGTAACTTAGTATTTGTAATTCTTGTGAGAGGTCGACAGATCTAATTTGAACATCCGGAATATTTTTTAACAATACTGGAGCGAAATTTAAAATTGACTTTACTCCACAGTCAACTAACTGATCTGCAATCTCTTGAGCAACTTTCCCAGGTGTTGCAATAATGCCAATTGCAACATTGTACTTTTCACAAACATTTTTAATATCAGATGTGGGTTTAACTACAAGGCCAGCTATTTGTTTATTGATTTTTTTTGGATCGTCATCAAATAATCCGACAACACCAAATCCTCGTTCTTGAAATCCTCCATAATGTGCAAGTGCTGATCCGAGGTTACCAACTCCAACTATTACAGCGCTCCATCCTTCAACTAGACCAAGTTCTAATTGAATCTGATTTCTCAATGTTGAAATATCATATCCGACACCTCTAGTTCCTAGTGTGCCCAAATATGATAAATCTCTACGAACTTGAGCATCATTTACTTTTGCAATTTCTGCTAATTTTTTTGAAGAAATTCCAATATTTTGGTCATCAATTTGTTCTAAGCATTGAAGATATAGAGGTAACCTCTTTACTGTTGCTGGTGGTATATTGCTATTTTCTTTCACTAATGCACAATCTAATAACAATATAAAAATAAGGTAAATTACATTAAAAATATTTTATTTTTACTTAAATTTATGATTTATTAATAAATAAGGTATTTTTAGGTCATAAATCATGAAAAATAAGGAAATATTCGATGTTTTAATTGTAGGGGCAGGCCCCTCTGGATCTAATACTGCAATTTCTTACAAAAATTTAAATCCTGATTTAAAAGTTGGAATTATTGACAAAGCTATTTTTCCAAGAGATAAATCTTGTGGTGATGCAATTGGTCCTGGGGTAATTAATGCTTTAAAAAGATTTAATAATGAACACATACTTGACGGTGAACCCGAGGTTATCTCAACATCTTTATTTGGCCCCGATAATATTGGAATCCAAAATTATATACCAAAAGTTAAAAACAAAGATGATTCTGTTGTTTACGTTATCCCAAGATATGAACTCGATAATAGAATTTTTGAAATTGCAAAAAATCTCAATGTACATTCATATGAGGGTGTTAGGTATATAGATTATGAACAAACTGAAAATGAAGATATTTTAAAAGTAGAGATCGAAAATAGTGATAAAGAAAAAAACTTCTTATTCACAAAATTGTTAGTAGGTGCAGATGGTGCAAATTCAAGAGTTAGAAAAAGTTTAGATTTAAAGCAAAATAGTGACATACACAAAGCAATTGCTATAAGAGCCTATATTGACAGTCCAAATTATTTAGAAATTTTTAAAGAAAGAACACTTATGTTTGAAATTAATGTTTCAGCATTAAAAGGTTATGCTTGGGCGTTCCCTAGTAAGGGTAATTTAATAAATATTGGTATTGGTATGCCATTAAATTTATTTAAAAAAGACAAAATGGATATTAATGAAATGCTTGATAGCTTTATACGTACATTGGAATCCAAAGGAGTAATTGTTGATAACTTAAGGATGGAAAAAAGTTATATGCTTCCATTTGCATCCTCCAGACCAAAGCTTGCGCATGATAAAGTAGCTCTTGTCGGAGATGCCGGTTCAATGATCAACCCCATGAGTGGAGAAGGTATTTTTTACGGCATGGAAGCAGGATATTTACTTGCAAAAGAAACATTCGGTTCATTAAATTCCAACAAAGAAAATAATTTAAATAATAATTTAAATAAATATGAAAGAGCCTTAAATAAAAGATTTGGAATGCATTTTCTGAGCTGTACGGTTGCTCGACTAGTTTTGCAAAGTCCATTTATGACAAAGAGATTACTTAAAATTGCATCAGTTGATAAAAACACTATTAATTTTGTTGTTGAGCTCTTGTTTGATGAGGCAAGATTGACGATTAAAGAGACTTTTTCGCTAGCTTTTAAATTCATTTTACCCTTTAGAACAGTAAGGTTTTTCAGTAAATCTCCAGCCTTTTCCCTATAACAAAAAGCAAAATCAGTACTAAAATGAAGTAGTACATTGTGAAATATTTCACAAATAGGGAGGGAATGTGATTAATTGGTTACCAATTTTGGTCATGCTATTTATTGGTATTGGTTTTGCAATTGCTTCACTTGGTGTCAGCTATCTTTTATCACCAAAAAATCCTACACCTGAAAAATTAACACCTTATGAGTCTGGTATTTTCCCCGAAGAAGAGCCCTCACAGAGATTTCCAGTCAAATTTTATATGGTCGCTATGTTGTATATTGTTTTTGATATTGAAATAATATTTCTTTTAGCGTGGGCAACCCGATTTGAGCAACTTGGCTGGTACGGAATAGTTGTTATTTTCATATTCACATTCTTTGTACTTGAGACACTTTATTATGTCTGGAAAAGAAATGTTCTTGATTGGAATGTTCCAAGAAGGCAAAGATATCATGATCCAGTTTCTAACTATGAAGGAGTTAATGAATAATGTTTTCTCCTGATAATATTTTCACAACAACTATTGATAAAGCGGTCCGTTGGTCAAGAACGCAATCCATGTGGCCTGTTACTTTTGGACTTGCATGCTGCGCTATTGAAATGATGGCTGCAGGATCTGCAAAATACGACTTGGCAAGATATGGAATGGAGGTATTCAGGGCATCACCAAGACAGGCTGATTTGATGATAGTTGCTGGTAGAGTTTCTCAAAAAATGGCACCAGTATTGAGACAAGTTTATGACCAAATGGCAGAGCCAAAATGGGTAATAGCAATGGGTGCTTGCTCTTCAACTGGTGGGATGTTTAATAACTATGCTCTTGTACAAGGTGTTGACCACATAGTTCCTGTAGACATATATGTACCTGGATGTCCACCCGGACCCCAGTCATTAATGCATGGAATCTTAACACTTCATCAAAAAATTATGGATAGAGAGATAAATAGATAATGAAAGAAAATCTAGATATATCAATTGAAGATTATTTTCAAAAAGTTGAAGAGTTGAAAAATGATGGATATGAAATGATGGTTGATTTAACTGCTATAGATTGGTTTAGAAAAAAAGAACCTAGGTTTGAAGTAGTTGTAAACTTTCTCTCCGTTTCAAAAAACAAAAGAATTTCTATCAAAGTCAAATTAAATGATGAGTTAACAATTCCTTCAATTACAAGTCTTTATCCAAGTGCAAACTTTTATGAAAGAGAAGTATTTGATATGTTTGGAATTAATTTTGAAAACCATCCTGATTTAACAAGAATTCTTATGCCTGATGATTGGGTTGGACACCCTTTGAGAAAAGATTATGGAACAGGAAGAATACCAGTTCAATTCAAAAATGCACCAAAGGTTGATTAATGATGGAAGAAAATAAAGATACTGTAAAAGATGTAGACTTCTGGGCTACAAATTCAGAAGAGGGTGGATGGAACATTTCTTCAACTGATGAAGGATCACAAAAAATGTTGGATCAAGAAGACGAAGTAACTACAAAAATTCAAATGGGTTCAGAAGTTATCGATGACTATTTTATTGATGATGATATTTCTGATGATGAAAGAATGATTTTAAATATGGGACCTCAGCATCCATCAACACATGGTGTCTTAAGGTTACAAGTAGAACTTGAAGGTGAAGTCGTAAGAAGAGTACAGCCTGTAATTGGGTATCTTCATACCGGAATGGAGAAGACTGGAGAAGAGTTAAATTACTTTCAAGGACCTACTAACACTACAAGGATGGATTATCTCTCGCCTTTTTTCAATGAACTTGTTTTTTCATTAGCGACTGAAAAACTATTAGATATTGAAGTCCCTGATAGAGCATCAACAATAAGAATATTAATGACAGAACTAAATCGAATCTCCTCACACCTTGTGGCACTAGCAACTGGTGGAATGGATATCGGAGCATTATCAATGATGATTTTTGGGTTTAGAGAAAGAGAATTAATTCTTGATTTTTTCGAAAAGACAACAGGTCTTAGAATGAATCACAACTTTATAAGACCGGGTGGTGTCGCAGCAGATTTACCAGATAATTGGCAAAAAGATATTGAAAAGATATTGAAAGTTATACCTGAAAAACTAAAAGACTATGATGAAATGCTTTTAGACAATCCTATTTGGCAAGGAAGACTTAAGAATGTTGGAATATTAACGACTGAAGAATGTTTGGCATACGGCATAACTGGTCCAAGTCTTAGAGCTAGCGGATATGCATGGGATTTAAGAAAAATGCAACCTTATTCAGGTATAGAAAAATATGAGTTTGATATTCCGGTTTTTGAAGAAGGAGATGTCTTTGCAAGGTGGAGAATCAAAGTTTTAGAAATTTTTGAAAGTTTAAAGATTGTTGAACAAGCTATGGGAAATATGCCTAAAGGCCCATTCAAAATTCAAGATAAAAAAATAACCCCTCCGCCAAGAAAAAGACTTGATGAGTCAATGGAAGCTTTGATCCACCATTTTAAAATATACACAGAAGGCTTTAAAGTTCCAGAAGGAGAAGTATATACAACAGTTGAATCTCCTAGAGGAGAGTTGGGCTGTTTTATTGTTTCAGACGGATCATCAAAACCTTATAGAATGCACGTAAGAGGACCTTCCTTCTGTAATCTTCAAGCTTTACCAGTAGTAATGTCAGACAGTCCAATTGCAGACGCAGTTGCAGCAATAGCCTCTTTAGATCCAGTTTTAGGAGATGTTGACAGATGAGTTGGGAAAAAGCATTGATTGATAAAGCAAAAGAAATTATTGATATGTACCCTCAAAAAAGATCTGCTTTAGGGCCACTTTTATATCTAGCACAAGAAAAAGACGGCTATATATCAAATGATTCAATTGTAGAGATTAGTAATCTTATTGGCATTACTGAAGTTCAAGTAAAGTCAGTAGCATCCTTTTACTCTATGTACAAAGAAGAGCAAACTGGAAAGTATTTATTAAGTGTATGTAAGTCAATCTCTTGCGAAATAAATGACTCAAGAAGCGTGATAGATTCTGTCAAAAACTTTACAGGCTTAGAAAATTATGAAACAGATACTGAGAAGGTTTTTACTTTTGAGGAAGTTGAGTGCATAGGTGCTTGCGGAGGAGCACCAGCTGTTCAAGTTAATTACGAAACAGTTGAAGGATTGACACCTGAAAAGTCACTCCAAATGTGTGAATGGCTCAAAGAAGAACGACCAGAAATAATTGTAGCTGAAGAACTTCAAGAGAAATTTGGAGGTGTAAAGTCATTTGACTGGGCAATTAAAGACAATACAGGTTCATCTTATTCTGTTCCGGGATTTCAAAATATCGGTACTGCTAAGGAAAAAAGCTAATGAAAGAAACTTTATTACTTACAAAGCATATGCGTGAATTTCCTGAAGATAGCCATCAGATTGAAATTTATGAGAAAAATAATGGTTATAGTGCACTCAAAAAAGTTTTAAAAGAAGACAATCCCGAGAATGTTATTAATGAGATTAAGGATTCAAACATAAGGGGTCGTGGAGGAGCAGGCTTTCCAACAGGAGTAAAGTGGGGTTTTTTAGCAGAAAATGAGGACAGGTATCTTGTAATTAATGGTGATGAATCCGAACCCGGTACATTCAAAGATAGAATTTTACTTGAGAGAGATCCACACCAACTAATTGAAGGTGTAATAATTACATGCTTTGCTTCAAACATCAAAAAAGCATTTATCTACATAAGAGGTGAGTATGCTAAGCCAGCAAGAAGAGTGCAGGATGCAGTTGAGCAAGCATATGAAAAAGGATATTTGGGAAATAATATATTAGGAACAAATTTTTCCTTGGATGTAGTAGTTCATCTTGGAGCAGGAGCGTATATATGTGGTGAAGAAACAGCTCTTTTGAATTCACTTGAAGGAAAAAGAGGAGAGCCAAGACTTAAACCACCTTATTTTCCCGCAGTAATGGGACTATACAACAAACCAACACTAGTAAATAATGTAGAAACAATATCTTCAGTTCCTTGGATAATTCAAAATTCGGGGAAAGAGTATTCAAAACTTGGTGTTGAAGGATCAACTGGAACAAGAATTTTTAGCTTGTCAGGCCACGTAAATAATCCTGGAAATTTTGAAATTGAAATGGGTCAAAGCTTTGGTGAATTTATAGATACATTTGGAAAAGGAATCAAAAATAACAAAAATGTCAAAGCTTATATTCCCGGAGGTGCTTCAGCGCCATGGTTCACCGGTGATCAGTTAGATATAAAAATGACAATTGATGATGTTGCAAATGCAGGATCAATGTTGGGTTCTGGTGCGGTAGTTGTGATGGATGAAGATACTAATTTAGTTTATGCTGCTAAGAGTATCGTAAGTTTTTTTGCTCATGAATCATGTGGTCAATGTACTCCCTGCAGAGAAGGGACAACTTGGCTAGAGATGATTTTAGAAAGAATTGCGAGTGGCAGAGGTAGACTTTCTGATATTAGTTTGTTGATTGATATTTGCGACAATATTTCACCTGGATTAGATTGGCCACCAAAAATGACAACAATATGTCCACTTGGTCCTTCAGCTGTATCTCCAATAACATCATTGCTAAATAACTTTTCTGAGGAGATAACAAATATGCTTCCAACAAAAATTCCAATTACACAATGACGGATCAAATAAAGATAAATGTTAATGGTTCTGAAATAAGTTCAAAACCCGACCAGCTAATAATTGAAGCTTGTGAAGATTCTGGTATTCACATACCAAGGTTCTGCTGGCATAAACGTATGGATCCTGTTGGGATGTGTCGTATGTGCTTGGTTGAGGTTGAAACTCCAAGAGGTAAAGCTCTTGTTCCATCATGTACAACCAAAGTTTCAGAAGATTTAGTCGTAGACACTGAATCTGATGTTGTAAAAAAAGCTCAAGAAGGAGTTTTAGAGTTTTTATTGATTAATCATCCTTTAGACTGCCCGGTTTGTGATAAAGCTGGAGAATGTCCTTTACAAGATCAAACAATGGCATATGGTCCAGGAGAATCTAGATTTGTAGAAGACAAAAGACATTTTGAAAAACCTATTCCAATTTCAGAAATAATTTTACTTGATAGGGAGAGGTGTATTTTATGTGCTCGTTGTACTCGATTTTCTGATGAAATATCAGGAGATCCACTTATTGAATTTATACAAAGAGGAAATAAGACACAAGTAAATACATTTCCTGACGAGCCGTTTAGATCATACTTCTCAGGCAATACAGTACAAATTTGTCCAGTTGGTGCTTTAACATCATCTTCCTACAGATTCAAAGCTCGTCCTTGGGATTTAAAGAAAGTTTCATCAACCTCTAATTGTTCTTCAGTAGGTGACTCGGTTGAATTAAATGTCTCACAGAACAAGATGCTTAGGATTTTAGGTGAGGACAATGAATTTACAAATCAAGGATGGCTTTCTGACAAAGGGCGATACAACTTTGAATATTTACATTCGGATAAGAGAATCGAAACACCAATACTTGTTAAAAATTCAAACAAGGAATTAACCATTAACGAAACTATGGAGTTAATTAGTAATGAAATACTTACAAGCGAAAATCCTAACATAAGCTTTATAGTCGGACACAACTCTACTAATGAAGAATATTATGCATTAAATAAATTTGCAGAAAATCTTAATAAAGTTGAAAATGAAAACACAGTTAGCACTACAAATTTTTATCTGAGTGATGATTATTTATACAATGGTTTTTTCAATGATGATTACTCACTTGGAGAAATTAAAGATTTAGATTCTGCTGACACCATAATTTTGTGGGCACAAGATATTAAAGACAATCTTCCAACTCTTTATCTAAGGATTAAACAGGCCGTCAGAAATGGAAAAAAATTATTAATATTTGGCCACACAAATACTGCAATCAAACAACTTTCGGAAGAATATTATGGTGAAAATATTGTCACAAATAATTTTGAATTCAATGTCGAAATATCAGATATACCAAATTTATCCAAGTATATTGACGGAAAAGATGTTTTAGCTATTGTAGGAAAAGCTTCTCCACTTCAAAATGTTAATCCAATTTTCCAATTGGTTAAACATTTAGATCAAAATTCCAATTTAAAAATACTTAATTGTTTTTCAAAAGGCAACACACTTGGAGCATTACAAAATTTAGATATTGTAAAAGGTCTAAATGAGTTTATAACAGAATTTGATAGTAGTAAAAGAAATATTGTCTTTACAGTAGGCTCCAACCCTGTAAATAATTCAATTTATAGCCTTAAAATAAAAGAAATTTTAATTGATGCCGATTTTGTAGTTTCTCTTGATTTATTTAAAAATGAAACAACCGAACTATCAGATATTATTCTTCCGACAACAACATTCGGTGAAAAGGAAGGTACATTCACAAATATTGAAATGAGAACCCTAATGCAAAATAAAATATTGCCTACTCCTGGATCTGCATTGAATGAATGGGAATATTGGTTGATTC
>LUMM01000149.1_pt1 | contig 16883 bp, 19 predicted proteins | sample 729971 | NCBI WGS metagenome assembly LUMM01 (sample SAMN03860263, study PRJNA289734) | marine metagenome | biome: seawater column; feature: ocean; material: water; isolation source: Red Sea water column Station 22 - depth 50m | place: Saudi Arabia: Red Sea | collected 2011-10-15 | depth 50 m | reverse complement strand
ATTTGCAACGATGCCTGCTGCCCATTCTTCAGCTATAGCTTCTCCATTTGCAGCAATTATTGAAGCTAAGAGAGATCTATTGTAGTCATGGCTACCAGGTCTTGTGCAAATTTTACCTTTCCATTTTGTATCAGATAGATCTTCTATTCTTTTAATTGAGTTTTTTGATACTCTTTCTTTTGAGATTGCAACAATTCTAGCTCTCTTTGAAAGTGCAAACCATTTATTATTACTATCTCTTAGATGATTTGGGATATTCATTTGTAAAATATCTGAGCTAATTGGTTGTAATATATCCTTTTCAACAAATTGGTTTAATCTTGCTATATCAACCGTTAAAACCAAGTCAGCTGGTGTATCTTCACCTTCAGCTAACACTCTTTCTAACAATCCTTTTTTTGCATGTAAAACATTTACCTTTATACCAGTCGATTTTGTAAATTCCTCAAAGAAAGGATCTATTAAAATCGGCTGCCTGTAAGAATAAACATTAACCTCTTTGGCAAACAAGTTTAGTGAAATGGTAGATGCAATTAGTATCAATAGTAATCTAAAAATAATTTTCATATAACCTTCTTTTTTTTTGTGGAGATAATGAATATCTCCACGTTCTATGATTAAGAATCTTATTAAAAATTATCAGAATACGAATGTAGATCTATATGAATTTTTTTTTAATATCAGTGTTGTTAAAATTCATAAAATTAGATTTATTCTAAATTTAAAGTTAAAAATGTTGGGGCCACTTTGGGCCCCTATCCAAACTACTTTATTGATATTAGTCTAGCTTTTTTTTCTTCTGGAATAATTCTCTCTAAATCAATCGCTAAAAGTCCATTTTTCAATTCAGCATCTTTAACTTTGATATCTTCTGAAATTGTGAACGATCTTTCAAACTGTCTTGTTGAGATTCCTTTATGAATTACACCATTACCATTTTCATTAACCACTTTTTCTTTAGGTTTATTTCTAACAGTTAGGTTGTTTTCTTTTAATTCAATCTCAATATCTTCTTTACTATATCCAGCAAGAGCAACTTCAATTTTATAGTTATGCTCATCAACTCTATGAATATTGTAAGGTGGATAATTTGTATTGTATCGTTCTGTAGACTCCAACATTCTATCAAATTCATCAAAAATTGAGTCAAATCCAACAGAGAATGGTCTTAGAGAATTCCAAACGGATAGGTTTCTAGTCATAATAACTCCTTTATTAAGCAAGTTTATTTTGTCCGCACCCACAATGGCATACAGACAATTATAATGTGGGGATGATTGTGTTTAATTCAAGTCTTTATTATTTTTTTCTTATAAACGATAAGCCATCAGATAATGGCAGAAGAGAGAATTCCACTCTTGTGTCATTTTGTATTTTTAAATTTAAATCACGGATAGTTTTTGTTTGAGAGTCTTGTTTAGTTTCGTCAGCAACATCACCGTGCCAAAGCATATTATCAATAATTATTATTCCATTAGAAACTAATAGGTTTAGCGACAGTTCGTAATAATTTGGATAATTATTCTTATCAGCATCTATAAAAATTAAATCATAACTTTGTTGACGGTCTATCATGCTTTGCATTACCTCAACACCATCTCCAATAATCGATTCAATTTTTGAGCTCATATTATCTAATTCCCAATATTTTTTTGCTAAGGGTAAAAATTCATCTGAATTATCAACAGTTACAATTTTTCCTGATTCAGGTATACCTCTAGCCAAAAACAAAGTGCTCATCCCTGTAAACCTTCCAATTTCTAAACATTTTTTGGCATTGGAAATTTTAGTTATCATTTCTAAGTAATTATTTTATCTTCTCGGTAACCTACGCTTTGTAAATATTGAACAAGTGCTTCATTAATTTCAGTTTGGGTACTCATTAGTTTATGGTTTCAAATATTTCAGATAGTTTGTGAGTTTTTTTATCTGAAATGATGAAACAACTTTGTATTTTATTTATTAAATTTTCATCTATATTTTTATTTGAGTATAAACTTAATAAAGGAGTTGAGGAATTCACTTCATCACCAATATTGAGCACATTATCATATCCAACTCCATAATCTATTTTATCGGTAACCTGTTTTCTTCCACCTCCAAGTTCAATAAGTATAAGGCCTAATTCTCTGGTATAAATTTTTTCTATCCATCCTTCTTCACTAGAAAATACATCTTTTCGAACGGAAGTATTTATTAAATCTTTTTCATAAGATGATAAAATATTTTTTGGTCCACCCAAGGCTGCAACCATCATTTCAAATTTTTCTGCAGCTAGTCCATTATTAATAACCGTATTAATTTTATTATATGCTTCTTCTTTGGAAATTTTATAAATGTTTACTAATAGCGAAGATATTAATTCATTAGTGATCTTTTCTAATCGGTGATCTTTAAAATCATTTTTAATATATTTTATGCATTCTAATATCTCTAGTGTATGACCAGCACTTTTACCTAAGACCTGATTCATATCTGTTAATATAGCTTCGCAATGTAAACCTGCTCCTTTAGCGACTCTTACTAAGGAGTTGGATAAATCTCTTGCTATATCAATAGTGCTATTAAAAGATCCATTACCAACTTTTACATCAAGTACCAAAGATGAAAGACCGCTTGCAATTTTTTTTGAAAGAATAGATGATGTTATTAAAGGTAAAGATTCTACTGTACCTACAATATCCCTTATAGAATATAATTTTTTATCAGCTGGTGCTAAGTTAGAGGTTTGACCAATAATTGCACAACCAACGTCTTTTACAACTTTTTTAAAAGTCTCTAAATCAGGCTTTGTATTGTACCCAGGTATTGAATCAAATTTATCTAAAGTACCGCCCGTATGACCCAAACCTCTACCTGAAATCATAGGTACATACAGTCCACAAGCTGCAAGTATTGGTGCTAATATAACGCTCGTCTTGTCTCCAACACCACCAGTTGAGTGCTTATCACAAACCAACTCAGAATCTACAATCTCAGACCAATTAAGTGTATCGCCAGAGTTTGTCATCGCCTCAGTCAAACAAACAGTTTCTTCAGGCGTCATTCCATTTGCAAATATTGCCATGCTCATTGCTGCAATTTGTGCATCTGAAAAAGATCCATTTGTTAAACCGTCTACAAAAAAGTTGATATCTTCTTTTGATAGATCTTGGTTATCTCTTTTTTTTCTAATTATCTCTTGAGGTATCATCGAATTGAACTTCTTGTATAAATTGTTTAATTAAATTTAAAACATTGTTCTCTGCTAAACTTGCATTCTCTAAAGTTTCTTGATGACTTAATTTTGTTTTATTCATACCAGCAGCTAAGTTGGTGATTACACTGATACCAATAACAGGAAGTCCGCAATGATTAGCAACTAAAACTTCTGGTACTGTAGACATTCCAACAGCATTTCCACCTATTACTTTTAAGGCATTGATTTCAGCAGGTGTTTCAAAATTTGGTCCTGAGTACATACAATAAATACCTTCATAAATTTTTTGATCTATTTTTTTAGCGACTTGCATTAACTGATCTCTATAAAACTTATGATACCCATCACTCATATCATGAAAGCGAGGGCCATACTCTTCAGCATTGGGTCCAATAAGTGGATTGAAACCACTCCAGTTAATATGATCTTTAATTGCCATTAGACTACCAGCTGGCATAGCTTCATCTAAACTACCTGCTGCATTTGTAACAACTAATAACTTGCACCCAATGTCCTTTAATACTCTTATGGGTGAAGCTAAGCTTTGGGGATTGTGTCCTTCATAAATATGCGATCTTCCATACATACAAACAACATTTAAAGTATTTATTTTTCCTAAAACTAATTTACCTGCGTGACCTTTTACAGTTGGCTGTGGAAAATCAGCTAACTGTTCATATGAAATTGATTCTTGAATATCTTTTTCTTCAAAAAAATTAGTTAGTCCACTTCCTAAAATTACGGCAATATCGGGTGAAGTATTATTTGTTATTTCCAAAAATTTTTTCGCCGAAGGTAGCATTAAAGATTCTCTGGTCCAAAGGAGTCTGGAAGTAATTCTTCGAGCGTAGATGTTTTCATATGACCATTTTCGTTACACATATGAATCTTAGTATCTAAAGTAGCAAATTCTCTTAACCTCTGTCTACAACCACCACAGGGTGAGCATAATAATTCACCTGAACCTATAACCACAACTTCTAAAATTTTTTTGTTTCCATTAGATATCATATTTCCAATTGCAGTTGCTTCGGCACACTGGGATTGAGGATAGGCAGCATTTTCAACATTACAACCAGTAATAATTTTACTATCTTCTGTTAGAAAAGCTGCTCCTACTTTAAAATTTGAATAAGGCACATGAGCTTGCTCTCTAACTTTTTTTGCAGCCTTGAATAAACTATCAAAATTTTCTGAAACCATATTCTTGTTTAACATGAAATTACTAAAAAAATTATTTATTTCTAAATCTTAAACAATTCTTGAGACAAATCAGGAAGTTCATCTCCCCAAAAAACTTCTTTACGCAAAAATTCTGGATCTTGGTTAAAACAAATTGACATTGCAGAATTATAAACAGCCCTGGAATCAATAGTCGAATTTAGATCTCTTCCCTCAAACAATTCTTTCTTTTTTAGTCCAGGCCAATCTGTATAAACTTGAGATTTTTTTAACAAGCCTCCAGCCATTAGTATTGCACTTCCATATCCGTGCTCAGTTCCATAGCCTCCATTTTGTTTTATAGTTCGGCCAAATTCAGTAAGAGTAAGAATTAGTGTATTATCAAATGCTTGGCCAAGATTTTCATGTAGAATAGTAACAATCTTATTTACTTCTTCTAGTTCATCAGCATGCGCTCCATCAACACCTCCTTGAGCAGCATGGGTATCAAAACCATCTAAATCAAATACAGCAACTCGAGGACCACTTTGATCTTTTAATTGTTTAGCAGCTTCAAGAGCAAGTTTTTTTCTATCATCAGAGTCAGTAGCTATTTGCATAGACAATGGTCTTTGTCTGATTGTATCAAGTGTAGATTTAATTAGCTCGTTGTGCTCACCTTTAAATTCATTATAAATTTGATCTATTAACTTTGTTTCAACAAAATCTGGTGATGGGAAGAAATTATTATTCTGTGGCACACCTCTTAATAAAAGTGGCATAGGTAAAGATATTGCCAGACCTTTTCCTATAATATTTGAAGCTAGTAATCCTCTACCAAGCCATCCTGTTTTTTCTTTGTATGGAATGTGTGCTCCAGTTTCCATTAAATTTTGCCCATCAAAATGTGATCTGCCTGTGTAAGGAATATTTGTTGCATGAACAAATGCCGCTTGATTTTTTTGCCAGAGTTTATGAAAAATTTCTAATTTAGGATGAAGGCCGAAGTCGCTGTTCAAATTAAGAACGTCTTCCAGAATGAGTTTTTTTCTTAATTTTTTGAGACGTTTATCTCCAATAACAGGAACAGCTGTTAAACCATCCATTCCCCCGCGAAGTGATATAATAATTAGATTTTTTTTCTGCATTGAAGCAAAACTTATTTTTGGAAAATATCCAGAAAGAAATAATGTTGTTGATCCTCCAATTAAAAAATTTCTTCTTGTGCAGTTCATATTTTTAATACTCCTGGCAAATTACAAATAACTCCATACTTTTGCCCTAAATCATAATCTGATGTTCCAAATCTAAAATTTTCAATAAGTGATGCCATATTTTCATGATCTTCGAAATTATTTTTAAGACAAGCTAAAATAAAATCATGGGATCTGTTTCCAGATTTAACAAGCATGGGAAGTTCAACTGAAGCAAACCAAAAGCGGCGTAATAATAATTCTGGTGACACCCAATCTACCTCCAAATCACTCCAACCATTAGGTTGTTTAGCACGATAAGGTGAATGACCTATTTCTCTAAGTATCCAAGATAACTGTCTTTGTCTATTATTTGGCTTTAACTTAAAAGTATAATTCATTTTTTCAAATGAAAGCGGAATATTTAAATCAAACATTCTAGAGGATTTGTTCCATGCTTCTATAACTGGGTTTATCATTTCATCTGTTGGTTCATCTGTAATAAAATGCCTGCATAATTTTGTTGAAACAAATTTGATACAGATTGGGTGTGTTGCCAAATCATGAATTACCTTTGCAAGTTCTCTTTTTGCATCATTTTTATATTTAACTCCTAAAACTACTTTATCTCCTTTTTGATGCATTTCTTGATCAAACCATATATCCCCGGTTTCTAAATTTTTTCTATCCCATTTGTGCGCCCAACCTGTCATGATATAGGCTAACTGAATCACATCTTCCTGAGTGTATCCAGCATTTGGAGATACTGTATGTAATTCTAATAATTCTCTTGCATGATTTTCGTTTATCGTTTCTCCCCATTCCATTCCTTTTTTAGAATTGGGGCCAAAAGATTCTGAATTATCAAGGTGGTGAATCATACACCATGAAGTTGTAACTGACTGAACCATCTCTTCAAAAGTTTTAACCATGTTAGGTCTAATAATTTCACGTTGATAGGGTCCGGTACTAAACTCTGCTAAAAAATCTTTTTCACTTATTGCAAAATGATTTCCCCAAAAAAGCCAGAAACGCTCAAAAACGGGTTGTTTGGAATTCTTTGTTTGAAAATGACGAATGGCATGTTCATTTAATTCAAAATATCTTTCTCCAGTTTTTATTCTTAATTCATCTTTTGCTTTTCTATAGGCACGTTTATCATTTTTAAATTTTTTTCTTAAAACTTCTCTATCTCCGTAGACCCATTCACCATATTTTTTTCTTAAATCTTTTTCTGTTGGGATTGTTCCAGGCCACAAGAGATCAGGTATGGTATCTAATTGATTTATTGCCCAATTAAGAGGATCTTTATCTGGTTTTTCATTTGGCGACAGGCCAAACGCTACTCGTCTATAAAAATTTAATGACATATATAAAAAAAAATAGTTTACATATATTTATAATTTTTAAAAATAAAATTTAATGAAAAATATACCTCTAAAAATTTGTGGCATAACAAATGTGAAATCTGTTGAAGTGGCACATAAAAATAAAATAAAATCATTGGGTTTTGCAAGTAAAAATTTAAATGGACCAAACACAGTTAGTGATAAAAAAATACAATCATTAATTAAAGAATGTAAAAATTATAAGATAGAATCAGTACTTCTGACTCGGTATGTCTCTTTAGACAAGCTAATAGAACAAATAGATTTTACAAAACCAAAGACAATTTCATGTTCATATCATTTTCCCAAAAAAGATTTATTAAAAATAAAAAAAATATTTAGAAGATTAAAAATAGGTATTGCTATTAATCCAGAAAATTTTGATAAAAAGTACATTGAATCAATTAGAAAAATTGTTGATGTTATTTATTTTGATATGAATGTTTATAGAAAAAAGAGTATTAAAAAATATTCATTGAGAAAAAGTATTAAACAAATACAATTTATAAAAAGTAAAAATATTCCAGTTTATATTGGTGGTGGTATAGACAAAAAAAATGTTTCCAAAATTCTAAAACAAATAATACCTTTTGGATTAGATATTTCTAGAAGTTTGAAAAATCAGAGAAATTTAATTTCTAAATCAAAACTCAAAGATTTTTTAAATCAAATTTCGGTAGGATAATCTTTTAATAATATATTTATTTTGCAACTCTTTCGATAATACTTTTATTGATTTTTTTTCGATCGGATGTCTGAGAAAAGGATCAATATCAAGTATTGGATATAACACGAAGTCTCTTTCAGCTGCTCTTGGGTGAGGAATTATTAAATTTTTTTTATTAAATATTTGTTTGCCAAAAAAAATAATATCTAAATCAATAATTCTTGGACCATTGATTATTTTTTTATTTTTTTTTAATTTTTTTTCAATTTCATAAATATTATTTATTAATTCTAATGGCTGCTGATTGGTTAATAGTTTAATTGCGGTGTTAAAAAAATTACTTTGCGATTTGTATCCATAAGGAGAAGAAATATAAATATTAGCAATTTTTTTTATATTACCAATATTTTCTAACTCTCTAACGGCAGAGCGTAAATTAAATATAGTATTACCTAGATTTGAGCCAAGTGCGATTATTGTTTCAGTTTGATACACTTAGTGATTCAGCTCCATATTTTTTTGCTACAGCTGTTTTATTAATTGTAATTTTAACTTTTTTTATTTTAAATTTTTTTTCAAGAGCATTGGATGTTTTTATTATTAAATTCTCAAGAGTATGTGATTGAGATTCCTTTATGAAAGTTTTTAAATATTTAGTAATAGATGAATAATCCTTCACATTATTTATATTATTTAAATCTAGTGAGTTTTTAACAGGATAACTAAATTCTAATGTTACCTTTAATAACTGTTTTTTCTTTCGCTCTTGAGCAGTGATACCTATGTTTGCACTGATGGATAAGTTTTTAATTTCTACTTTGAACATAGTTTTTCAAAAATTTTTAATGATTGAGACGTTTCTTTTATGTCGTGAACTCTAAATATATCAACTCCCTTTTGATAACAATATAATGCAGAAGCGATTGAACCTCCCAATCTTTGATTTGTTTCACTCTTATCTATGAAGTTGATCCAGCTTTTTCTAGATGATCCTAATAATAATCCATATCCCTTAAACTTAAACTGATTAATTTTTTGCATAATTTCTATATTTTGTTTTAAATTTTTACCAAAACCAATACCTGGGTCAAACCAAACTTTGGATGAAGGAATTTTTATTTTTTCTAATTGTTTAATTTTCTGAAGAAATATTTTTTTAATATCTTGTACAACATTATTATATGAGTGTATTTTCTTTTGCATAGTTTTGGGTGGTGCAGGTGTGTGCATTAAAATTAAACCTGTTTTAAATTTTTTAGTTAAAAAGAATAAATCTTCTGAACCACCGAAGACATCATTTATAATATGTGCTCCCATATTCAATGCATATTCTTGAGTTTCAATTTTATTAGTATCAACCGATATGACAAATTTATTTTTTGGCAATTTTTTTAATATCGGTTCTAATCTTTTAACTTCTTCTTTGTGTGTTAATGGATCTGAGCCAGGTCTTGTACTTTCTGCTCCAATATCAATAATACTTGCTCCATTTTTAACCATTTCTTTAATATTTTTTAGTGCATCTGAACTTTTAAAACTCTTTCCACCATCACTAAAAGAGTCGGGAGTAACATTACATATTCCCATTACCGTTGGGCTAGATAGTTTAAAATTATAATTTCCTAATTTCATTTCAATAATATTTTTGAATATTTTTTTGATAACAAATTATACATTTTCATTGAAGACCTATACCAATTAAATTGTTTAATAAAAGAAATACTAACCACGCCTTTACCAGAGCCAACTAAAAGTATTTCACTAAATTGATGTAAGCTAGAAATATTAATATCTGTTCTATAAATTTTATAAGGTAGATTTTTAATTAAGTATTCTAGAGTAATTCCATAATAATAGTAATTTTTTGGAATAAATAATTTATTGCCATTTACAAAAATTAAATTAGTCGTCGAGCCTTCTAAAATTTTATTGTTAAAGTAAAAAAGAATCTCTTCTTTTTGTAGATTAATTTTTTTTTGTAAAGAAATTATTTTTTTGTACTGTAAGTTTTTGAAGTTAGGTAAAGCCCGTTGGAATCTAAAAAATTTTGCAGTAAAATACTTATGATCTTTGTTTCGTTTACGTACAGATAATGAGATTATTTTTTTTGTGACTGCAATTCTTAATAGGTGGTCGTAATTTTTAATTTTAGAATATTTATTTAAAAAATTAGTTAAAAAATTTTTTGAAATTTTAACATCAATGCCAAAGTATCTTAAATCTTTATTTAGTTTTTTTAAATGCTGATCAACTAAGATAAAATTTGGCTCTTTGCCAAATAGTCTAATGGTTGTAAAGATGCCCTTGTATCCCCAAAGAGAATTGAACTTAAGTAATTTAAAATTCTTAGCGTGAAAGGATTTTTTTAATAAGATATTTTCCATGTGGAGTTAAAAATGAATCTGGGTGAAACTGTAATCCATAGACTTTATTAATATCATCTTCAACCGCCATTGCTACATTTGTTTTTACACAACGCATTGTAATTATCATTGATTGAGAAACAAATGGTTCAGCCATTTTTAAGGAATGATATCGACCTCCTAAAAAATTAAAATTTTTTTTAAAAATTGATTTATCGTTAGTAACTTTAATATGACTCTGATAACCATGAAGAATATTTTTTTGTTGAACTATTTTAGCTCCTTCACAAAAAACTATTTGTTGGAAACCTAAACATATTCCTAATATTTTTTTCTTTCCTTTATATTTATTGTAAATCTTAGTTGTTAATGGATAATCTTTTGGTTCACCAGGACCTGGTGAAAGAACGATGGTCGAAGATTTTTCTAGTTTTGTTTGATCTATTTCATAATAATTTGAAACAAATGTTGGCTCAATACTATCTAGTAGATGAGCTAAATTGTATGTGAATGAATCTTCGTGATCAATGAGATAAATCATTAGTTAAATAGATCTAAAAGTGATTTAGCTTTAATATAATTTTCATTATATTCTTTTTTTGCGGTACTGCCTAAGATCACACCACTAGCAACTGATAATTCGATATCATTTTTAAAATTAAGTAGTGTTCTAATCATTATGTTAAATCGCATATCACCATTTGAATGTATAATTCCAAAACTGCCTGTATAAATATTTCTGTCAAATTTTTCTTTTCTATTTAGAAGTTGAATAGTACTAATTTTTGGACAACCAATGACTGAACCACCTGGCATTAAAGAAGAAATTATATCATGGTTACTCATTTTATTTTTTATAACTCCCTTGATTGTCGTAACGTAATGAAAAAGATCTCGATATTCCTCAACCTTTTTTAGTTTATCTATTTTTACAGATCCTGTTTTACAAATTTTAGACAGATCATTTCTTTCCATATCAACAATCATATTATGTTCTTTAGTTTCTTTTTCATTTCTTCTAAAGAATGTGAGAGCTTTATTTTTATTTAACTGCTTTCTTTTTCTTAATGTTCCTGCAATAGGTTTAGTTCTAATTGTGTTACCTTTTTTTAAAATAAGCGTCTCTGGTGAACAGCTTATAATATTATAGTCTTTTTGTCTGATAAGAAAACTTTCAGGCGATTCATTCATTTTCATTAGCTTCCAAAAAAGATCAATAGAATTGATATTACCTTTTTTCGAATATGTTTGAGCTATTTTAATTTGATAAGTTTTTCCCTGTTTAATATTTTTAGAGAAATCATTAAATATCTTAGAGTACTGCTTTAAAGATAAATTAAGATTAAACTTTTTATTTAACTGTAAATATTTTTTTGTATTTATACTTATATTTCTAAAATTGGGTTTAATGCTTTTGATTATTATTTTTTTACCAATACTAATTTTAGTTTGTGGCTTGTAAAATACACCGCTATGAAAATTTTTAGATTGCTGTTTTGGAAACTTTATTCCTATATTTTCACAAAGAAGTTTATAACCAAAGAAACCAACATAACAATTCAATTCTTCAATCTTAGATTTTTTTGATTTTGATTGGATATTAAGAAAATATTTTAGATTTTTTTTATTAATAATAATTCTTCTAGAAAAATCAGTATAGATGTCATAACCCTTATCAGTTTTATAAATTATAAGAGGTTTATCTGATTGATATAGTCTATTTAGATATTCTTTATTGTTCAGCACTTGATTCTATTATAATTAGGATACTTATATGAAAAGTTTTTTTACTAAAATATTCTTTTTTGGCTTAACAGTCACATGGTCTTTAGGTCTTTTTGCACATGGAACTATCATTTTTCCAAATGTAGAACATGGTGATGGTTACATTGATGTTAAGATATATGACTCAAAAGAGAGCTTTTTGGATGAAGAATTAGCAATTGAGAGCGTTAGAAAAAGAGTGCAAAAGGGTGAGGTTGTAGTTCCTTTGAGTAAGATACATGAAGGAAAAATAGCAATTGTTGCCTATCACGATGAAGATTCAGATGGAAAATTAAAGACTGGATTATTCTGGAGACCAAAAGAAGGTTTTGCCTTTAGTAATAATTATCAACCAAAAGGTCCTCCATCATTTGAAAAAGCCGCAATCATTTTAGTTCATGGCGAACCCGTGGTAATAGAACTTAATTATTAAAAATTATATTGATGTCATTACAGTTACAAAACACATTAAGTGGTAAAAAAGAATTTTTTAAACCAGTTAATCCAGATCATGTAAGAATATATGCTTGCGGTCCAACTGTTTACAATTTTGCGCACATAGGTAATGCGCGTATGGCAGTTGTAAATGATTTATTAGTCCGTGTATTAAAAACACAATTTAAACAAGTGACCTATGTATCTAATATCACTGATATTGATGACAAGATTATAGAAGCTTCTAAAGAAACAGGTGAGGACATTAGTGTTATCACAAATAAATATACAGAGATTTACAATAATGACATGAGCGCACTCGGTGTTAATCTTCCTGATATTCAACCAAGAGCAACTGATCATATTAAAGAAATGATCGAGTTGATAAAAAAATTAATTGATGAAAATAAAGCTTATGAAAAAGAGGGTCATGTTTTATTTCATGTGCCAAGTTTTGATAATTATGGAATTCTTTCAAAAAGAAATAGAGATGAACAAATAGCTGGAAGCCGTGTTGAAGTAGCGCCGTTCAAAAAAGATCCAGCAGATTTTATTTTATGGAAACCATCTCCCTCACCCTTACCTGGTTGGGATTCACCTTGGGGATTTGGAAGACCAGGATGGCATTTAGAGTGCTCCGTTATGTCAGAAAAATCATTAGGTCTTCCTTTTGATATCCATAGCGGTGGTATTGACTTGGTGTTTCCGCATCATGAAAATGAAATAGCACAAACTTGTTCCATATCTGAAAATAAAGATCCTAAAGATTTTGCAACTTATTGGTTTCATAATGGATTTGTTAATGTTGAGGGAGAAAAAATGTCAAAGTCAATTGGCAATATTAGACTCGTTCATGATCTCAATAAAAAATACAAGGGAGAGGTTTTGCGATTAACATTGTTGTCAGCTCATTACAAACAGCCATTGAACTGGACAGAAGAAATCATTGAACAAAATAGCAAAATGATAGATCGACTTTATAGAGTTCTATTAGAGCTGTCAGAAGTTGCAATAGATTCTAACTTACCTTCTGATTCTATAATGGAATCATTTTTAGATGATTTGAATACACCTAAAGTCATTGCAAAACTTAATGAAGAAGCAAATGATGCTTCATCTGCATCTGATGAAAGAAAAAAAGAAATCAAAAAAAATCTTCTTTCTGCCGGTAAAATATTAGGTATTCTTGAAGATGATCCAGGAAATTGGTTAGGTTATAATCAAAAAGATACTGAAAATACTGAAGAAATTGAAAGGTTGATAAATGAACGTAATGAAGCTAGACGCAGTAAAAATTTTAATTTGGCAGATACTATTAGGGACACATTAAAAGATAAAGGCATAGAAATAGAAGATACTGATAAAGGAACGATTTGGCGGAAATCTAGATGAGTGAAAAGATAATAATTACATTTCCAGATGGAAATAAAAAGGAAGTTGATAAAGGCATCAATGGTCTTGAATTGGCATCGCAAATTTCTAAATCTCTTGCCAAAGAATCAGTTGCTATAAAAATTAATAATGAGATAAAAGATATTAGTTTACCTATTAATGCTGATGCATCTGTATCAATTTTAAAAAGAGATAGCGAGGAAGCACTTGAATTAATACGACATGATTGTGCTCATGTAATGGCAGAAGCTGTCCAAGAATTATTCCCTGGAACACAAGTTACAATTGGTCCAGCAATTGAAAATGGTTTTTATTATGATTTTGCAAGAGATGAACCTTTTACTGTTGCAGATCTTCCAAAAATTGAAAAGAAGATGCACGATATCATTCAAAGAAATAAAAATTTCATAAGAGAAGTGTGGTCTAAAGAGGAATCGATAAAATATTTTAAAGACAAAGGTGAAGACTATAAAGTTGAACTAATTAATGATCTGCCTGATAATGAGGAAATTAGTATTTACAAACAAGGTGATTGGTTAGACTTGTGCCGAGGCCCTCATATGGTTTCAACAAAACAAATTGGTAAAGCATTTAAATTAATGAAAGTTGCTGGCGCTTACTGGCGAGGTGATTCATCTAATACAATGCTAACAAGAATTTATGGAACGGCCTGGGCAACAGAAAAGGATCTTGAACAACACCTTTTACAAATTGAAGAAGCAGAAAAAAGAGATCACCGAAAACTAGGAAGAGAAATGGATTTATTTCATTTTCAGGAAGAGGCTCCTGGAGCGGTGTTTTGGCATCCTAAGGGTTGGACATTATTCCAGTCGCTAATAAATTATATGCGAAACAGACAAGACAAGGCAGGTTACGTAGAAACTAATACGCCAGACATGATGGATAAGTCTCTATGGGAAACGTCTGGTCACTGGGACAAATTTAGTGACATGATGTTTAGAACTGAAGCAAAAGACGATAAAATTTATGCTATCAAACCAATGAATTGCCCTGGTGCTGTAGAAATTTTTAAACAAGGATTAAAAAGTTATAGAGACTTACCATTTCTATTATCTGAATTCGGAAAAGTACATCGTTATGAACCATCAGGTGCTCTTCATGGATTAATGAGGGTGAGAGCATTCACACAAGATGATGCACATATATTTTGTACAGAAGATCAAATTACACAAGAGAGTAAAACGGTATGTGATTTGATACTTAGTATCTATAAGGACTTTGGTTTCGATAATGTTAGAATTAAATTTTCTGACCGTCCTGAAAAACGCGTAGGGGATGATGCTATTTGGGATAAAGCTGAAGCTGCATTAATGCAAGCCATGGAAGCAACAGGTCTTGAGTATACACTCAACCCAGGAGAAGGTGCATTTTACGGTCCAAAATTAGAGTTTGTTTTACGTGATGCAATTGGCAGAGACTGGCAATGCGGAACACTGCAAGTAGATTTAAATTTACCTGGAAGATTGGGAGCTACATATATTGGAGAAGATGGTAATAAAAAAATACCAGTCATGTTGCATAGAGCTCTATTTGGTTCCTTAGAGAGATTCACCGGCATTCTAATTGAACATTATGCAGGCCATCTTCCGTTTTGGCTTTCACCATTGCAAGCTGTAGTTGCTACAATTACATCTGATACTGATGAGTATGCATATGAAGTACAAAAAGCATTAGTATCAAAAGGAATTAGAGCCGAAATAGATACACGTAATGAAAAAATTGGTTATAAAATACGTGAACACAGTAATAGTAAAGTTCCAGCAATTATCGCTGTTGGAAAAAAAGAAGCTCAAGATAAAACAGTGTCGGTTAGAAGAATTGGATCTTCTGAAACAAAAACCTTTAAATTAGAAGATATTGTTACTAGCTTATCTAAAGAAGCAAAATCGCCAATAGAATAAAAAATGAATAACATGCAAGGTAAGTTTCCAAGTACAAGGCTTAGACGTAATAGAATGAAAGAATTCTCTCGCCGTTTAGTTGCTGAAAATACACTTAGTGTTAATGATTTAATCTTGCCTCTATTTGTATGCGAGGGAAACAAGGTTGATGATCCTATTAATTCGATGCCTGGTGTAAGCAGATACTCTATTGATAAACTTTTAAGTGAAGTAGAAAAAGCTGTTAAATTTAATATTCCTGCTATTGCAATTTTTCCGCAAATTGAAAGTGGCCTTAAAAATTCTGAGGGAAGTTTAGCTGTAGATGAAAACAATTTGGTGTGCAGATCAATTAAAAGTATCAAAAAAGATTTTCCAAATATTGGTATTGTATGTGATGTTGCGTTAGATCCTTTTACGGACCATGGGCATGATGGTTTAGTTATAAATGATAAAATAGATAATGATAAAACTTTGGAGGTCTTGGAACAACAAGCTCTAATCCAAGCGAATGCTGGTTGTGATGTAATCGCCCCATCAGATATGATGGACGGTAGGGTTGGAAGAATAAGAAGTGCATTAGATTCAAATAATTTAACTGATACCCTAATACTTTCTTATGCTGCAAAATATGCTTCAGGTTTTTATGGACCTTTTAGAGATGCTATAGGTTCTGGTTCTAGTTTAGGTAAAGATGGTAAATTAACATATCAAATGGATCCATCAAACAGTGAGGAAGCGATTAGAGAAGTTGGATTAGATATAAGTGAAGGAGCAGATATGGTAATGGTTAAGCCTGGTATGCCTTATCTTGATATTATTTCTAGAATAAAATCAGAATTTAAAGTTCCAACTTTTGCCTACCAAGTATCTGGTGAATATTCGATGATAAAAGAGTCAATTAATAAAGGTTGGCTTAATGAAAAAGTTGTAATGGAATCTCTTTTATCTTTTAAAAGAGCTGGGGCAAATGGTATACTAACTTACTTTGCATTAGAAGCTGCTGAAAAATTAAAAAATGAATAACATTCAATTTGAAAAAAGAAAATCTATAGAACAAGTTGAAGAGTCAAATGAGCTTGCTCCGAAATTTGATTCAAATGGTCTAATACCCGTTGTAACAACAGATTTTTCATCTGGTGAACTACTTATGCAAGGTTATATGAATGAAGAAGCTTTTAAAAAAACTATAAGTTTGGGTGAAGCTGTTTATTTTTCTAGAAGTAGAAATACCCTTTGGCACAAAGGTAAAACAAGTGGATTAACGCAGAAGATAAAAGAAATAAGAATTGATGATGATCAAGATTGTGTTTGGTTAAGGGTTGATGTCAAAGGTGGTGCTAGCTGTCATGTAGGATATAGATCATGTTTTTATAGAAGTATTCCATTGGATAATTCTAGCTCTAAAGTTGTTCTTAAA
>LUMM01000278.1_pt1 | contig 17132 bp, 15 predicted proteins | sample 729971 | NCBI WGS metagenome assembly LUMM01 (sample SAMN03860263, study PRJNA289734) | marine metagenome | biome: seawater column; feature: ocean; material: water; isolation source: Red Sea water column Station 22 - depth 50m | place: Saudi Arabia: Red Sea | collected 2011-10-15 | depth 50 m | reverse complement strand
CCATAACGCCACTGGTATTCATAGAGCTATTCCAGCTCATATTAGCCATGTACATAAATAGAGTATCAATTTTATATGGATCACCTGCATAGGCGTTCGAAATGACCATATGCATTAATCCATGTGCACTCATGGGGTTTTCCCAGCTAAATGCTTTGTCAATACGAACGGGATTGCCCTGATCATCCAATGCCAAATCTTCTGGACCATGGACAAAACCTAAATGTGGACCATCCAAAGGAGCATTAGGTGTTACTTTAAAGTGAGGCTTGGGATGAATTGATGAGGGCTTTGGATACGGAGGCTTAAACCGAAAACCACCAGGTACCTCAACTGTACCGAGAAGGATTTGGAGCATATGTAGGGCTCGGCAAGTTTGAAAACCATTAGAATGTGCCGACACACCTCTCATAGAATGAAAGCTTACAGGTCTTCCTTTCATGGATTTGTGCTTTTCACCCCGAAAATCAGTCCATTCGATTGGAAGTTCAAATTCTTCCTCGAAAGCTACTTTTGCAATTTCATTTGCCAGTGCACGAATTTTTTTTGCTGATATACCACAAATTTTCTCAACTTTTTCGGGCTCATACTCCGATGAAAGATACTTGGTTATTATTTTGTGAAAGACAGTGGTGCTGGTAGCTCCTCGCACTCGATAAGTTGCATTTAAATCAGGTTGAATGCCTTTAGTATCAAACGCACACACCTTTCCAGTTATTCTGTCTTTGACAAGTGGTTTATCGTTTTTGTCTTTCAGAATTAAACCGTTTTCTGGGTCTAGGAAAACAGGAGCATTGGTGTACTTTGCTAGATAGTCTAGGTCAATTTTACCCGCTTTTATTAGAATGTTTATCAGGGATAAAATTAACAATCCATCTGTTCCAGGAGTTATCCCTAGCCATTCATCAGCAACCGCATTGTATCCTGTACGAATGGGATTAACACCAACAATTTTAGCGCCCCTTTCTTTAATTTTCCCAATACCCATTTTGATAGGATTACTATCGTGGTCCTCTGCAACTCCGAACAGAATAAATAATTTTGTATAATCCCAATCGGGTTGGCCAAACTCCCAAAATGCGCCACCCATAGTGTATATTCCTGCGGTAGCCATGTTTACGCTGCAAAACCCGCCATGCGCTGCATAGTTTGGTGTACCAAACATTTGGGCGAAGTAGCTTGTGAAGGATTGCGACTGATCTCGACCGGTAAAGAATGCTAGTTTCTCGGGTGCTTTCTTTTTAAGGGGATTTAACCATTCGACTGCTAAATCCAATGCTTCTTCCCAGGAAATTTTTTTAAATTCGCCGGAGCCTCTTGGGCCAACTCTCATTAATGGGGCATCTAGTCTGGAGGGCGCGTTTACTTGCATGATTCCCGCACTACCCTTAGCGCATAGGACGCCTTGATTAACGGGGTGGTCTTTGTTGCCTTCTATGTATGCAACTTTCCCATCTTTTAAGTGTACGTTTATACCGCACCGACACGCACACATATAACATGTCGTTTTTTTTATCTCGTCTGAAACTTTAGGAGAGGTTTCTATGTATGGTTGGTCTTTCATATTTACTTACTCACCCTATCAAGCGGATCAAACCGACAATGCAAAACGTTATCAATAATCCTAAAGAAAAAGGTCGATAATATTTCTCTAGTTTCTGCATAAACAAAATTGACCCCAGTACAACCCCAATAGAAGAGGGCAAAGCTAATAAAACCCCCCGTACCAATGCTTTTTGATCCATTACGTCGAATATAATTAAAAAAACAAAAGTTGTAAGTGAATTAAGCAATATGTAGACAACCAGAGATGCCCGCATACGTCTTGCAGAGTTTTGGCTTGCAAGAACATAAGTCGCTACGATTAATCCACCAATACTCGCCAAACCAGTAGCTATTCCGGCACAAATTCCTGAACAAACTGTGCCTAATTTTGATGATAAAAAATGGAGTTTAAAATTTCTAAATAAAATTACTGATAATGTTAATATTAATGCCAAAGCGACAAATTTACTTATCTGGACATCTAGAATTTTTGTGACGAACAGACCTATTGGTAATCCACAAATCGCACCCAGCCATAAAACTATTGAAGTCCCTTTGTCAGATTCTTTCCAGCCATTTTTAATCATAAAAACTCCTGCAACAAACTCCATCCACCAACAAATTGGAATGAGTTCGATGGGAGGGATGATTGTAACGGACAAAGACATTACAAAGGCTGACAAGCCGAAACCGGAAAAGCCCCTGATAAGTCCAGCAAAAAAGCAAATGAGAATTAATAGTAATAAGTCAGTATTATTTAACGCTAATATGTCGGTCATCATTGAAGGCGATGAGCCTGTAAAATTGTGACAGCTATCATTTGAGTTACGTCAGTGGCGCTGCATCCTCTTGATAAATCATTTGCTGGTTTGGCTAATCCTTGAAGAATTGGCCCTATAGCCTCTGCTCCTCCTAGTCGCTGAGAAATTTTGTATGCAATATTTCCTGCATCTAAGTTAGGAAAAATCATTACATTTGCATTACCTGCTATTGTGGATTTTTCAGCTTTAGAGCTAGCAATTTGTGGAGATATAGCTGCATCAAATTGTAATTCACCGTCAATTTTGATACGAGGATTTTTTGATTGCACAATTTTTGTCGCGGTTACAACTTTAGAAACCATGGAGTGACGTGCACTTCCTTTCGTTGAAAAAGACAACATGGCTATACGAGGTTCCGTTTGCAATAAATCTTTACATGATTGGGCAGCCATTTCTGCTATGGAGGCAAGCTCTTCTTCATTGGGGTCTATCACTAATCCGCAATCTGAATATACCATCGGATAATTATTTGTTGGATACATTAAAAAACAGCTTGAAATGAGATGTGCATCAGTTGATTTACCAATTATTTGAATCGCAGCGCGGACGACATTAGAAGTAGTTTCTACCGCGCCGCCTACTGTTCCGGCCGCGTACCCAAGTCTGACCATCAGAGCGGCGAAATATAAAGGTTCTTTTATCTTAACTCGTGCGTCTTCAGCAGAGCCCCCTTTTTTCTTTCGAAGATGAAGGTATTCTCTTTCAAATTCAGGAAGTAGGTTTGATTTTTTGGGGTCAATGATGTTGATATCGGTGGGTAAACTTAAACCCAAGTTTTTACATTCAGCTTTAATCATAATTTGATTGCCAAGTAGTGCAATTTGGCAAATCCCAGCATTATGAGCTGCAATTGCCCCAGAAATTATCCGCGGATCATGGCCTTCACTCATTACTATTGTTGGTTTTTGATCCAAAGCTAGCTCTTCTAAGACCTGTAAAGGTAGTTTATGTTCAATCTTAGAAGAGCCCATCATTTATACTAAACTTGTTGAGGTCTCATATCCTTGGCATTTATTCCCGCTACTGCTACAGGTGCCGTCATTGCATCACGACGGAACGGTTCGCCTAACTCTTGATTGATCATAGCTTCGATAAGAGTTGTAACCCCATTTTCCATTTGATCTTTAACCGCTTGGTTTAGAGCTGCTGTTAGATCTTCCATAGTTCTAGCCACAACGCCCTTTAAGTTACAAGCCTCTGCAATTCCAGCATATGAAACTTCATAATTTAGTTCAGTTCCAACAAAGTTGTCTTGATACCAAAGCGTCGTATTACGTTTTTCTGCACCCCATTGGTAATTACGGAAAACAATTTGAGTTACAGCTGGCCAGTCGCCTCTGCCAATTGCCGTCAGTTCGTTAACGGCTATACCGAAGGCTCCATCACCAGAAAACCCGACCACAGGTACATCGGGACAGCCTATTTTTGCTCCCACAACAGATGGAAGTCCATAACCACATGGCCCAAATAAACCAGGCGCCAAATATTTCCTTCCTTCTTCGAAACTAGGATAGGCATTTCCAATGGCACAATTATTCCCGATGTCAGATGATATAATCGCATTTCTTGGGAGAGCTGCTTGGATGGCACGCCAAGCCATTCTTGGGCTCATCCAATCAGGTTTGTCAGCTCTAGCTCTCTGGTTCCACGTTGTGCCTGGATCATCATCTTCATGATCCATAGAAGAGAGCTGCTGGGCCCATTTTGATTTTGTTTCTGCTATATTTACTTTTCTAGTTTCGCGATTTATGTCGCCGGCTGTTTCAGAAAGTTGTGAAAAAATATCCGTTGCAACCTTACCAGCATCTCCCACGATCCCTATTGAGACCTTTTTAGTTAAGCCAATACGATCCGGGTTTATATCAACCTGAATTATTTTCGCTTCTGATGGCCAATACTCTAAGCCGTAGCCAGGAAGGGTTGAAAATGGGTTGAGTCGGGTGCCAAGGCACAAAACAACATCTGCTTCCTTAATCAATTGCATAGCGGCTTTCGAGCCATTGTAACCAAGTGGACCGGCAAAAAGAGGATGATTACCTGGAAAGGCGTCATTATGCTGATAGCCAACACAAACAGGGGCGTCTAACCGTTCGGCCAGCTTCATCGAAGCACTTATTCCATCTTTTGATAAAACAACGCCTGCACCATTTAAAATAACTGGATTTTTTGCTTCACTTAATAATTTTGCCGCGTCCGAAACTGATTTCCCGCCACCGCTTGAGTGCTCAAACTCAATAGGCTCAGGAATTTCTATATCCACAACTTTGGTCCACATATCTCGAGGAATGTTCAATTGCGCAGGAGCTGATTGTCGCTTTGCCTGTGCAATCACTCTAGTGAGGACTTCTGCAACTCTGGAGGGGTCTCTCACTTCTTCTTGATAACAGACCATATCTTCAAACAACTTCATTTGCTCAACTTCTTGGAAGCCACCTTGGCCGATCGTTTTGTTTGCCGCTTGCGGAGTCACGAGCAATAACGGCGTATGGTTCCAGTAAGCTGTCTTGACTGCTGTCACGAAATTAGTGATGCCAGGACCATTTTGAGCGATCATCATAGACATTTTTCCGGTTGCGCGAGTGTATCCATCACTCATCATCCCGGCACTTCCTTCATGAGCGCAATCCCAAAACTTAATTCCTGCCTTTGGGAATAAATCTGAAATTGGCATCATTGCAGATCCAATTATTCCAAATGAATGTTCAATGCCATGAGCTTGAAGTACTTTTACAAATGCTTCTTCTGTGGTCATTTTCATGATTTTTTCTCCTGCAGGTAATTTAAGGTGGCTAAAGGTACTATTTAAATTTTGATATAAGCTCATGTAATTTAAAAGGTTAGAGCCAGTTTAACAACCAAATTATGTCCAGATTAGTTTGAGCCTGTCAATTTCATAATATTTTCTGCAACTATTCTTATGCCGTTTTCTATTTTTTCTTCATTTATTGATGAAAAGGCCAAGCGAAAGTAATTTTCTGGTTGGTCAGGAGGGGCAAAAAAATTTTTTCCTGGCTCAATGAGAACTCCATTTTTAATTAATCTTGAGGCCAGAATATCCGTGTCCAGTTTTTTTGGAGCTTTCATCCAAAATGAGGATCCTCCTTGTGGGGAAGTATTTCCTGCAATTTCTAAATGGTATTTTTTAATGGCCGTCGCCATTATGGATCTTCTTATACTATATTGCTTTGCCATACGATTTATTAAAGCATCGTAGTGTCCTAATCTTAAAAAATGGGCTGCCGTTCTCTGAATGTGTCCTGGCGGATGCCTAAGTACACTTGCTCTGAGAGCTCTTGCTTCGCTGATGAAAGGTTTTGATCCAACAAGATAGCCCAAACGAAGTCCTGGGAAAAGGGATTTTGAAAAGGATCCAACGTAAATCACTCTTCCTTCGCTATCTAAAGATTTTAAAGCGGGAGAGGCTGATTTTTTTGACGAAATTTCAAATTCATAATCATCTTCAACAATCAGAGCATCGAGATTACTAGCAATCTCTAATAATTGCTGTCTTCGTTCTAACGGCATTGTAATTGTAGTTGGGCATTGATGGCTGGGCGTGGCAAATATCACCGAAGTCTCTTTTGGAATTTGATCTGGTATTAATCCATACTCATCGAGATTTACAGGAGCTACATGACAGCGAGATTGTTCCAAAATGTCTCTCAAAGGTGGGTAAGATGGGTTTTCAATTGCTGCGGTTCTGCGCTGATTTAATAGGACTTGGGCAGCAAGCCATAAGGCATTCTGTGCTCCCATTGTCACCAAAACTTGATCTGTAGATGCGGTAATCCCGCGCCTTGGAAGAGAATGTCTAAGAATAAATTCTATGAGCTCAGTATCATCCTGATCATAATAGTCTGAAGTTAAGGAACTGAAATCCTTAGCTCCAAGTGCCATCAGAGCACATTGTCGCCAATTAGAGTGATCAAAAAGACTTTGATCTGTTTGTCCATAAATAAAAGGATATGGAAATGAAGACCAGTTTTGCGGTTTTGAAGGCCAGTTTTCAATACTAAATCTCTGCCCAATCATTTTTGCCCAGTCTACTTTATCGTGGCCCCCAGTTTTTGTGGAAAATGTTGGTGGAGGAGGAGCGTTTTGTGAAACGTAAAATCCAGAACGATCTTTTGATGTCAGATAGTCATTGGACTGGAGTTCAGTAAAAGCCAATGAGACAGTAATTCTGCTGACGCCCAAGTGATGAGCGAGCTTTCTGGTTGAAGGAAGCTTTTCACCTCGCTCAAACCTCCCCGACAAAATACCAGAAGCAATCATCTGTTGCACCCTGGTTTGTAGTGTTCCTTGGGTTGTGTTATCTAGAAAAAAATTTTCTACGGGTATTGCCATTGGTAATAGCCAGTATCTTATTAAAATACGCTTAGAAATATTAGGTTATAAACCAACAAAATTAGCTCTTCCTAAATTTGTGCGCTATTAAAAGAACTTTTCTCAAACAATGAGGTTTTTTTTCAAAAACTAATCACCCAAAAACTCTTGATAAAGCTGAATCAACTGCGTCTGTAATCGCGTCTATGTCATCGGACGTTGCAATGAGTGCTGGACTGAAGCAAAGTGTATTATTTAATCCAGGCAACGATCTGTTGGTTGCTCCAATTATAATACCCTGAGCCATGCAGTCAGCTACAACAGCTTGCACAAGTTTTTCTTCGGCAGGAGTTTTATCACTTCGGTCCGAAACGAGTTCTGCACCACAAAATAATCCGGCTCCTCTCACATCACCTATTACCTCATGCTTTTCATATAAATTCCACAAGTTAGACATCAATCTGTCACCCATCGCCAGGGTGTTTTCCAACAAATTTTCTTCTTCTATTATGTTCATATTTTCGATTGCAGCTGCAGGACCCGCTGTACATCCCCCAAAGGTAGATATGTCTCGGAAATAGTTCATTGGATCACTTGCATCGTCTTTGAACATTTCAAAAACAGTTTCTGTAGTAACTAAGCATGCTATTGCAGCGTAACCAGACGCTACTCCCTTGGCCATCGTGACCATATCTGGCTTTATGCCAAAGTTTTGGTATCCAAACCATTTTCCAGTACGTCCAACCCCACAAACGACCTCGTCTATATGCAATAAAATGTCATATTTTTTACAAATTTCTCCAACACGTTCCCAATAGCCTGGTGGGGGCGTTATTACCCCACCACCTGCGGTAACTGGTTCAAGGCAAAGACCTCCTACTGTGTCTGGTCCTTCTGCTAAAATTATTTCCTCGATTGCATCAGCTGCCCGTTGACCGTATTCTTCACCACTTAAGTCCCATTGCGCTCTATACTCTAGGCAATGCGGCACACGGATAAACCCTGGTGTATATGGGCCATATTGTGCGTTTCTTTCGTCTTGGCCCCCGGCTGAAAGAGTAGAAATTGTTGTTCCGTGATAATCGCGGTCCCTGTAAAGGATTGCCATAACGCTTATGAGCAATTTGCCTTATCATTTTGAAGGCCTTTTCATTAGCCTCAGAACCAGAATTGCAGTAATATACTCGGCTTAAGCCTGGCATTTTTTCAATAAGTTTTTCGGCAAAGATTGAACCAGGGACTGATCCAGCAGCACCAGCAAAGTAGTTTAATTTTAATAATTGATCCCTTACGGCGTTAGCTATCCGTTCTCTTCCATAGCCAACATTTACTGTCCATACACCTCCTGAAACACCATCTATGTGCTCTTTGCCATTTTGGTCCCAAACCCGCATGTCTTTGCCTTCAACTATAATGCGAGGTTCGTTTGTCTCGAATGGCTTATGCTGAATTAAGTGATGCCAAATATGAGCACGATCAGCTTCAACTATTTTAGAAATATCATTATCACGAGGCGTTCCATCCATAGTCAAAATCCTTTACAAAATAACTCAGCTCAACTGAGCCCTATTTTTACATGAATCAATAGTACCAGTTTAAATGTTAATTTATATCCAAAAACAATAATTTTAACGAATATTTTTTAAAATAAATTTTGTTCTTATGCGGCTACGCCGCTTTTGATCGTTGATATGGCAGACAAAATAACATCTGAAATAGCTTTACACTCGTCTAAAGTCAGTCTTGACGGTAACCTAACGTCGCATGCTGACATTAGCATTTTTCGTGTTTTTGGTAACTCAAAGCTTTCCGGTAAAAACTGCCAATTCCAAAAGGCACGCGCGTTATCTTTCGTTCTTCCAAAAATCTGCACATTCAAACCAGATTGACTTGTTATTTTTTCGAATAAATCAATCTCATCTGTATCCAGGTTAATCAAATTAAACTGAATAGAGTCAGGAGCACGTTCTTCTGGCGCTAACTTTTCAGGTACGGAAATCCAAGGGGAAGTATTTAGGCGCTCCGCAGTAAAATCATGGTTACGCCTTCCTTTTTCTATTCTCCTATTTAATTCGGGGAGCTGTGCATTAATCAAAACAGCGGATAAATTATTAATTCTTAAATTATAAAGGGGCAGTTTGTTTTGCCACTTTTTGAAGTGGGCTTGATCACCTTGGTGTTTTATCCAATTATGCTCATATGCCCCCGACATTATAACTGCCTTTGCAAACAATTCGGGATTATCAGTAATGAAAATTCCACCCTCACCTGAGTTAAGCATTTTATATGATTGAAAAGAAAAGCATCCTATATCCCCAATAGTTCCGATTTTCTTACCATTCCAAGTTGTCCCAAGTGAGTGCGCGGCATCTTCGATTAACGGGATATCTGCCTGTTTGCATTCAGATAGTATGATATCCATATCAGAGGTGTGTCCTCTCATGTGACTAATTAATACAGCATCTGCAGTTTTAATTTTTTCCTTGAAATCGAATAAATCAATTCTGTAATCGTCACTACACTCACAAAGTATAGGTATAAAATCAGCATGTATGACTGAGGAAGGAACTGCAGCAAAAGTAAAGGCGGGCATAAGCACTCGTGCTTTACTGGGCAGGTTCAGGGACTTAAGCGCCAAAAAAAGAGCAGCAGAACACGATGATACGGCAAGTGAGTACCTTACACCCATTACTTTTGAAAACTCAATTTCAAGTCTATGAGCAGCTGAACCTTCTGAATTATATCTAAAGAGATCACCGTTACTCATCAGATCTGTGATTTCAGACATGACCTGAGAAGGTATAGGCTCAGCGGCTTTAACATTGGGAATATCAACCATATTTTAGAACTCCGCTTACTTTGCTATAATACCTAATAAAACTTTTATTACTTTATAATCTATTTTAATTTTTTTTTAAAAAAAGCCCATGCTATCTTATCTTGCTTTATTAAATTAAGTAGTATGGGCTGCAAATTCAAAACTTATTGTTTCGTGGAAAACCTCGCGGAGACCTGACCCCTTTGCCACGTTGCATAACAGGAAGCTCTTCTATAGCAAAAATCAATACTTTCCTATTTTCGCCAACAGTTGCAACATAATCTCCACAAACTATTCTACTAACCGCCGCTTTTACGCTTCCTTTTACATTTAAAATCTGTTTTCCACTTCTGGTTTGGGCCAATACTTCATTCATTGGAACTACAAATCCATCGCCCGCTGTGGAAGCTATTATTAAGTTGTCCTTTTGGTTGTATTTATGGATATTAATGATGTCACTTTCGTTTGGTAGATCTACCATTAATCGTAGGGGTTCCCCCATTCCTCTACCCCCGGGTAAATTTGAGGCCGATATTGTGTAAAAACGGCCATTACTTCCGAATATAAGTAGTCGATCTGTTGTTTCTGCGTGAAAAATTATATTAGGACCATCGCCGTCTTTGAATTTTAATTCTCTATCGAGGTCGATATGGCCGGTCATTGCTCTTATCCAGCCCATTTTACTACAAACTACTGTAATTGGTTCTTTTTCGATAAGAGCTTCCAATGGAACTTCTTCGATCTCAACATGTTCGGTAATATCTGATTTGCGTTGTCCGCTGATATACTCTTTTCCAAACTTTTTCTTCGTATTTTTAATTTGTTCAGCGACACGACTCCACTGTTGTAATTCATCAGCTAACAGATCGTCTAACTCAACCCGTTCTTGCATGAGTTCGTCTCTTTCTCGTCGAAGTACCATTTCTTCAAGACGACGTAATGATCTAAGCCTCATGTTCAAGATGGCTTCAACTTGGATTTCGGTTAATTCACCTTCTTCACTTTTAGGAGACACATAGTCTTTCTCATCAAACGCGCGAGGATGATCTAAACTCCAGTCCTCTGCCATAAGAGCCATCTTTGGATCTTCGTCATATCGGATTATATCGATGACGCGGTCTAGATTCAAAAATGCGATTATTAAACCTTCAAGTACTTCGAGACGCTTATCTATTTTTTCAAGTCTGTGCTTGGATCGTCTTAATAAAACTTCACGACGATGGTCTAAAAATGCCCTCAGCACCTCCTTCAAGCTACAAACTTTAGGGGTTACACCATCAATCAAGACGTTCATGTTAAGAGAAAAACGTATCTCTAAATCTGAATTCTTAAATAATAAGCCCATTAATACTTCTGCATCGATATTTTTTGATTTTGGTTCTAAAATTAGTCTGATATCGTCAGCACTTTCATCCCTAACATCAGCCAATATTGGTATTTTTTTTGTTTGTATTAACTCTGCTAATTTCTCTATTAATTTAGATTTTTGTACTTGATATGGGATTTCTGTGACGACGATTTGCCATTGTCCTCTTTCCAGTTTTTCAACTTCCCACTTAGCGCGTAATCTAAATGATCCTCTGCCAGTTTTGTAAGTTTCTGCAATAGACGCTGCATTTTCTACAATAACGCCTCCAGTGGGAAAATCCGGTCCAGGAACAAAATTAAGCAGAGTATCATCGCGCGCATCTGGTGTTTTGACTAGGTGCAAACATGCGTCACAAAGCTCTGAGATATTATGAGGAGGAATGTTGGTTGCCATTCCAACGGCGATCCCACTTGCTCCATTTGCGAGTAAGTTTGGGAATGAGGCGGGTAATACCACTGGTTCACTTAAAGTGCCATCATAATTTTCTCTAAAATCAACGGCATTTTCATCTAAACCTTCTAACAACGCTTCAGCAATTATTGTCATACGGGCTTCAGTGTATCTGCTGGCAGCAGGGTTATCTCCATCAATATTTCCAAAGTTACCTTGGCCATCAACTAACGGATATCTAACATTAAAATCTTGAGCCAATCTCGCCATGGCATCATAGATTGCAGCATCACCATGTGGGTGGTAATTCCCCATTACATCGCCCGAAATTTTTGCAGATTTACGAAAACCTCCACTAGAGGCTAACTTAAGTTCACGCATCGCATAGAGAATTCGTCTATGCACGGGCTTTAGACCATCGCGGGCATCAGGCAGCGCTCTATGCATTATTGTTGAAAGAGCGTAAGTTAAATAGCGATCACTGATTGCACGCCTCAAAGGCTCAGTTGAAATTTGGCCTATCTTGTAGTTATCATCTATTTCGCTCATAGATGTTGTGATATCTTGTGAAATTGGAGAGGTAAAGAAAACTATTGAGAAATTTTAATTTTAATTAGAAATTGAGTTTTTCTTATTCTCGTTAATTAGGTCGTTAAAGGAGCTTAAATAATTTGAAAAGTATTCTCATAACAGGCTGTTCTTCTGGTATAGGCTACGATGCAGCCTTTGGTTTAAAGGAAGCTGGTTGGAGGGTGTTTGCCAGTTGCCGTTCCAAGAAAGACTGTCATCGCCTTTCCAATTTGGGTTTTGAAACCGTACAACTTGATTACTCAAATACTAGTTCTATTAACTCTGCTGTTGACGAGGTATTAGAAAAGTCCAATGGAACTTTAGGTGCTCTGTTCAATAATGGAGCATTTGCCTCTCCTGGTGCAGTTGAGGACCTTCCCACTGAAGCATTAAGGCAATTATTTGAAACTAATTTCTTTGGATATCATGAATTAACGAGAAGAGTTATTCCTATCATGAGGCGTCAAGGTTATGGTCGCATTGTAAACTGCTCCTCAGTTCTGGGATTGGTCACTGTGCCTTGGAGAGGTGCTTATAATGCATCCAAATTTGCTTTGGAGGGTTTGACACACACTCTGAGGATTGAAATGCGTGACTCACCTATAAAAATTATACTTATTGAGCCAGGCCCGATCACGTCAGATATTCGGAAAAATGCTATTCCACACTTTGAAAAGTGGATTGATTGGGAGAATTCAGTTCTTTCTGAAAAATATAAAAAAATATTTATTCCAAGATTATATAAAGAAGGTAAAAAAGATCGGTTTGAATTGCCTGCGAGTGCAGTTACAAAAAAATTGATACGGGCTTTAGAGTCAAAATCGCCAAAGGCGTGTTACTACGTTACCACGTCTACATACTTGGCAGCATTTTTGAAGAGAGCGTTGCCTACTAAATTTATGGATTGGGTACTTGCAAAAGCATAATTTGGATTAACTTTAAGTGATAAGTATACAAAGCAACCTCCATCAAATACTTTGATGTGATAATATCAGGAATTAAAATGGCATCTGACCCTTTATTTGTGCTAGTAATCCTTTCCATGGCTGTTGTTGCGATCGTTCTTTTGACGGGTATCGGTGGCTTTGGGCGAGGTGGGGAATTTAACAAAAAATATGCTAATAAAATAATGCGACTAAGGATAGTTGCGCAATTTATTGCTGTGATTTTAATACTGGCCTTTGTATATTTTAGCGGAGCTGGAAATTGATATGGTAATTTTAAATAAAATTTACACAAAAACTGGGGACAGTGGTGAAACAGCCTTGGGAAATGGAGCTAGGGTTGCAAAGTTTTCGCTGAGAGTAGAAGCATACGGCACAGTGGACGAACTGAATTCTCATGTCGGAGTTTCTCGATTGCATTCAGAAGGTAAAATGGATGAAGCTCTAATGGGTATTCAGAATGATCTCTTTGACTTAGGCGCTGATTTGTGCAGACCAAACTTTGAAAAGGATAAAGATGAGGAGTATCCACCTTTGCGGATTGTTCCTGCTCAGGTTAGTAGATTAGAAAATGAAATTGATCAAATGAACGAGGATTTGGAACCGCTTAAAAGCTTCATTTTACCTGGAGGCTCTACATTAGCTGCTCATTTACATGTATGTCGGACAGTGGCGAGACGTGCAGAACGATTAAGTTTTGAATTGGCTACGATGGAAGAGATTAACCCGAGTTCGATCAAATTTTTAAATCGACTTTCTGATTGGTTTTTTGTAGCTGCAAGACTTGCCAATAACAACGGATTGGATGATGTGCTTTGGGTTCCTGGCGCTAACAGATGATAATTGTTGTCAGAAAACCAAACTAGGCGGCGTTGAATTATCTTGGTGTGACGATTTTGACCTGTTTAACACTATTACAAAACTATAAACCTGACTAAACTTTCGATTACGAGTCGCCAAAGCGACTCTAAACACAGGAGTAACTGATTATGAAAGTCTTGGTGCCCGTAAAGCGTGTCATCGACTATAACGTGAAAGTTCGCGTGAAGGCGGACGGTAGTGGCGTTGACCTTGCCAACGTAAAAATGTCAATGAATCCATTTGATGAGATAGCCGTTGAGGAAGCAATAAGGCTAAAAGAAGCAGGTAAAGTCGATGAAGTAATTGTTGTGTCAATTGGTGTTGAGAAGTGCCAAGAAACACTGCGCACAGGTCTAGCTATGGGCGCTGATAGAGCTATTTTAGTTAAAGCTTCTGATGATGTGCACAACGACGTAGAACCATTGGCTGTGGCGAAGATACTGAAAGGTGTGGTTGATCAGGAAAATCCAGGTTTGGTGATATGTGGCAAACAAGCTATTGACAACGATCTTAATGCTACTGGGCAAATGCTATCTGCTTTAATGGGCTGGTCACAGGCTACTTTTGCTTCTGAGTTAAATATTGAGGGTGATGCTGCAATTGTAACTCGAGAAGTAGATGGCGGGTTACAAACTGTTAAGGTAACAATGCCAGCTGTAGTAACTGTTGATTTGCGTTTAAATGAGCCAAGATATGCTTCACTTCCTAACATTATGAAAGCGAAGAAAAAGCCTTTGGACATAAAATCAGCGGAGGATTATGGTGTTGATACTGGACCGCGTTTGGAAGTTGTTAAAACAGGTGAGCCTGAGGCAAGAGCGGCTGGTATAAAAGTTGGATCGGTTGATGAATTAGTTGGTAAATTAAAAGAAGTAGGGGCGGTTTAATGGCTGTTTTACTATTAGCAGAAATGAACGGGGCTGAGTTATCGCTGGATGCGACAGCAAAAGCTGTGAGTGCAGCTAAAACATTAGGAGACGTCACTGTGTTATGTGCCTCATCTGGTTGCAATGCAGCGGCAACTGAAGCCTCACAAATTGATGGTGTGTCTAAAGTACTGTGTGCCGATGATGAGGCCTATGGGAATGGTTTGGCAGAACCGATTTCCGATCTGGTTGTAGCACTTTCATCAGATTTTGAACATATAGTGGCTCCAGCCACAAATTCAGCAAAAAATATACTCCCCCGCGTCGCGGCTTTATTGGATGTTATGGTTATTACTGACTCAACAAATGTTGTTGATGGTAATACTTTTGAACGCCCTATTTACGCAGGAAATGCCATTCAAACGGTGAAGTCATCCGATAAAATTAAAGTAATCTCATTTAGAACTGCTAACTTTGAAGCGGCTGGGACTGGAGGCTCTGCATCCGTTGAGAAAATCCCTTCTACCGCAAATCCTGGCTTGTCATCTTGGGTAGAAGATAAAGTCCAAGAATCCGACCGTCCTGAACTGACGTCTGCTGGAATTGTTGTTTCAGGCGGACGAGGCAGCAGTAGGAGCTTCACGCGCAGCTGTTGACAGTGGATATGCGCCAAACGATTGGCAAGTTGGTCAAACTGGCAAGGTGGTAGCGCCAGATCTTTATCTCGCTGTTGGTATATCGGGAGCAATTCAACACCTGGCGGGTATGAAAGACTCAAAAATTATTGTTGCTATAAATAAAGATGAAGAGGCACCAATATTCCAAGTTGCTGACTATGGATTGGTTGCTGACTTATTTGAAGCCGTTCCAGAATTAACGGAAAAATTATCTGATTAAAATTTATCTGGTAAAAAAAGGGGTGTTTAAATTTAACACCCCTTGATTATGGTTGGTTAAATTGTGTCTTACTCAATAATTTTGGAGACGACGCCTGAGCCGACTGTACGGCCACCTTCACGGATCGCGAAGCGTAGTTTCTCTTCCATTGCGATAGGAGCGATTAACTCAACGTTGAACTTGAGGTTATCGCCTGGCATCACCATTTCTGTACCCGATGGAAGCACGACAGTCCCTGTCACGTCAGTTGTACGGAAGTAAAACTGAGGTCGGTAGTTGGCAAAAAATGGTGTATGACGTCCACCTTCTTCTTTTGTTAAGATGTAGCACTCAGCTTCAAATTTTGTGTGTGGTGTAACTGAACCAGGCTTACAAAGAACCTGACCACGCTCAACACCTTCACGATCAACACCACGAAGAAGTGCACCAATGTTGTCACCTGCTTCACCTGAATCAAGCAACTTACGGAACATTTCAACACCAGTACATGTTGTTTTAGATGTTTCACGAATACCAACGATTTCAATCTCGTCACCAACGTTAATAACACCACGCTCAACTCGACCTGTCACAACTGTACCACGGCCTGAGATAGAGAATACGTCTTCAATTGGCATCAAGAATGGCTCATCAACAGCACGTGGTGGCTGTGGAATATACGCATCAACCTGCGCCATTAGCTCTTTGATTTTTTCTTCACCAATATTCGCGTCACGGCCTTCCATAGCTGCCAAAGCAGAACCTGCAACGATTGGAATATCATCACCTGGGAAATCATACTCAGACAATAGTTCACGGATTTCCATCTCAACAAGCTCAAGAAGCTCGTCATCATCAACCTGATCAACTTTGTTCATGAATACGACCATTGCAGGAATACCAACCTGACGGCCCAACAAGATGTGCTCACGTGTTTGAGGCATAGGACCATCTGCTGCGTTCACAACCAAGATCGCGCCATCCATCTGAGCCGCGCCTGTAATCATGTTCTTTACGTAGTCAGCGTGACCTGGGCAGTCCACGTGTGCGTAGTGACGTGCATCTGTCTCGTACTCAACGTGTGCTGTTGAGATCGTGATCCCACGGGCCTTTTCTTCAGGCGCGCCATCAATCTGGTCATATGCCTTAAACTCACCAAAAAACTTAGTGATCGCCGCTGTCAATGTGGTCTTACCATGGTCCACATGGCCAATCGTACCAATGTTGCAGTGTGGTTTACTGCGGTCAAATTTTTCCTTCGCCATTATACTTGCCTCTCCATATGCGGGACATTTGTCCAAAACTTACTGGCGCGCGTTTAGTAATTATTAGTCAAAAAATCAAGTAAACTTTTATTCAGTTAAATTAACATTGAAGAATAAAAAAACTTCCAATTGTTTTTTTATTTTTTTTGAGAACAGCTCGTAGATTTTTTTATTTCTGATGTTAAATGTTAGTTATGGACATCAGCCTAATTAAATTAGCCATGTGCTCTTTAATTGATTTTAAACTTGCCAAACTCTGTCTAGTAGGAGGAGGTATGAGTAAATTTCAGTCGATAGGTAGTGGTAAAGAGGTAAGTCAGACTTTTCCTAGTGTTGGGTGTAAATATTGGAAATAAAAGCACCATCAACGCAACATGCGACTTGTGTCGATATCAAAGGCTCTGGGGTTTTGATAGTTGGGGATTCTGGATCTGGGAAGTCAGGTTTAGCAATTGGTTTAATCGCTCTTGGAGCTTCGTTG
>LUMM01000142.1_pt1 | contig 17226 bp, 15 predicted proteins | sample 729971 | NCBI WGS metagenome assembly LUMM01 (sample SAMN03860263, study PRJNA289734) | marine metagenome | biome: seawater column; feature: ocean; material: water; isolation source: Red Sea water column Station 22 - depth 50m | place: Saudi Arabia: Red Sea | collected 2011-10-15 | depth 50 m | reverse complement strand
GATATATACTAGCTGACAATCTAGCTACCGGTGTTATGGAAAAGGCAAGGCTAGACGAAACTATGTATCGTCGCCTTCGTGATGTTTCAGTAGAAAGTCTTACAACAATTAAGTTAAGACATCCGTTATTTTCAGCCAAAGAAGCCAATGGCGAGTGGGATGAAATTAGAGATTTCAGACCTGCAGATTTTGTAACTGATACCGAAGGCACAGGATTTGTTCATTGTGCTCCCTCTCATGGGATGGAAGAGTATGAACTATACCGCGAATTGGGTATGTTGGATGAAGTCATAACGTACAACGTAAAAGATGACGGAAGCTTTAGAGACAATCTGCCGTTCTTTGGTGGGAAATATATCCTCAGCAGAAAAGGCGGTGAAGGCGATGCAAACAAGGCTGTTATAGATAAATTGATAGAAGTTGGGGGCCTATTGGCTCGTGGTAAAATCAAACATAGCTATCCCCATTCATGGCGTTCAAAGGCTCCAGTCATTTACCGAAACACACCGCAATGGTTTGCATCAATAGATCGAGCCGTCGGTGATAATAAAGATGAATTTGGGGTTACGATAAGAGAACGCGCCTTAAATTCTATTGATAAGTTGGTTTCATGGACGCCCCAAACAGGAAGAAATCGATTATATTCTATGATTGAAACACGTCCTGATTGGGTTTTATCGAGACAACGAGCTTGGGGGGTGCCCTTAACTTGCTTTACGAAAAAAGGAGCGTCACCTACTGATAAAGATTTTCTTTTAAAAAATGATGCTGTGAATGACAGGATAGCGAAGGCATTCGAGAGTGAAGGCGCAGATGCATGGTATCTTGAAAATGCCAAGGAGCGTTTTTTAGAGGGTATTGTAGATCCTGCTGACTATGAACAAGTGTATGACATTCTTGATGTTTGGTTTGATAGTGGCTCCACTCATGCATTCGTTTTGAAAGAACGTAAGGATGGTTCTGATGATGGACTTGCTGACTTGTATTTGGAAGGCACAGATCAACATCGAGGCTGGTTTCATTCATCCATGCTTCAGTCTTGCGGAACAAATGGAAGAGCTCCTTACCGAGGTGTTTTAACTCATGGTTTCACTTTGGATGAAAAAGGCATGAAAATGTCCAAATCTTTAGGAAATACCATCGCTCCAGAGCAAGTTGTAAAACAATATGGAGCAGATATTCTACGCCTTTGGGTTGCACAAGCTGACTACACAGCAGATCTTCGTATAGGCCCAGAAATTTTAAAAGGTGTTTCAGACAGCTACCGAAGATTACGAAATACAATGCGATTTATTTTGGGTTCACTCTCTGAGCTTTCAGAGGATGAACGGATGGATCCTGAAGATATGCCAGAATTAGAGCGATGGGTTTTACATCGTTTATCTGAACTCGATGAAAAAGTTCGCAAAGGGTACAGTGAATATGACTTTCAAGGAGTCTTTCAATCTGTGTTCACATTTGCAACCGTCGAACTGTCCTCTTTCTATTTTGATATAAGAAAAGACGTTCTTTATTGTGATGGAAATACACCGGAAAGGCGATCGGCGCGAACTGTACTTGACCTGATATTTCATAGATTAACATCTTGGCTTGCTCCTGTGCTTGTATTTACAATGGAAGAGGTATGGCTAGAAAGATATCCAGGTGATGAAAGCTCAGTCCACTTAATCGATATACCTGAAACACCAAGAACTTGGAGAGATGAAAGTTTAGCAATAAAATGGGCTACAGTTCGACAAGCAAGGAGAGCTGTAACTGCAGCACTGGAGCTCAAACGCACTGATAAAATTATAGGCTCAAGCCTCGAAGCCTCTCCAGTGGTTTATTTAGAAGATCAAACAACCTTTGATATACTAAATAGCATCCCATTTGCAGACATCTGCATAACTTCATCGATTACACTTTCTCTCGACAAAGCTCCAAAATCGGCATTTTCCTCCGACGAAGTTAAAGGAATTGCTGTCGATTTCAAAGTAGCCTCTGGAGAAAAGTGCCAACGATGTTGGAAAATACTTCCTGAAGTTAACACAACAAAGCCAATTTGTGGTCGATGTAACAATGCTTTAAAGGCCCAAGAAAACTTTAAGAACCTAAGCTTTTAAAAATTACTTTTGTTTACGTTTATTTGCAAAAAAGTTTGTTAAAAGTTTAGCGGCTTTTTCTTCACCTATTCCCGAATAAATTTCAGGTGCATGATGCGTCTGTTTATGTTCAAAGATTCTAGCACCTTGCTGTATTCCACCAGATTTAGGATCTGAGGCACCAAAGTAAACCCGCCGTATCCTAGCGTTAGCAATTAAAGCTGCACACATTGCACAAGGTTCGAGAGTCACATAAAGATCACAGCCAACAAGCCTCTCCGTTTCTAAGATTTCACAGGCTTGTCGGATAGCCAAAACTTCGGCGTGGGCAGATGGATCTAGTCGACTACGTGTTTCATTACCAGCGCGGGCAATGATATTTCCTGAACTTCCAACAACAACAGCACCAACGGGTATTTCCCCTCTTTCTAAAGCTTTAGTAGCTTCAGCAAGGGCTTCGTTCATGTACGTTGTAAACATAATATTTTTTCATATTTTAAGAAGGGGTTTAACGATCTAATTTTTTATCATAAGTGACAGATATGAATAATCAATCACCTAAAGGCAACCGTATTGCTAAAGTCCTTTCGCGTTCAGGCGTTGCAAGTCGTCGAGATGCCGAAAAAATAATCTTGAAGGGACGCGTGAAAGTAAATGGAGAAATACTTACCTCCCCAGCTTTCAATGTTAGCGAAAGTGATATTATTCTGATCGACGATAATCCCATTGCAAAGCCAGAGGACGACAGACTGTGGTGCTTTCATAAACCAGTAGGTGCAATAACTACTGCAAGAGATGATAAAAACAGAAAGACAATCTATGATTATTTTCCTTCAAGTTTACCCCGTATGATGCCAATTGGCCGGTTAGATATAAATTCTGAAGGATTATTACTTTTAACAAACAGTGGTGAATTAAAAAGAAAACTAGAACTGCCAAGTTCCCAGTTAGGTCGGATATACAGAGTACGTGTCAAAGGCCAACGGTCGAATATGGCCCATTTAAATTGGGAAATATTAAAAAAGGTGAAATAATAGAAATTAACAAAAAGTCTATGAGACGCTCTTTAAAAAGCGTAAATATTAATGTGGCCAGAGAAAACATTAGACAATCAACTGGGCAAAAAAAATTTTCGGCTGTCTCAAGAAAAACTTCTAATAAAAGATAAAGTATAGATTTAAGCGATCGTATTAACTTAAAAACTTTCAATTCCAAAACCTGGAAAGGAAAACCTTAATGAGAGCCGTTATCCAAAGAGTTAAAAAAGCCAATGTTTCCGTATCAGAAAAAACAGTAGGTAAATGTGGAGTTGGAGCTTTAATACTTGTCTGCGCAATGAAAAACGACAGCCTGATTGAATCAGAAAAACTTGCAAGTAAAATTACCAAAATGAGAATTTACCAAGACGATGAGCAAAAAATGAACCGCTCTTTATTAGATGTTGGAGGATCAGCTTTGGTTATAAGCCAATTCACTCTAGCTGCTGATTTAAAGCGGGGAAATCGTCCAGGATTTTCAGAAGCTGCATCGCCAGAAAATGCGAAATTACTTTATAATCATTTTGTTTCATGTCTTGAGCAAGCTGGAGTATCCACTGAAACCGGAAAATTTGGCAGTGAAATGCTTGTGGATCTAACTAATGACGGACCAGTAACCATTTGTTTGGATACAGACCAATTTTAGAATATGATGCGCTTACTGGGGCCTGTAAATAATGTAGTTTGGCTCATTTTACCGAATTTGTGTATTTTTTTAATTCAGCACGTGCAACCTGTCTTCGGTGCACGGCATCTGGGCCATCTGCAAATCTTAGAGTTCTAATGTGTGTCCACATATTTGCCAAATCAAAATCTTGACTTATTCCAGCAGCACCATGCAATTGCATGGCTTCATCTACTACTTTGCCAGCCATCAGTGGAGCAACAACTTTAATTTTTGAAATCCAAGGCTGTGCAGCCCTTACACCCGCAGTATCCATCATGAACGCTGCTTTGAGGCACAGCAATCGAGACATTTCAATCTCCATTCTAGCATTTGCAATAATATCATAATTTCCCCCTAAATCAGTAAGCCTTTTTCCGAAAGCCTCACGTGACAGACCACGGCGACACATCATTTCTAAGGCCTTTTCGGCCTGTCCAATTGCACGCATGCAGTGATGTATACGACCAGGGCCAAGTCTTCCTTGTGCAACTTCAAATCCCCTACCTTCTCCAAGCACGATACTTGAAGCTGGAATACGAACGTTCTTAAACCTCAAGTGCATATGCCCATGTGGGGCATCATCATTTCCAAAAACTTGCATAGGCCTTAAAACCTCAATACCTGGTGTTTTTGGATCAATAACAAACATAGTATGACGACTGTGCTTAGTCGCAGCCGGATCTGTGCAAGCTAATAAAATATACAATCCACAACGGGGATCCCCAGCCCCAGAAATCCACCATTTCTCGCCATTCAGAAGCCAGTCATCACCCTCCTTAACAGCGCTGAAAGCCAACTGAGCAGCATCAGACGATGCAGTATTGGGTTCTGTCATCACATAGGCTGACCGAATTTTTCCATCTAATAAATCATAAAGCCATCGATTTTTATGTTCGTCTACAGTTGTCAAACCATAGCCCTTTTCACTGTCAGTAAGCCAAAAATTCCATAAGCCACGCTCACGAGCTGTGGCTTTTAGTTGATCAAGAATTTCAAGCTGCCGATCAGTATGCTGAAACCTATCTCCACTTGGATGTTTGCCAACCTCAGCATGAAACTCAGCATCCAACGGTTCTATTTCATTCGACACCATATCTCGAACAGCATCGATGAGTGGCGCTACTTTTTTTGTAATACCTAAATCCATTTTCTGACCTTGATTAATTTAATTTATAATTTGAAAACTTTTTTCTAAGCGTAAGTTTAGAAACTTTACCAGTGGCTGTAAGTGGTAAAGCATCTAAAAACTCTATAGCATCTGGTAGCTGCCATTTCGCAATATGAGTGAGTAGTAGCTCATCAATCTCTTTCTTTGTAACACAGGTATCTCCATTTGAAACTATTACAAGAAGCGGCCTCTCCTCCCATTTCGGATGAGGCACGGCAATAACCGCACAATTCGCAACTTTAGGATGACCCATAACAATGTTTTCAATATCAATTGAACTAATCCACTCACCACCTGACTTAATGAGATCTTTAGCTCTATCCTGAATATTAAGAAATCCATCAGTAGTTATTGAGGCAATGTCACCTGTTCCAAACCATCCCTCTTTATCAAAGGCTTCCTCAGTAGCTTCATTATTTTTATAATAACCTGATATTATTGCATTCCCTCGAACGTAGAGTTCTCCTGAAGCTATTCCATCATGCGGCAAAGAATTATCATTTTCGTCTACAATTTTTAAATCAACTCCGAAAACTCTACGACCTTGATAGCATTTTTTTGAAATTTGCTCATCTTGGGAGAGAGCCTTTTTCATGGAGCCAGGTAAAAAACCTTGGGTGCCAACTGGGCTCATTTCAGTCATACCCCAGGCATGACAGACAGTAATTCCAAGACTCTCAAATTCTTCAATCATTGATTTAGGCGCTGCAGACCCGCCAATAACTACATTTTGGAATTGAGAAGGAACTCTTTCCTGTTTGCGAATTTCTTCAAGAAGTCCCAGCCATACTGTTGGGACGCCCCAGGCAGAATTAACATTTTCTTGATCCATCAGATCAAATAACGATGCACCGTCCAAATTTGGTCCCGGGAAAATCAAAGATGTGCCCGTTAAAGGAGCCGCATAAGGAAGGCCCCAAGCGTTGACATGGAATAAAGGAACAACTGGCAAAACTTTCATTCCATCGCCAAGAGAAGGACCCAAATTTAATGAAGTCGTAAGCGCATGCAGCACAGTTGAGCGGTGAGAATAAAGCGGCTGTATTCTCGGGCAATTCTGGCCAAATAATGTCGTGAGAACTCTCCAAAATTAATTGTTCATAGTTTAAAAAGTTATCACTTAATGTGGAACTATCATCACTGCTAGCCATAACAATAATCACCAAATTTTTGGGTAACTTAGGAATAAGCTTTTCTATGATCGGTACAAAAGTTGTATCGACAAATAATAAACGATCTCCAGCATGCTCGATGATGTACAACATTTGCTCAGGACTTAGACGTGGATTAATGGTGTGACAGACAGCACCAATGCCGCTTATCCCATAATACAGCTCCAAATGCCGATAGCCGTTCCATGCCAAGGTGGCGACACGATCGCCTTTTTTGATCCCTAAACCGACCAAGGCATTAGCTAATTTACAAACTCGGGATAAACAGTCTGTATAGTTATAGCGATGCATATCACCTTCCGTTCGTAGTGACACAACTTCACTCAAAGAATGATTTTCAGATGCAAATTTTAAAATATCAATGATTGAGAGATCTCGATGCATCATCTGGCCAAGCATTATATTTTCCTCCAAAGTTCGCTTATTCCTTTTTCAGGAAATTTCTCGCGTAAGCGAAATAAAATAAAAAAAATTTATGTTATATTAATTTAATAGTGTCTAGTGCAATTTGTGGCTTTGATAGACGGTTTCTTGTCACCCAATGAAGTCGATGTTGTGCCCTTGTGATTGCAACGTAAGTTAAACGCTTCCAAAGAGGCTGACCCGATTCAATTCTCCCAGTATTTGCTGCAACAGCTAAATCATTCGCAATAACCTGTACTTGCTCCCATTGAGATCCTTGCGATTTATGAATCGTAACAGCTGCCCCGTGTAAGAATATAGCTCCCATTCTAGCAGCAAATGGTATGAATGGCTCCTCAATATCAGGCTTTTCGATTTTCACAATTGACGCAGCCGAAACTTGTGGGTCCTCCGAACCAAGGATGTGAAGCCTGGAAAATCCCGGCTTCCTCCCAGGTCCTAAATAAATGACATGTGCACCTTTAACGAGTCCCCTCGCTTCCAAGTCTATTCTTTTTTTCCTGTGTTTAAGAGGTAATTCGATCCCGTCACAGATTAGTGGCTCCCCTACTAATAATTCAGTTTCATTTATCATGTGTGCTTCTCTAAACGCATTAATAAGACGAATACGGGTGGAATTACGCCATACTAAGACCGGGCTTAACGCCATTAGATCAATATTTACTCTTTGGCTGTAAATAATTCTATCATCTATAATTGAGGCTTCTTTGACTAATTGATCAAATAAGTGAAAATCCACATCTGGATCTTGTAATTTATTTGCCAATTCTAAAATAGGATTATCGTTTTTTTGACGATGAATCTGGCTAAGAAAATATTTATTATCTTCCGGGATTGCATCAAAAATCATCTTCTCAGATTGATTTATGGGAGCTAATTGAGCAGGATCACCAAATAAAATTAAGTAAGAAAAAATTTCTTTCAAATCTTCAAATTGCTGATTATCCAGCATTGAAGCCTCATCGACAAAACCAATATCAAGAGGCTCATCCCTTCGTTTCCAACCTTTTATAAAATCAGAACCTTTTAAGCCCGCAGAGGCCAAAGCACCTGGAATAGATTTGTTCACTTTATAAAATTCAATAATTCGATCCAGAATTGATTTTTCAAAACTATCATTGTCTGGACGCTCAGTATTACCAAGCAACCACTCAGCTATTTTTTCATACTCAGGATCGTATATTGGGGTATATAAAATACGATGAAGCGTTGTGGCTGGAACACCTTTATTTCTAAGAACGCTTGCTGCCTTATTTGTAGGTGCCAAAATGGCAAGAGAACGTTCTTCCCTTACTTTTCTACTTTCGTAATCACCAGTTATAATATTTACGCCCAATAATTCCAAAGCGTGAAAAAGCTTTGAAATCAATAAGGTCTTTCCTGTTCCTGCTCTGCCAATAACGCCCAGAACGAAAGAATTTTTGGTAGCTTTTGGGGATAGAAGTTCTTGAGTAAGATCTACGCCTGCAAATTTTAACGTTTCAGTAACAGCATCATAGGCAGATATTTGATCTTTTGAGAAATTTTCTAAGTCATTGGTCATAAACCAAGGTCTATACACTTCAATTTATTAAGACCACTACATTTAACTATTTTCAGTGGCCTTAATTATTAATTTAAATTTTTTTGTCTAAACGCAACTAACGCTGATAAGTAATTGCAACTTCATATCTCGTTAATTGACGACGACGATATAAATAAGATCATAAAATTAATTTAGCAGTGCCTCAGATAATGTGCTCAGGCCTTTACGGGGCGATTGAACCAATACAGCCATGTTTCCTGGTTTATGTTCGTTTCTGCGCATTTTCATATGTGCTTCTGGTATTTCATTCCAAGTAAAAACTTCTGACATACATGGATCAAGCCTTTGTTCTATCATTAGTTGATTGGCGGCGGAAGCTTGCTTAAGATGGGCAAAGTGACTTCCCTGTATTCTTTTTTGGTTCATCCAAACATAACGTGCATCCATAGTTAGATTATATCCAGTGGTGCCTGCACATATTACTACCATCCCACCAGTCTTGCATACAAAGGTTGACACAGGGAACGTCGTTTCACCAGGGTGTTCAAACACCATGTCTACATTTACACCCTTACCAGTTATATCCCAAATCGCCTTACCAAACTTTCTAGCCTCAGCAAACCACTCCTTAAATTCAGGACTATTTACTGTCGGTAACTGCCCCCAACAGTTGAAATCCTTTCGGTTTATAACCCCTTTTGCACCCAACTTAGTCACAAACTCTCTCTTATCCTCATCAGATATGACAGCGATTGCATTTGCCCCAGCGGTTTTGATCAATTGAATAGCATATGAACCTAAGCCGCCTGAAGCTCCCCAAACTAAAACATTTTGTCCAGGTTTTAAATCATGAGGCTGGTGGCCAAACAACATTCTATAAGCCGTCGCCAAGGTCAGGGTGTAGCAAGCACTTTCCTCCCAACTTAAATGCTTAGGCCTGGGCATCAATTGCTGGCTTTGTACAGCTGTAAATTGGGCAAAGGAGCCATCAGGGGTTTCATAGCCCCAAATTCTCTGGCTATTAGAGTACATTGGATCACCGCCATTACATTCCTCGTCATCGCCATTATCTTGATTACAGTGTATCACCACTTCATCACCAATTTTCCAACGAGTGACTTTATCGCCCACGGCCCATACAATTCCTGATGCATCCGAACCAGCAATGTGATATTCAGCTTTGTGCACGTCAAATGGGCTAATGGGAACACCCAACCCGGCCCAGACACCATTATAATTTACACCAGCAGCCATCACCAAAACTAAAACGTCATGACTATCAAGCTTAGGTGTATCGACAATCTCAACTTTGAAAGATTGGTCGGGCTCACCATGTCGCTCACGGCGTATCGTCCAAGCCAACATCTTTGGAGGAACATAGCCAATAGGAGGAATTTCCCCTATCTCATAAAGTTCTTTTTCAGGTGCATTATAGCGAAGTAAAGAATCGTTTGCATCTAAAGCCATTAGTTTCTCCATCAATTCAAAATAAAGCGAAATATTATTTCGCCGCAAAAGCATTATAATTTATAGGGTAATATTACAACCTATTTTTATATATTTTAGTAATTTTATTTCAAAAGGAAATTAAAAATATTATAATTTATTGTTTTTTATACTAATTTTTTTTTCAAAATTCGTATTCTTATTGAAAATAATGAAGATTTATCAACAATTTCTCTACTCTGCACCGCAGAAAATTGACTTTTTATTTAAATTTCTAAATAAAGGCGTGAAAATGCGTAATATTATTATCTGGGAAACTCTAAGTGTCACAAAAAGAAAAAGATCGCCCTTGGCTGATAAGAACATATGCTGGCCATTCTACGGCAAAAGCTTCTAATAAGCTTTATCGATCAAACCTTGATAAAGGGCAAACCGGTCTTTCAGTTGCATTCGATCTACCAACGCAGACAGGGTACGACAGTGACCATATTTTAGCTCGAGGAGAAGTTGGAAAGGTAGGAGTACCTATTAGTCACCTAGGAGATATGCGAACTTTGTTCGATCAAATACCCTTAGAAGACATGAATACCTCGATGACCATTAATGCGACTGCCCCTTGGCTTTTAGCACTCTACGTGGCCGTAGCCGAGGAACAAGGAGCCGATATTTCTAAACTAAAAGGCACTGTTCAGAATGATCTTGTAAAAGAATACTTGAGCCGAGGCACTTACATCTGCCCTCCAAGACCTTCAATGAGGTTAATTGGAGACGTAGCGGAATATTGTTTCCATAACATACCCAAATGGAACCCTATGAACATATGCTCCTATCATCTTCAGGAAGCAGGAGCTACTCCCGAACAAGAGTTAGCATATGCTCTGGCAACGGCAATATCTGTTCTGGATGAATTAAAAACCCGTGTTCCAAACGGCGAATTTCCAGAACTATGTGGTCGGCTGTCATTCTTTGTAAACGCTGGCATTCGGTTTGTTACAGAAATGTGTAAAATGAGAGCTTTTGTTGATTTATGGGATGAAATCTTAATAGAACGTTACGGCATTGAAAATCCTAAATTCCGCCGCTTCAGATATGGTGTACAGGTAAACAGTCTCGGATTAACAGAACAACAACCTGAAAATAATGTTTACCGTATTTTGATTGAAATGCTGGCAGTAACTCTATCGAAAAAGGCTCGGGCTCGAGCAGTGCAACTGCCCGCTTGGAATGAAGCTTTAGGCCTTCCCAGACCTTGGGACCAACAGTGGTCTATGCGAATGCAACAAATAATGGCCTTTGAGACAGATCTATTAGAGTACGAGGATTTATTTGACGGCAACTCAGTCGTTGATACGAAAGTAGAAGCTTTAAAAACAAGCGCGCGATATGAGTTAAAAACGATCGAGTCCCAAGGCGGTGCTTTGGAGTCTATAGATTACATGAAATCACGTTTAGTGGAAAGCAACACTCTCAGGCTGCAAAATATTGAAAGCAAACAAACGACAGTGGTTGGCGTCAACAAATATATAAACACTGAAGAGTCGCCACTAGTTTCAGGCGATGGGGGAATTATGGTTGTCGATCCATTAGTTGAAAAGGACCAAATTGATCGACTGAATAAGTGGAGAGCCAGCCGAAATCAAACGACCGTAGAAAACGCTTTAAATAATTTAAGAAAAGCGGCGTTAGCCGGTAAAAATATTATGCCAGCTAGCATAGAGGCTGCAAAAGCTGGGGCCACCACTGGTGAATGGGCACAGGAAATGAGAAATATATACGGTGAATATCGTGGTCCAACAGGAGTGGCAGCGGGTATTTCTAATCAAACAGAAGGTTTAGACGAAATTCGTAGTGCAGTCGATGCTGTGAGCGATAAGTTAGGCGAAAGACTTAAATTTTTAATAGGAAAACCAGGGCTGGATGGACATTCTAATGGGGCTGAGCAAATTGCGTCCAGAGCTCGCGACTGTGGAATGAAGATTGAATATGAAGGTATCCGTCTGACACCCCAAGAACTTGTTGATACAGTAAAAACGAGCAAAGCCCATGTTATAGGACTGTCTATCTTGTCCGGAAGTCATATACCACTTGTCCAAGATATGATGACCTTACTCGCAGAAGAGGGGTTAATGAATATACCAGTAGTGGTTGGAGGAATTATTCCTGAGGAAGATAAATCCAAATTGCTTCAAATGGGGATTGCCAAAGTCTATACGCCAAAAGATTTTGAGATGAATACTATAATGATGGATATAGTAAATTTAGCTGAACCAAGAGAAATTGCTGCCGAGTAAAAAGTTATTTTCAAGATAGAGCAGAAACGAAACCTGATTGAAAAATATTATTTAAAATGTAATCAGGTAGCCTAGAAAAAATAATTTTAAGCTGCAAGAAATGAATATAAGACCTCTAGCTAAAGTCGATTATGTGGAATGGCGAAAGCTCTGGATCGCATACTTGGATTTCTATGAAACATCTTTAAACGCTGAGGTGATTGATGAAACTTTTAGCAGGCTCATAGACGATCAGCAGAATAAGCTTAATGCATTTGTGGCCGAAGATGACGATAAATTAGTCGGTCTTGTCCATTATATTTTTCATCCTGACACATGGGCAATCGAAAACACTTGCTACTTGCAAGATCTCTATGTCGAACCGCAAAACCGGGGGAAAAAAATAGGTCAGCTGTTAATTGAAAATGTTTATCAGGCAGCAGATAACTCAGGAAGTCCAACAGTCTATTGGCTAACGCATGAATTTAATGCACCAGCAAGAAAACTTTACGACCGAATGGCAGATTTAGCTCCATTTGTGCAATACGAACGAAGGAATAAATAATGACTCCACATATAAATGCCGCAAAGGAAGATATCGCAGACATTGTATTGATGCCTGGAGATCCATATCGTGCAAAATGGGCAGCTGAGAATTTTTTAACAAAACCAAGATTAGTAAACCAGGTCAGGGGGATGCTTGGTTTTACGGGTAATTATAAAGATACTGAAATTACCATTCACGGATCAGGAATGGGAATGCCGTCTCTGTCGATTTACGTAAACGAACTTATAAAAGAATACGGTGCAAAAACTCTTATTAGAATTGGCTCTTGCGGAGGAATGCAAAAATTTGTGAAAATTCGCGACATTATTTTAGCTCAAACTGCATCATCTACGCAAACACCCTCATCTACGATTTTTCGTGAACTAAACTTTGCTCCATGCGCCGACTTTGATTTACTTTCGGCTGCTGCCAAAGCATCTCAAGATAAAAAAAGCAAAATACATATTGGAGGAATTTATTCCTCCGATGTTTTTTATGATGAGAGACCAGATCTTAATGAGCAAATGGTTAGGCATGGCATTTTAGGAGTAGAAATGGAAGCAGCTGAGCTTTACAATTTGGCTGCTAGACATGGTTGTCGCGCATTGGCTGTTTTAACAGTCTCAGATCACCTGCAAACGGGTGAAGCCCTTCCTCCAGAGGAAAGGCAAAGCTCGTTTGGCGATATGGTCGAAATTGCCCTTGAGGCGGCAATTTCAACTAAATAATCAACACTATTTTTTAGTTTGCTTTTTCAACCATTAGCTTTTTGACTTCAGCTATGGCCAATGCAGGATTGAGGCCTTTTGGGCAAGTTTTTGCACAGTTCATAATCGTATGACAACGATAGAGCTTAAAAGGGTCATCAAGATCTTTTAGTCGTTCATCGGTTGCTTGATCTCTACTATCAATTATCCATCTATAAGCATGTAAAAGTGCTGCTGGACCTAAATACCTATCGCTATTCCACCAGTAAGAAGGACATGATGTTGAGCAAGAGGCACACATCACACATTCGTAAAGACCATCCAATTTTTTTCGATCTTCAATTGATTGCTTCCATTCTTCACTAGGCCTATTTGTTTTGGTTTCTAGCCAAGGCATAATGGAAGCGTGTTGGGCATAGAAATTAGTTAAATCAGGAATTAGATCCTTGATCACAGGCATATGAGGAAGAGGATATATATTTATGTCGCCCTTGATTTCATCAAGCCCATAAATACAGGCTAAGGTGTTTATACCATCAATGTTCATGGCACAAGAGCCACAAATACCCTCTCGACAAGAGCGCCTAAAAGTTAAAGTGGGGTCAATCTCACTTTTAATCTTAATAAGTGCATCAAGTATCATAGGCCCACAGGTGTCTACATCAACAAAATATGTATCAACGCGGGGATTCTCTTTATCATCTGGAGACCAGCGATAAACTTTGAATTTACGGATATTTGTAGCTCCTTTTGGCTTAGGCCAAGTTTTTCCTGTCAAAACCCTAGAATTTTTTGGCAATCTTAGCTGAACCATCAACCAACTCCGTTCTTACTCAAATTCAATTTAATAATTTTTAAAAACATTTCTGGGCTAAACCTAGTACAAAAAATTAAAAAGTTCTTTCTTTGGGTTCGATCTTTTCAACTTGGATCCCTCCCTCTGTTTCATCTGTCAATGGATCACGTATTACATCTCTGTATGATAACTTTATGTTTGATCCATCGATTTGCGCCAATGTATGAACTCTCCATTGTTCATCGTCTCTAGAGGTATAATCCTCATGAGCATGTGCACCTCGGCTTTCTTTTCGAGCCTCTGCTCCAGCAATAGTAGCTAAGGCATTTGGCATAAGGTTTGTTAATTCTAGGGTTTCCATCAAATCGCTATTCCAAACTAAAGACCGATCAGTAACATTTAGGTCATTTACCTTTTCAGCTAGGCTTACCATGTCCTTGAGCCCTTGGGACATAGTCTCTGAAGTTCTAAAAACTGCAGCATCTTTTTGCATTGTTTTTTGCATTTCTAAACGCAAATCTGATGTGGGAACAGAGCCTTTTGCATATCGTAACTTGTCAAAACGGTCTAATGCGGATTCAACTGCTAACACATTAGTTGCTGGGATTTTACTCCTTCGATCTATAACTTGACCTGCTCTCAAACCAGCCGCCCTACCAAATACAACAAGATCAATTAGTGAGTTGGATCCCAGTCTATTGGCACCATGCACAGAGGCACATCCCGCCTCACCGACAGCCATCAAACCAGGCACTGTCGCATTTTGATCCTCTGCACTTGGGTTAATGACTTCACCCCAGTAATTAGTAGGAATACCACCCATATTGTAATGGACTGTTGGCAACACTGGAATGGGCTGTTTAGTTACATCAACACCGGCAAATATTTTAGCACTCTCAGAAATGCCAGGAAGACGCTCTGCAAGAGCATCAGGTGGTAAATGACTTAAATTTAGGTGGATGTGATCACCATCCCTGCCAACACCACGACCTTCTCGAATTTCCATTGTCATACACCGCGATACGTAATCTCGAGGTGCTAAATCTTTATAATGAGGCGCGTAACGTTCCATAAAACGTTCACCCTCAGAATTAGTAAGATAGCCTCCCTCACCGCGAGCACCTTCCGTTATCAAGCATCCAGATCCGTATATCCCAGTTGGGTGAAATTGAACGAACTCCATGTCTTGAAGTGGAAGGCCTGCCCGGGCAACCATACCACCACCGTCGCCTGTACATGTATGCGCAGAGGTTGCACTGAAGTAAGCCCGCCCGTATCCCCCAGTAGCAAGAACCACCATTTTAGCATTAAAAACATGAATGGATCCATCATCTAACTTCCAACAGACCACCCCCGTACATACGCCATCATCCGAAAACATAAGATCTAACGCAAAGTACTCTATATAAAACTCAGCCTCATTTTTTAGAGATTGGCCATAGAGCGTGTGAAGGATTGCATGCCCCGTCCTGTCGGCAGCAGCGCAAGTTCTTTGAACTGGTGGTCCTTCTCCAAATTCAGTCGTATGACCACCAAATGGCCGTTGATAAATTTTACCCTCTTCAGTCCGACTAAAGGGCACTCCATAATGCTCTAGTTCATAAACCGCCTTAGGTGCTTCGCGAGCGAGATACTCCATTGCATCGGTATCTCCTAGCCAGTCAGACCCTTTTACAGTGTCATACATATGCCACTGCCAGTGATCAGGGCCCATATTAGACAGAGAAGCCGCTATCCCTCCTTGAGCGGCAACTGTATGAGAACGGGTCGGGAATACTTTTGTCACACAGGCTGTTTTTAGGCCTTGTTCAGCCATTCCTAGGGTAGCCCTTAGTCCAGCTCCGCCCGCTCCAACAACAACTACATCATAGTCATGGGTTTCATAAGAATATGCTAACATTTAATTCACCTTTAAAACGCCATTCTAGCAATAGCGTAGAGACCAACGACCATTAAAAAGTAACTAACTGATTTGACGAAGATTATAGCTAATTTATGAGCTGAACCACGAATATAGTCTTCAATTAGAACCTGGGCACCTGACTGAAAATGTTGCAGGCCTATGACGATAGTGAGTGAAGTGATTATAGCAGGCCAAGGTCTGGAAAAATACTTTACCACGGCCGCATAATCTTCACCAACAATTGATCCAAACATGAAAATAAAAACCGGAACCAAAAAGAACAGCAAAATTGAGGTGATTTTCATTTCGGAATGATGTCCAAAAATAGGCTTAGAGCTACTCATAATTTTTACACCTTCAAATCAAAAAACACTGAATTTGTTATCATAAAAGGATTACCGTTAAAATTGTTAACAAAAACGACCCAATCACTACTATCCACCCAAAGATCTCAGCAGTTTTTAAATCTAAACCAATTGCCCTATCCCAAATTAAATGCCGCACACCACCCAGGAAGTGGTACCAAATTGCCCAGAGCGAACAGAGTAATACTAGTTCACCGAACCAACTCGTTAATATTGCATCTGCAAATATAAAGTACTGCTCAGAAGTGGCTGCGGCAAACAGCCACCAAATAATCAAAAAAACACAAAAAATAAGAGCGTTCCCAGTAATACGTATCAATATTGAGCTCACAGACGTTAGTTGTGGTCTGTAAATAGTTAAGTGGGGCGACAGAGGTCTGTTGCTCTGGTCCGTATCAGCCATGGTAAATTCACCCATATTATCGTCGTGCACCTATATTAATAGTATAATTTTCGGCTTTTACCAGTGCGATTTCTTGTAATCAGTGGAAAACGTCTGTGGCATTTTGACTTGATAAATTTAAAGAACTACAGAGATTTTAGAAGTCAAAAGGACGATAATTTGTTGACGCAACAGACTTAAGATCTCTTTAAATTTCGTTAAAGGAATCTTAGCTGCTAGGAAACGGCCAAACACCGAAAAAAGCGTGAATTGCAGCTACGACTAGAAATGATGCAATCGTTATACCAATAAACAATATGTCTTTAGGCTTATCTCCAGGCGCGGGCCTATTCCAAGCTTCTGCTCTGTTAATCAACAATATAGAGCCTAGAATGCATAAAGGTGGAAGGTTATTTTACATAGGTGCAGGAACAAGTGGAAGGTTAGGAATTTTAGATGCTTCTGAATGTCCCCCAACTTTTGGTGTTAGTGATCAAATAGTTATTGGTTTAATTGCTGGCGGAGATAAGGCAATTAGAAAATCACAAGAATTTGCTGAGGATAGTTTAGAGCAGGGCTGGAAAGATTTAAAAAAATATGAAATAAATAGTAACGATTCTGTGATAGGAATAGCTGCTTCTGGTACCACACCTTATGTTGTTTCAACTATAAAAAAATGTAATGAAAAAGAAATTCTTACTGGCTGCATAACTTGTAATTCAAATTCACCTCTTTCA
>LUMM01000053.1_pt1 | contig 17252 bp, 26 predicted proteins | sample 729971 | NCBI WGS metagenome assembly LUMM01 (sample SAMN03860263, study PRJNA289734) | marine metagenome | biome: seawater column; feature: ocean; material: water; isolation source: Red Sea water column Station 22 - depth 50m | place: Saudi Arabia: Red Sea | collected 2011-10-15 | depth 50 m | reverse complement strand
AGCGAATACAAAAAGACCGCCCTAGTACTAGGTGCAGGTGGTTTTATTGGCAGTCATATGGTAAAGAGACTGCGTAAAGAAGGTTATTGGGTAAGAGGTGTAGATTTAAAGTACCCTGACTTTGCTAAGACAGAAGCAAATGAATTTATTGTAGGTGATCTCCGCAGTACTGCATTTGTAAATTCTATTCTTGAGTTCAAAGGGTATCAAGGGAACTATTATAATTCTGTTCCTTATCAACACATCCTTCCCTTTGATGAGATCTACCAGTTTGCTGCTGACATGGGTGGTGCAGGTTTTATATTTACAGGAGAGAATGATGCAGACATCATGCACAACTCTGCTTCTATAAACTTAAACGTGCTTGAAGGTGTCCATCAATTAAATAAAACCTTTGATGGTATAGTAAAAGAATATACTGTTTGTAATCGTCCTAAGTTGGATCAACCAACTAAGATTTTCTACTCTAGTTCTGCTTGCATGTATCCAGAGTACAACCAACTTGACCCTAATAATCCAGATTGCCGTGAAGAATCAGCATATCCCGCAGCACCAGACTCAGAATACGGATGGGAAAAACTCTTTTCGGAGCGTCTCTATCTTGCTTACAACCGTAATCACGGTATTCCTGTGCGTGTTGCCAGGTATCATAATATCTTTGGACCACAAGGAACATGGAATGGAGGAAGAGAAAAGGCACCAGCAGCAATTTGTAGAAAAGTAGCATACCTTCCTGATGTTGGAGGACCAATTGAAGTATGGGGTGATGGTGAACAGACACGTTCATTCCTTTATATTGATGAATGTATTGAAGCAACTTGGAGATTGATGAACTCTGATTTCTTAGGACCAGTCAATATTGGTTCAGAAGAAATGGTTACTATTAATGAACTTGTAAATATTACTGCAAAAGTTGCAGGTAAAGCAGTTCAGAGAAGACATAAGTTAGATGCACCCCTTGGAGTTCGTGGTCGTAACTCAAACAATGATCTTGTAAGAGAGAAACTTGGATGGGATTATTCACAACCTCTTGAAGAAGGTATCCGTAAAACATACGAATGGATTTCAGAACAAATTAAATCTGAAAGTACATTCCAAACCGAAGTTCTTGATGAAGTTTTAGCATGAGTTTATCTGTGTATGGTGCGACTGGATACATTGGTCGCACATTTTGTAATATGTTTCCTAAAAAGTCTCGTGCCATTGATAGAGGGCAAAGGACTCCAATGGACAAAGACATTTTATATTTTATTAGTACAACACACAACTATAATGTGTTCAAGGAAATTACATTGGATGTAAAGAGTAACCTTATGGTTCTCACTGAAGTACTTGACCGAGTTGTAGAAGTTAAAGATCGTAGGTTCGATACTCATGAAGACATTACGTTTAATTTTATTAGTTCTTGGTTTGTATACGGTGATGCAAATGACAATCCAGTTTCCGAAGACGGACTCTGTGATCCAAGAGGGTTCTACTCCATTACGAAGAGAGCAGCAGAACAACTAATCATTTCTTTTTGTGAAACCTTTGGAGTTAAGTATAGAATCCTTAGGTTATGTAATGTTCTAGGTGATAATGACCCTGATGCATCACTACAGAAAAATGCAATCACACAGATGATTGACAATATGAGAAATGGTCAACCAATTAGACTGTATAATGAAGGAACAGACATTAGAGATATCTTACATGTAAAAGATGTTTGTAGAGCAATTGACTTGGTGATTGAAAAGGGAGAGAAAAACCAGATTTATAACATTGGAAGTGGACAACCTACTAAAGTTGGTGATATAATTGACAGAGCAAAAGAACTTTTAAATTCTTCCTCTGAAATTGTTTCTGTACCATCTCCTAAGTTTCATTCTATTGTGCAGACAAAAGATTTCTGGATGGATACTACTAAATTAAAATCTCTTGGTTTTGAACCACAGATTTCTACTGATGATTTGATTAAACAACTATGCAAGATCTGATTAAAAATTTTATTTCTACGGCTAAGGAACGTGACTTAGACCTGTTCCCATATCTTGCCAATAAGAAATCATTTGATCCTACAAAAGATACTGTTTATTATAGTGGTCCTTATTGGGATGATGAAGAACCAACTACGATTATTGAAGCAATATTGAAAGGTAAGTGGTTACCTGCTGGTGAAAAAGTCAATAAGTTTGAACGTGAGTTCTCCAAGATGTTTGGATTTGATAAGTCCATCATGGTAAACTCTGGTAGTTCTGCTAATCTTGTGATGCTTGCTGCACTCAAGAAGTATTATAATTGGCAAGATGGTGATGAGATTATTGTATGTTGTTGTGGATTTGCAACTACGATTGCACCTATTATTCAAAACAATTTAAAACCTGTCTTTGTTGATATTGATTGGAAAGATCTTAACTGGGATATAGACCAGATCTCATCTAAAATTAATGAAAGAACTAGAGCAGTATTTTCTTCACCTGTTTTAGGTAACTCTTATGATCTTGAATGGTTACTTGACATCTGTGAGACAAATAATATTCAGATGATTTCTGATAATTGTGATTCTCTTGGAAGTACTTACAAAGGTAACTTCCTTACATCATGCTCTGTTGCAGCATCTTGTTCTTTCTATCCTGCTCACCACATTTCTACTATGGAAGGTGGTATGGTTTCTTCTAATATTCCTGATATTGTTGATCTTGCCCGTAGTTTTGCATGGTGGGGTCGTGGTTGTTGGTGTGTTGGTTCACAGAATAAACTTCCTAATGGTGTATGTGGTAAACGATTTGATAATTGGTTAGGTGATGAGATTGGTATTGTAGATCATAAGTATGTGTTTGGTGTTGCAGGTTATAATTTAAAACCACTTGATCTACAAGGTGCAGTTGGTTCTGTTCAACTCAAGAAGTTTGATGAGATCCATACTAAACGTAGAATAAACAAAGCAAACTTAGATGGTATCTTTGAGAAAGTTGATGGTCTCCGTACCATTAATGAACTAGAAGAATCAGAGACTAGTTGGTTTGGTGTTCCTATTGTTTGTAGAGATAAGAAACAAAAGACAGCACTAGTTAAACATCTGGAAGATAATAGAGTTCAAACAAGAAATTATTTTGCAGGTAATATTCTTCAGCATCCTGGTTATCGTCACCTTGGTGATGCATCCAAATACCCAAATGCTAATCAAGTATTAGACAAGGTATTCTTTGTTGGTTGTTCTCCTACAATTACTGAGGAGATGATTGAGTATGTTGATCAAGTAGTTACGAAGTTTCCTAATGACTAATTATGGTTTGTTACCACTATTCCCGATGTTTTTATATCGTGGAAAGTTTCAAACTCATTCAAAGTGGAAAGACAAAATTTTTCCAATTATAAAACGTAGATACGAAGAACAGAATGGGTCAAATAGTTCTTCTTGGAATTGTGATTGCTACACCTCATTCTTTGATGATAGTATGGTTGACTATACTAAGGAAACTGAGATCCCTATAGGAGAATTACTACAGGACATGTCACAGAATATCCAAGAAGCAATTAAAATGGCAGAGTTTTACCCTAATTCTTTTTTTGTATCTCAACAATGGTTTAATGCATATGGTTCAGGACAGAATCAAGAGGGACATAACCATGTTCCTTCACATCTGTCTGGTGTCTATTATATTAACTATAATCCAGACAAGCATAATTCAACATCATTTATGAATCCTAATAAAATGTTCTATGAAGCACCAAGATATAATATTCAGGAGTACGACCCTACCTTATATGGTTATGGTTGTTATCAGGAAGAAATGAGACCTACCATTGAAGAAGGTGATATTGTAATTTTTCCTTCTCAAATAGAACATGGAGTTCAAATGCAACCTAAAAATGATGAATTGTACGTGTCATTTTCCTTTAATGTGGAGTTATCTAAATGAATAAAATAACAATACTTGGATCTTCAGGACAGATTGGTGCATATCTAACACAATATTTTACAAAGAAAGGATATCTTGTAAGAGAGTTTGATATTGCAAATGGTCAACATGAAGACATGACACATATTCCAAATCCATTTTTAAGAAATTTAATTATGGATTCTGATTTTGTTTTCTTTCTTGCTTTCGATGTAGGTGGATCACATTATCTTAAGAAGTATCAACATACTTTTAAGTTTATAGATAACAACACTCGAATGATGGCAAATGTATTTGGACATTTGAGTGAATATAAAAAACCATTTTTATTTGCATCATCTCAAATGAGTAATATGTCTTACTCACCTTATGGTGTGATGAAAAGAGTGGGTGAACTATACACCAAGTCTCTTGGTGGATTGATTGTTAAGTTCTGGAATGTATATGGTATTGAACATGATATGGAAAAGGCACATGTTATAACAGATTTTATTGTAAAGGGATTTAAAACTGGTGTAATTGATATGATGACTGATGGTACAGAGGCAAGAGAATTTTTATATGCAGAAGACTGTTGTGAAGCATTGGAGTCAGTCATGAAAAATTATGAAAAACTCACTTCTGATGATGAACTACATATTACAACTGGAAACTATACAACTATCTTAGAAATTGCAGAAGAAATTAAATTATTATTTTCTGGTATTGAAAGAGATGTTATCATTAAACCAGCGGAGTCAAAAGATGAAGTACAGAAAGACGCAAGAAATATACCAGACCCATACATAAAACAATTTTGGACACCTAAAACTTCTGTTAAAGAAGGATTGAAAAAAGTATTTTCGGAGATGAAAAAAACCTATGAGTAAAGATTATGGTTGGGCAATCAATGCTACCAACAATGAAAAATATAATGCTGCATGTCTAAAAGCAGCAGAAGATGACGTAGCATTTTCTACATTCAAAATTGATCCTGATTACACTAAGATTCTTGAGGGAGGACCTAGAGAGGTAGCTGATTATTACTATAGTAAAATCATGACTCATCCTCTCTATAGTATTTGGAAAGATAACGTAGATAAGTTCCTAGTTAATGAATCTTATTGTAGACCTAAACAGTATGAATTTGAATTTGGTAAGTGTTCTGCTGCTACATTAAAAAATTCATATAACATGTTAGATGTTATGAATTTTATTGGGTCTAACTCTAGTGTTCAGACTATCGTAGAAATTGGTGGAGGATATGGTGGTGTTGCTTGTATGCTTCATGAATTATCAGATAACTTTGACAAGTATATTTTGATTGATACTCCCGAAGCATGTAAGTTGGCAGATAGGTACTTGAAAGAAATTGGAAAGAGTGGTAAAATTATAACATTACCTTGCACTGAAGTTGAAAATTATGACTTTGGTGATAGAATTGATTTGACTATCGCAGTCAACTCTCTATCTGAATGTGACCTAAAAACACAATTGATGTATGTGAATAAAGTGATCACGCAATCACAATACACTTACATTGTTAGGAACATTGACTCTGAAGAAAATGCATTCAACCATAAACAATGTGTTGCTGCTTTAGATGATACCTTCTTGGTAGATGATAGTGAACAGATTGAGGAAAAGTGGAGTCAAAACCGTGTTGTTTATGTCAAAAAAGATGAAAATGGATAGCAAAACCAAACTGGTATTTGCACTTGAACATATCGCACACTTGCATGATTTATTTGAAGACAACCAGTTTGAAAAATACTTGCAAGATGCAGTATATACACTTGAGTATGAATGCGAAAGACAATTGAAATTAGAACTGGAGAAGAAACATGAAGAAGTCTGAACTAATACATTGGAGATTGCAAGCAATGCTTCGTGAAAATTCTTTTAGTGATTTAAAATACTTAGGTGTCAAACCAGATAGTATAGGTATCAATCAACATTGGTATATGATAGGTGAACATGAAGTTTCTTGTGACTCAATTACAGAATTGGAGGGTGTTGAAGAATGAAAAAGATTCGTAAAGTATATGATTGTTTTAATTTGTCTCATGAACCACTCAAACTATTACTTCTAAGACTTAGAACTCATTATGATCATGTAGATCATTTCTGTATCAATGAGAATGCCATTACTTACAGTGGTGTTGAAAGGGAATGGATGATCCCCAAGTGGGAAAAGGAACTTGAACCATACATGGATAAGATCATCTATCGTCAGATTGATATTAGAGAAAGAAATTTAGATTGGTCAACTTTTAAACAGGACTATCATTCTGACAGAGATGTAGAAGATAAAAGAACTTGGCCAGAACGTTGGCAACGTTCAATGTATGGTAGAGATTGTTTGATTGAATCACCTTTAGAACATGCCACTAATGATGACATTATTATTCAGAGTGATCTTGATGAGATTATCCTTCCTGAAGCACTAGCAGATATTCAAGAATGGTTTACTGATGACAAAGCAATGTATACTGGTCATCAAAAGTTTTTCATGTGTCATGTTAATCGATTGATGTATGAAAATGGTAAACCTGTTGAGAAGTGGAGAGGTCCTCAGTTCTGCACTCTTGCATATATGAAAGCATTTGGTGGATTCAATACTTGTCGTAATCCTGGTAAAGGTCCTGATCATGTTAAAGAATATCTTATTGATGGTTGTGGTTGGCACTTTAGTTTCCTTGGTGGTAATGATAAAATCAAGGAGAAACTACAGGGTTATGGTCACCAAGAACATAATAATGACATGGTGAAAGATAACCTTGAGGAGAATATTAAAAACAATAAAGATATTCTTGGAAGAGGTTATTATGATTATAAAATAGTTCCTTTTGATCCCGAAGAGTACCCTAAAGAACTAGTACAAAACCAAGAATTCTACGAGGAGTTTATCTATGCTGACGACTGAAATTTATAGAGGATCTGGAATCGGTAATCAATTGTGGAACTATGTTGTAACTCGATTAATTGCTGAAGCAAATGGATATGAGTTTGGTATCCAATGTCCAGAACGTTGGAAGGGTGCCAAGTTTATGCCTGTAGATCTTGGTAAAGAAATCACTGGTGGATCTGGTCCTGAAGGAGGACCTCCTACTTCTTTACCTGAAGGCATCGAAAGATACTATGCAGAACTTAAGATTCCTCATCCTAAGAATGGTTGGAATATGGGATTTGTTGATCCAGGACTTCTATGTGTTGCTGACAATACTAAAATTGAAGGTACGATGCAGAAGATGTCATACATTAGAGAACATCGTAGTAAGATTCAAGAGTGGTTAGAATATAAACCTTCTCACTTACAGGAATATTACGATTGTCATGACTGTTGTATTATTCAATTCCGTGGTGGTGATTATCTAACTGGTGCATCTGTGCTTCCTCCAGAATATTATTCTATGGCAATGGATAATATGAGAAACATTACTGGTAATTATAATCTAAAATTTTATGTTGTTACTGATGATCCTGGTGCTGCAAAGAAGTTTATTCCTGATGCTGAGGTAATTGGATCTGCTATCGATGAAGAGAAAGATGAACTACAAGGTAGTATTGGATGGTATAAGTATCCTGGTGGTCCTATTGGAATTGATTACTCTATTCTAAACAAGGCAAAGTATATTATTATGAGTGCATCTACTTTTTGTTTTTGGCCAGTCTGGTTGAACGATAGTGCAAATGTTGTTATCTCTCCTAAGTATTGGTTTGATTGGAATAGATCTGATGGATGGTGGAGACCTGATGATTCAATTGTTGATAACTGGACGTATATGGATCAAGAAGGTAACCTTTGCAAAGGTGATGATTGTAGAGTAGAATATCAAGAGTATAAGAAGAAGAGTCCATACTATGCTTGATCTAAAAGATGTAACGTTAGTAGCATTAACTAACATGCGTATGGAAGGGCACATCTCTGCCCTTATGGAAAGTACTGAACACATCAAATTTGGTGATGTAAAACTAATCAGTGAAAAGGATAAAGTCCCCTCAGGTCTACCTAGTGTGATCAACGTTGAGGAGATGATTTATCCTATTCGTAGTATTGATGATTATAGTTTTTACATGATCTATAACATTGGACAGCACATTGAAACAAACCACATGTTGATCATTCAGGATCATGGGTTTGTTGTTAATCCTGAAGCATGGACTGATGAGTTCTTAGAGTATGATTACATTGGTGCACCATGGGCATGGTCTGAGAATGCATACATCGATCCTTTTGGTAATCATCAAAGAGTTGGAAATGGTGGAGTTTCTCTCCGCAGTAAAAAACTAATGGATGTTCCTAATAAAGTTGTCATCCCATGGGATGTAAACCAAGGAGATTTCTATAAGCACATGGATGCTGGCTTGTTTAATGAAGATGGAAATATCTGTGTTCATAACAGACATCTATATGAAGAACAAGGATGTAAATATGCTCCCGTAGAAGTTGCAGCAAGGTTCTCATATGAAAGAGACCTTCCAGAGAACAAAGGACTAACTCCTTTCGTATTTCACTATACATTACCCCCTTCATTAAGATGAACAAAGTTATTATTTGGGCACATAAACTTCATACCTCAACTCATAGTTACGTTCAGAACGGATACTACAGAGCATTCAAGAAACTTGGTTGGGAAACACATTGGGTTGATACTACTGACGTAGATAGTGTAGACGTATCAAACTCTGTAATTTTTGTAGAGGATTCTGTGAAGGCAGGTATGCCAATCAGAAAAGATTGTAAGTATATTACACACCATCTTCCCACACAAGAGTTGGTTGACAAAGGTATTCCATATGAGAATATTATAAAACTTGGTAACTATCTTCCTCAAGAAGAGATCCATGAGAAGGTTGCTGATCTTACTTATTGGGATGAATCTACAAGATCAATTTATCAATGTTGGGGAACTGATCTTCTACCAGATGAAATTGATACTGATGATTATGTTGAATTCGTACCTACCAGAAAGAAAGTAAATTATGTTGCAATGCTCTATGAACAAGGACCATGGTGGGCTCAAGAGTTCGCAAACATTATGAATGAAAAGCACCAAGTTCAGTTTGATGTCTATACTCAGAATGCATCTGATGAAGAGAATAGAAACTTAATTAGATCTTCGTTTTTATGTCCTGACTTTAGAAGTGATTGGCACTTGCAATGTGGGTACATTCCGTGTAGAATGTTTAAGAATATTAGTTATGGTAGAATTACTGGGACTAATTCTCCACTGGTGAAAAGAGCATTAGGAGATCATATTGTGTTTGGTGGTACACCTCATACTTTGTATGAAAACCTTTTAAATGCAGAGGTAAATAGAACAGTTGACATGAAGGCAGCAATGACTTATGTTAAAGAAAACCATACCTTCATCAATCGTGTAAACAATCTCCTGAAATTCTTATGATCGGTTTTAATCATATTGGTCGGCATGGACGACTTGGTAATCAGATGTTTCAATATGCTGCCTTGAGAGGTATTGCTAATAAACATGGATATGAATTTACTATTCCTGATTCCACCTTTAAAGATGAGTGGCACGATCATCAATTATTTGAGGCATTTACTCTTCCTAATCTAAAATCAAAAACATTTACTCCTGGTACATATTATCAAGAGAGACAGTTTCATTATGATCAAGAGTATGTTGATAACTGCCCAGACAATGTAAACTTGTTTGGTTATTTTCAAACTTATAAGTATTTCTCTGACATTGAAGATAGTATCCGTCAAGACTTCACATTTAAAAAAGATGTTCTTGAACCTTGTAAAGAAATGATGGAAGATTTTGATGAGATTATTTCACTTCATGTTCGTAGAACTGACTATGTTGAGAAGGCAGTTGATCATCCACCATGTTCAATGGAGTATTATGAGAAAGCACTATCAAAGTTTGATGCTAAAATACCTGTCCTTGTTTTCTCTGATGAACCTGAGTGGTGTATGAAAGAAAAACTTTTTGCAGGTAATAGATTTATGGTTTCTGAATCAGGTAATAATTTAATTGATATGTGTTTGATGACTATGTGTACACACCACATCATTGCTAATAGTTCCTTCAGTTGGTGGGGTGCTTTCTTATCTAAGAGTGAACAGATTATTGCACCTAATAGATGGTTTGGAACTGAAGGATATACAGCAGCAAATAATACGCAAGACATTATACCCAATACTTGGATAAAATTATGAGAGTTTCTATTTGTATTCCTACCCATGAGGCAGGTGGTAACGGACATGAATATTTAAATGAATTGTTAGGAACAATTAAAGGTCAGTCCTACCAAAATTTTGAAGTCATTGTATCTGATCATAGTAAGAACCATGATATTATGACTGTATGTGAGGCATATTCTGATGACATTGAGATTAGATATGTTCGCAACTTCTATGGAAGAGGTAGAATTTCTCCTAATATTAATGTAGCAATGTCACTTGCTTCTGGAGATATCACCAAGATTATGTTTATGGATGACTTCTTCTATTCTAATCTTGCTTTAGAAACTATTGTCAATGCCATGTCAGATGGAACACAATGGGCAGCATGTGGTTACAACCACACTAAGAATACTAAAGAATACTTTAGAGAGAGGACACCTAAGTGGGCGAAGTTTCAACTTGAAGGAAACAACCTGATTGGTAATCCATCTGTCATTACATTCAGAACAGAGATTTCTGAATTCTTTGATGATAATGTAGACTTGTTTATGGACACTGATTTCTACCAACGTCTTTATTCTTCATTTGGTTTACCAAAGATTATTGATAAGACTATTGTTTCTATAAGAGAGCATGATGATAGAGTAAGTGCTAATACAAAATATGATGGTCAGTTTTCAAATCCAGAGGATGGAACTTCTTGGTTAATTAATAGAGAAGAAATTGAATACCTTTGGCATAAGTATGGTAAACCAGATGAAAGATAATTTAAAAGATGTAACTTTTATTATTCCTGTAAGGATTGAATCTGATGACAGACTTAGGAATGTCATTACATCTTTGTGCTATCTAAACACAGTATTTGATACGAACTTTATTATACATGAGCATGATAAAGAATCTATCTTTTTTACTTCAGCTCTTCCACAAATTGAAGAATATTGTGAGGGTGATATTTTTAATATCAATCATTCCTTTATTCAAACTGATGACCCATTGTTTCATCGACAAAAGGTTCTCAATGATATGTTGATGGAGGTAGAAACTTCTGTTGTTGTAAATTATGATACAGATATTTTACTTGATAGAAACTCCTATAAAGAAGCATATAAATTAATTAGGGAAGGTGCTGATCTTGTGTATCCTTATGCACAAGGACTTGCTCAACAAAGAGTAAACGCAACCGATGAAGTCGTATCTGATTTTTTAAATAATGATTTCGATTTTAAAACCTTGACCGATGTATCTACTCGTTATGACGCACAATATGGATTTTGTCAATTCTTTAATACTAAGTCTTACATTGAGGGTGGCATGGAGAATGAAAACTTCAGAGCATATGCACCAGAAGATGTTGAAAGATACCACAGATTCAAAAAGTTAGGGTATAATGTACAGAGGTGTGGTAATACAGTATACCACTTAGAACATTCCCGAACTGAAAACTCTTGGTTCAATAACCCACACATGGATCATAATAATAAGGAATGGGAAAAGACCCAAAGATTTGATAAACACCAACTAAAAGACTACATTACTAATCTTCCATACTATGTTTCAAGAACTACCACCACCAGTAATTAAAAATAAAGCAGTAGAAAAACTAAAAGGATTTGGTCCTGTCTACTGTATCAATCTTGATGGTCAACCAGAGAGATGGGAATACATGCAATCTCAATTTAAAGAATGGGAACTCACTGACGTAACCAGAATTTCTGCATATGATGGTAGAGATGATGACCTTAGTGATGTACTTGCTGGTAGGTATCCTGAGATGATGACCTCTGGTGAAATTGGATGTGTTACTTCTCACCTTAAGGCAATCAAGACTTGGTTAGAAACATCTGATAGTGAGTATGCAATCATGATGGAAGATGATTGTGATATGAGTATTGTAAGATCTTGGAGATTTAATTGGAAACATGTTATGTCTAAGTTACCTTATGACTGGGACATTTTCCAAATGGCAATTATTAGTACTACAACTATTCATGCAAGACTTCATGAAAGATTTGTAAATGATTTCTCTACTGCCTGTTATGCTATTCGTAGATCCCATGCAGAGAAACTAATGCGTTTTCATGAAAGACGTAATGGTAAATGGAAACTTGACAGTGGAGTCAAACCACGTCCAGTTGCTGATGACTTACTTTATAATCCTGGTAAATCTTATGCTATGCCATTGATGCTTTATCATATTCCTTTAGGTTCTTCAATTCACCCAGAGCATGTTGATGTTTTCCATCGTAGTAGTTACATGGGTGTTAAGAACTTTTGGGATCAACAAGCACCTCAGTTGGATTCAAAAACTTTAGATGGTTTATTTGATTATGACCCATACTTAGGAAGGGTAGCACCATCTTCAGATGTTGAACCAACACCTGTAGGTAAAGAAGCAGAAACAGAAGAAGTCGAACTTGATAAATAAAGCAGCATTAAAATATAACTATGGCAGATACTAAAGTTGAGAAACCTAAAGGTCCTATTGGCAAACTTAAAGATGCAATGGACGACAAGGAAGAGCAACTTGCTATTCTTAGTACGTTTGTACGATTAGGTATCTTGATCTGGTCTGGTGGCATATTGACATTAAATTATGTTACAATACCAGGATGGGAACAAGACAAAATTGATCCGACCTTCATAGCTTCGGTGTTTACAGGAGTTACAGCTACTTTCGGTGTCCAAGCTGGGGGTAAGAAGAAGAGTTCTAGTGGTGATGGTGCACAGATATCAAAGAAAGATATGGAAGCATTAATTGAAAAAGCAACACAGGCAGCACCAACTCAAACTATCAAATTAGAAGTTCCTGCAGTAAAAATTAGTTCTTAAACATGAATAACATTGGATTGGAAGTTGTCTTCTGGACAACATTATCAATTTACTTACTTGCAAAGGTAGGTGTATTTAAGAAATGACCGTGGTTCACGGTGTGAATATTATGGTACTGATCTTAGTAATATCAGTTACAATTGTGATAGCCTATATAATGAAATATGCTTTTGAGGAATTAAACGATGCAGAAACTGATTAATGGAATTGCTATTGCAAGTGGTATTGTATCTCTCACCGTTGTTGGTATTGGTGGTTACGTATTCATACGCAAGGATGCGATTATCGAAAACATCAAAACAAAGATTACAGAAGCAGCGTTAGGATCTGTTACTGGATCTCTTCCATCTTTATTACCAGATGCAACAGGTCCAGATCTTCCTATTCCTTCTGCTCCTGTAGAAGTAGTACCAAAATTATAAGAGGTTATTATGAAATTGGATATTAAATGGATATCAATTGGAGTTGTTGGTAGTCTCTTTGCAGTATCTCATCTAGGAATGATAGGATATATTGCTAGTAGAAAGACTGAAAGTAAGTTACCTAAGTTAGACATACCAGTAACACCATATACATCCTATGTTGTACAGGCAGATAAGGAAGGATATAAGTTAAGTTATACTGCTAATGATCCTAAGACAGCATACATCACTAAGGATATCAAAGAGAAAGGTGGTTTCTTAGGTCTTGCAAATGAAACTACTAAGGTAGTAGAAGAATACTTCATGGATGGTCAGATCAACCAAGGAGGTCCTGTTTCTAATCATAGGTCTTGGATTGATATGCAACCTGGTTTGACACCACAGCAATCAGACGCAGTAACTGCTGCACGAAAAAGTGAAGCCTGTATCAAAGCAATCGGATCAGCAGAAGGTACAGGTCGTCTTGTTGGTACAAGCATTGGTGCGGCTGCTGCTCCTTCTCTCAGTAGTATCCCCTTTGTTGGTTGGGTCGCTGCTGGTTGGGTGGCAATGTTTGGCGGTAATCAGGGAGCTGATATAGGTGGAAATATGGCGGAGGACTTAAATAAAAACTGTTAATGGAAATAAAAGAAATTAATATTGCGGGTGTCGGTGTACCTGACATCCCTATTATTCATCCTTCTTTCCAACCACCAATTGTTCCATGGGCACCACCTGTGACAGTAAACATTGGTAGTCCAATAGTTGATATGCCAGGTTGTGTGGAAGCACACCCAGAAGATAAAGGTAAAAGTCCCTCTCTTCCTAAGGAAGATCCTGATGGGACTGTTACTTTATGTGATGGTCAGTATCCATCTTATGATGCGATGGACTATCAACCAGAGCAATTAGTAATACAAAGAGATGTTCCACCACCAGAGGTTGAACCCCCACCAGAGGTTGACCCACCACCAATACCTGATACTGGTAACGTAGGTGGAGAGAAAGAGGTTGAGTGTCCTGCACCTAATCAACCACGAGTGGGTGACTTAACACAGAATGGTGATGAGAGAGTTATAGGTCATGAAGTACAAAATGGACAATGTGTAGTATTGTATGAAGATACTACTACAATGGAAAAATTTTTACCATCTACAAATCAGGTTAGCACCACAGCAGCGATAGCAGTGGTCGCAACCGCAGCAGCTGCTGCAACACCATTATTATTGAGAGTTATAAAACCCGTTATTAAAAAACTTACTACAACTGTACAAAAAAAATTGGGTAAGAAGATTACTCCACCTACCCGTTCAGAAATAAAAACTAATGAATATCGTGCGAAGAAAGGTTTACCACCTTTGAAGAAAAAATAATTATTTACCGTATCCTATTGATATTTCTTTTAAAACACTTGCCTTATTAGATGGAGTAACAACCTTGGCAGGTACCTCCTTAGGTGTTATGTCATGCTTATGTGGATGTGTATGTCCTGGTGGATTGTTTACCACTACATCAGCACATACTGCATAGTAAGGAGACTTTGGATGGAACATAATTCCCTCCTTCAATAAATTTCCACAATTTTTTAGTCTGGCTATCTCAAAGTCTAATCTTTTATTAGCAGTGTTTTGTATCATATATGCTATATTTGCTTCTGCTGCCTGTTTACATTGCTCTTGTAAATCCTTATCTAATGGTGTACTCCATGTCATGGAGAAACCTGCACTTAAACTATAATTATCTTTCTGACCTGTACGAGTAGGAACGTGATAGAGGATGTCACCTGGATTATCTGGTGCACCATCATCATCTAAGTCACGCATGTCGTACACTGGCGAATTATAATATCCCTCATACGGTTTTGTCCATGATGCATTCCCTGTGAGGAAGGGTGTAAAATTTCTGGTGGGTCCTTGACACTGTATACCACCACCATATGTGTTTGTTATATACGGTCCTTGTAAAACTTGTATTGCCTGGTTGGTTACTGAGCCTGAAGAATTTGCGATCGGCGATGCAGTTGCACTTACCCCGCCAATGCCCTCAGCAAAAGCATTAATAGGATGAAGACCAAGACAGATTCCACTTATTGCGAGAAGATGCTTGTAGTGTCTGTTACGCTTGTCACTTCTGTTACCCTTTGGATGATCGTGTGATTTTGTAAACCAGGACCTGAATACGTCTCTGTAAACTGGAACGCTTCTCCTGGTGTTGTCTGTGTGAAGGTTGGTTTGTTTGTTATTCCCGTCCATGATGATGTCACGCCATTAATAGTTACATTGTTAGTACCAGTGGTAGGTGATAAGTTACCACTCGCTGTTACCCCTGATCCCGTCGAGGTGTATTGATACCCCGTAGAATAATCCATCGAATTTATTGTCTCAGTCACTGTCGAAGTAGTCTCAGTATGAGACGTCATCGAGCCTTGGGTGAAATTTGGCACCACAGGCACTGCTATGACTGGGTTTATGCCACCCATAGCAACAACTAAAAGGAATAACTTAAGACTATTAAGATTCCTCATAGTTTATCAGTCTATTACTGTGATTTCCGTTACGAATTGTCCTGTAGCCACGGTACCAGCTCCACCAGCTGTTACTGCAACCGCCCCATCTTGTCCAATAGTACCAGCAAGATCACCAGCAGAACCAGCAGCCCAAGAAGTCTGTGAACTTAAGGCACTAACAGCACCTACAGTAGGAGCATTTGATACCAAAGCGTCCCCTTGGGTGAATGAAGTACTAAATGAGAAGTTATCTCCACTAGTTGCACTCATCTGAGTAGCAGAGATAGTACCTGGTCCGTAAACACCAGAAGCAATAGTACCACTACTCAGTACACCTGAAGTAGTACCATCTGTTGTTGTAACGTTAGTTCCTGAAATAGCGTAACTATTCCCAACTCTTGATGCAGTTGTACGTGCTGCGTCCACGGTAAGTTGTACACTGGATGCATGTTTAGTCACAAGACCACCTGCGTGGGCAGTGCCAGCAGTAAACAAAAGCATGATAACGGGCAATAATTTTTTCATGAGTAATTTTACTAAAATTTTCCCTATTGATATATAGGTGCTTTTATATTTGGTAATTCTGACAGAAAGTTTGACAAAACTTTATATTTACTATATAATTATGTTACGTTTCTTAACAAAACTTAAATGACTGTTACAACTGAATCAGGTGGAAGGCAGAATATGTATCCCACTGAACCAAAGCCTTACATCGATGAGAACATCTCTTATGAATCTTGGGCAAAAAATGCCGAAAAAGTTAATGGAAGATGGGCAATGTTAGGTTTAGTTGCTGGTTTTGTATCATACATTACCACAGGAAACTTCTTCTTTGGTGGACTCCTAGGATTCTAGGTCTTACACATTATTGACACACTTTTAAAAAAACATAGGAAAAACTCATGACTCCAGAAGCAGAAAGATTTAACGGATGGGCAGCAATGCTTGGTTTCGTTGCAGCAATAGGTGCATATGTTACAACAGGACAAATCATTCCTGGTATTTTTTGATACAGACATGCAACACATTCTATTCACAACATTGGTCACAGCATACATCGTATCAGGTGTAGGATCAGTAGCATTTGCCTAGATAAGGTATTCCTTATTGTAAAAACAAATGCCTAACCCAGATGCTCTATATCAGGACATGCAAAAACTTGACGATATGTACGAAGAGTTACTTTGGAATCCTGATGATGAATTACAATTCACACATGATGGTCAACGCATCATTATTATAAACAAAACTCAAGAGGCAAAAAACTCATGAAAAAAGAAGTAGAAAAGGAAAAGATTGTTGCTGAAAAATTAAATGGCAGACTTGCCATGCTCGGCATCATCGCAGGCTTAGGTGCATACCTAACAACAGGGCAAATCATTCCTGGTTTCGTATAATGAAACATTGGATTTTTGCAGAAAAATTAAATGGTAGACTAGCAATGATAGGTCTAGTCGCAGCAGTAGTTAATTATGGTTTTACTGGTTGGA
>LUMM01000219.1_pt1 | contig 17647 bp, 21 predicted proteins | sample 729971 | NCBI WGS metagenome assembly LUMM01 (sample SAMN03860263, study PRJNA289734) | marine metagenome | biome: seawater column; feature: ocean; material: water; isolation source: Red Sea water column Station 22 - depth 50m | place: Saudi Arabia: Red Sea | collected 2011-10-15 | depth 50 m | reverse complement strand
CCTAAAAGGAGGAGTAATGATCCAATAAGTTGGTATCTACAGAATATTGGTAGAGTTCCCTTATTAACACCTGCCGAAGAGATTGAATTGGGTAATCAAGTCCAGAAGATGATGATTCTTACAGAAGATGGACAATTAAATGAAAAGATTAATGATTTTACAACTCAGCAAAAAAGAACTATAAAAATTGGTCGAAGAGCTAAAGAAAGAATGATGAAAGCTAATTTAAGATTAGTTGTCAGTGTGGCAAAAAAATATCAAGGTAAAGGATTGGAATTACTTGATTTAGTACAAGAAGGTTCTCTTGGGTTAGAGAGGGCTGTTGAAAAATTTGATCCGACAAGAGGATATAAGTTTTCTACTTATGCCTTTTGGTGGATTAGGCAGAGTATGACAAGAGCAATTGCCTGTCAATCAAGAACTTAGAAAAGTTAGTAGAGATCTGGCTCATAAGCTTGGTGCTATGCCAAGCAGAATTGAAATTGCAGAGGCAATGGAAATTGATGTTGAAGAATTGGATTCTGTTTTAAGACAAGCTTTATCGACAAGTAGTTTAGATGCTCCAGTAAATGGTGATGATGGCAGGAGCTTTTTAGGTGATTTAATTGCAGATAGTAATAATGAAGAGCCTTTAGATCAAGTTGAACAGAAAATGCATCAAGAGCAACTTGGTAAGTGGTTAAGTCATTTAAGCGAGCAAGAACAACATGTTCTCAAACTAAGGTTTGGACTTGATGCAAATGAGAGACATACGCTTGCAGAAATTGGAAGATTATTAGAAGTTTCTAGAGAAAGAGTAAGACAAGTTGAACTTAAGGCACTAAGAAAATTAAGGAATTTAACTAGAAAATTACCTAGCGGTATTTAATCTAATCTTCTGCCCAAATATATTTGGTTAATTCTTCTGAAGGGGGCTCTGGGGCTTCAATAGCATTTTTAACTGACTCCGATATCTCTGCATCAATTTTCTTTTCAATAATTTTTAATTCTTCTTCCGTTGCGAATTTACCGTCAATAATTTCTTTGGCTAATTTCTTAATAGGATCTCTTTTCCCCCAAAACTCCTTCTCTTTTTCAGACCTTAATTCATCTGGATCTGCAAGAGAATGCCCTCTATATCTATAAGTTAAACATTCTAAGAGTGTGGGACCTTCTCCTGCCCTAGCTCGCTCAATTGCTCTTTGTGCTGCCCCTCTTACTGCTAATACATCCATTCCATCAACTTCCTCGCCGTGCATACCAAAAGCAGACGCTTTTCTCCAGATTTCAGGATTACTAGTAGCTCTATCGTGAGCCATACCAATAGCCCATTTATTATTTTCAACAACAAAAATTATGGGTATTTTGTATTTACTTGAAAACGCTGCCCCTAATGCAACTGGAATTCCCTCTCCAATAAATGCATAACCTCCTAGCAGGTGATGCTCTCTTGAAAATAAGTGCATGGATCCGCCTCGGCCTTTGCTGCAGCCAGTAGCTTTACCAAAAAGTTCACTCATTACTTCAAATGAGGGAACACCCGCACTTAGTGCATGAACATGATCGCGATAGGTACTACAAAACCAATCATGTTTCTTTTTCATGGCGCCAATTACTCCCGTGCTTATAGCCTCTTGACCGTTATATAAATGAACGAAACCAAACATTTTTCCCCTGTAATACATTTCTGCACACTTATCTTCAAACCTACGACCAAGCGTCATGTCTTCATAAAGGAATAATCCGGTTTCTCGATCTAATTCGGCTTTTTTTATGTCTTGAAGATTTGAGATTCTCTCTACGTGTGTTTCCAAGAAAAATACCTTAACGAAGTTTTGATTTGTTAACATTCTAAGCCGTGAAGGGCGATTTTCATGATTTTTTTTAATAACTCTGTAAGACCTTGTGAAAAAAATTTTTAACTTGATAAAATTTGTCTAAGAATTTTCAATAGGATATTTGTTTGGAACTTCCTTTAGACCATTTTCGTTTAATTGGCGTAAGCCCCTCTGCAACTTCTGAGGAAATATTAAGGGCGTTTCAATTGCGGTTAGATAAAACACCTGATGAAGGTTTTACTTATGAAGTTTTAACCCAAAGATCTGAGTTGCTCCGCCTCACTGCCGATCTACTTACAGATCCAGAAAGCAGAAGAGAGTACGAAAATTTGTTATTAAATGGGAATTCTGGATTGGATTTTTCCTCAAATAGAGAAGTAGCAGGATTAATACTTCTTTGGGAATCGGGTTCACCAAAAGAAGCTTTTAAAATCACGAGAAAAGCATTGCAGCCCCCACAAACTCCAGCTTTAGGAAGTAGTAGAGAAGCTGATTTAACATTATTGGCTGCTTTAACAGCTAGAGATTCTGCAATTCAAGAACAACAGCTTAGATCCTATTCAAACGCGGCAGACTTTTTACATGAAGGTATACAACTTCTACAAAGAATGGGAAAGCTTGGAGAAAAAAGAAAAGAACTTGAAGAAGATTTGGTTGCTTTGCTTCCTTACAGAATCCTAGATCTACTTAGTAGGGATCTAAATGATCAAGAGTCTCATAAAAAAGGCTTAAGTATGTTGGAAAATTTAATAATCAAAAGAGGTGGTTTAGAAGGTAATAATAAATCTGAATATAAAGATTATTTAAATCAGCAAGAGTTTGAAGCTTTTTTTCAACAAATTAAGCCATTTTTGACAGTGCAAGAACAGATTGATTTGTTTCTTGAATTACAAAAAAGAGGATCATTAGAAGCAGGATTTTTAGCGTTTCTATCCTTAACAGCTATTGGTTTCTCTAGAAGAAAGCCAGAAAAATTATTTGAAGCGAGGAGAATTTTAAAGAAACTAAATTTATCAGGTCTTGATTCAATGCCTCTAGTTGGTTGTTTAGATTTGCTTTTAGCTGATATTGACCAAGCCTCTGCAAGGTTTTCAAGTAGTTCTGATGAAAATTTACGAGATTGGCTTAATAATTATCCTGGAAATAAGTTAGAAGCGATATGTATTTTCTGTAAAAATTGGTTAGAGAATGATGTTTTAGTTGGGTATAGAGACATTGACTCAAAAGAGGTTGATTTAGATTCTTGGTTTGAAGATAGGGAAATTCAAGAATTTATTGAAAAATTAGAAAAGAAATCAAATAAAATTGCAATTAGATCAAATCTTCAAAACCAACAAACTGAGAAGGAATCCTCCACAAAAACGACTGAAGATTTTGATAATTTATTGGGTAATATTGATGAAAGAAGATTACCTTGGCCTGGTGGCATAAAACAAGGCTATGAAAAGGTTGAGACCAAAGAAATAGAATTCAATGAGGAATACTTTAAGAAAAAACCAATAGAGTTTTATAATTTTTTAATTGAAAAAATTGCTGAATTAAAGTTTAGTTTTGGGGAATTCTTAAAGGATAAAGAGATAATTAATCGGTCGCCGTATTTAATTTATATCTATGCGTTTTTGATCTTATTTGCATTTGGTATTGGTATTGGATTTTTAAGAAATAATTTTAAAAAATCAATTCAGGACGAATCTATTGCTGAAAAACCTTTAATTGCAAAAGATAAAAATCAAAAGCTTAGTGAGATAGATATTATTCAAGAAATAAAAAAAAATCCTTCAAGTAAATTGAATTCTATTTCTGAGAAATCTACTTCAATTATTTCCTATGAATTCAAAGAACTTAATACTGCTTCACCTTCTTTGGAAGATATAAGGAATTTAATTAATGGATGGCTTTTTAATAAAAGTAATTACTTAGCGGGCAAGGGTGAAATTAATCTTTCTAAGATTGTTAGTAAAGGTCTAATTGATCGAACAATCGAAGAAAGACAGAACGATATCAAGAAAGGAATTTATAAGGAGATTAATTCCCAAATACGTAAGATTGATTTGGAATCGCAAACTTCATCTCGGATAGTTGTTTTAGTAGAATTGAATTATCTAGAGAGGTTAGTAAAGAATTCTGGAGAATTTATTAATGAAACATCTTTAAATCCCCTTAAAGTTAAATATATTTTGGGTTTTTCAAATAAATCATGGAAATTGGTTGATTTCGTGAGCGGCTTGTAATTACAAACTTCAAGATCATCTATAATAATTAAAATTACTTTTTAATAATGTTTGATGAACTCTCGTCACGCTTTGAAGACGCAGTAAAGGGTTTAAGAGGCGAAGCAAAAATTAGTGAAAATAATATAAACGATGCCTTGAAGGAGGTAAAAAGAGCACTCCTTGATGCAGATGTTAGTTTGTCTGTAGTAAAAGAGTTTATATCAGATGTCAAAGATAAAGCTATTGGAGAAGAAGTAGTTAGGGGTGTAAACCCAGGTCAAAAATTTATTGAAGTTGTAAATAAAGAATTGATTAACATTATGGGGAATGAAAATTCTCCATTAAACGAAAATGAAAATAGTCCTACAGTCATTTTGATGGCTGGACTTCAGGGAGCGGGTAAAACAACTGCAACAGGAAAATTAGGACTTTATTTAAAGGAAAAAGATAAAAAAGTTCTTTTGGTGGCTGCAGATATTTATCGACCAGCAGCTGTAGAGCAGCTTAAAACATTGGGAAGTCAATATGAATTGGAAGTTTTTTCAGCTAAAGAAAAAAATAGCAAACCAGAAGAAATAGCAAAGGAAGCATTGAATTTTGCTAGTGAAAATGATTTTAATTCGATAATTATTGATACCGCAGGAAGACTGCAAATTGATGATTCCATGATGAGTGAAATGGTTCGAATAAAAGAAGTTTCTAATCCTGATGAGGTTTTGCTTGTTGTTGATTCAATGATTGGGCAAGAAGCTGCAGACTTAACAAAATCATTTCATGAAAAAGTAGGAATCACAGGGGCGATATTAACTAAGTTGGATGGTGACTCAAGAGGTGGAGCTGCTTTATCGATAAGAAAAATAAGTGGTAAACCAATCAAATTTATAGGTGTAGGTGAAAAAATAGAGGCATTGCAACCATTTCATCCAGAGAGAATGGCTAGCAGAATTTTAGGCATGGGCGATGTATTGACACTTGTTGAAAAAGCACAAAAAGAAGTTGAACTTGCTGATGCAGAAGCGATGCAAAAGAAACTTCAAGAAGCGACTTTTGATTTTAATGATTTTGTAAAGCAAATGAGATTAATTAAAAGAATGGGTTCACTTGGTGGATTGATTAAATTGATTCCTGGAATGAATAAAATAGATGATGGGATGATAAAAGATGGAGAAGATCAACTTAAGAAAATAGAATCTATGATCTCGTCAATGACTCTTGAGGAGAAACAAAAACCCGAAGTTCTTGCCGCTCAACCCTCAAGAAGACAAAGGATCGCTCAGGGTAGCGTGGGAGGAATGCCAGGAATGGGAGGAATGCCAGGAATGGGAGGAATGCCAGGAATGGGAGGAATGCCAGGAATGGGAGGGATGAGTGGTAATAAGCCAATGAAAAAACAAAAAAATAATAAAAAGAAAAAAGGTTTTGCCGATTTATAGTTTCTATATTTTTACCTTTAAATGATATTATTATTAAAAATGCATTAATTTAAGATGATTAAATTGCGCCTTAAGCGCTTTGGAAAGAAAAAAGAGGCAAGTTTCAGAATTGTTGCATGCAATAGTACTTCCAGAAGAGATGGTAGACCTCTACAAGAACTAGGTTTTTATAATCCAAGAACTAAGGAAACCAGGCTTGACACAGAAGCTTTAAGAACAAGACTTACTCAGGGTGCTCAGCCAACTGATGTTGTGAGAACTTTATTAGAAAAGGGAGGGTTATTAGAAAAAACAGAAAGACCCTCTATCGCAATTGGTAAAGCAAAGTTAGAGAAGGAAAAATTAGCTAAGGCTAAAACTAAAGACGAAGAAAATGATAGTAGTAAAGCTGAAAGCGAGAGTAATGAAGCTGAAAGCTAGTGATTTGATAAATTTTTATTCTTATTCAATAACTAGATGAAGGAAGTTTCCAAAACTGGTCACTTCAAAATAGATTTGCCAAGCTCTGATGCCGCTACAGCATTATCTGGACCTGGTAATTCTTTCTTAAAAAAATTTGAGTCTCTTACAGGAGTTTCTTTAACTATAAGAGGCTTACAACTTGAGATGAACGGTGTCATATCTAAAATTGAGAGAGCCTCAGCATTAGTAGAACTAACAAGACCAATTTGGGAACAAGGGTTAGAAGTCCCAGAGGTAGATCTTAAAGCGGCTTTAAGTTCTTTAAATATGGGCGAATCGTCTTCACATGCTGAACTTGGAAAAAAAATTCTTGCGCGTTCCAAAGAAGGAAGATATTTAAGACCAAGAACTATAAGGCAAAAAGAATATGTTGAATCAATTGAAAACTTTGATCTTACGTTCGCAATTGGCCCAGCTGGAACTGGTAAGACATTTTTAGCAACTGTTTGCGCGGCACGACTATTGAACGAGAAAAAAATTGAAAAAATTGTTTTAACCAGACCAGCTGTAGAAGCTGGTGAAAGTTTGGGATTTCTACCTGGTGATTTGCAACAAAAAGTAGATCCATATTTAAGACCCTTATTTGATTCTTTACATAGTATTTTCGGGTTTGATAGAACAAATTCGTTAATTGATAAGGGAATTATTGAAGTTGCTCCTTTGGCATTTATGAGAGGAAGAACCTTAGATAATTCTTTAATTATCTTGGATGAAGCACAAAATACTACTTGCTCTCAAATGAGAATGTTTTTGACCAGATTAGGAGAGAGATCAAAAATGGTTGTAAACGGAGATATTACACAAATTGATTTAAAAAAAGATCAGGAAAGCGGCCTCATCGAAGCATCGAGAATTTTCTCTGAAACTCAAGGTATAAAATTTTGTTATTTAACTGTTGAAGATGTAGTTCGTCATCCTTTAGTTCAGAAAATTATTGAGGCTTATCAATAACTTTATAACTCTGGAGATCCGTACCCTGAAATTTTAAAAATCAAGTAGAATATATTCATATTTAATAAAAAAAATGCCAGCAAGTAGTAATTTCAATCAAGCTATTCGTGAAGCACAAACTAGTTCAATTGTTGGACCTAATGTTGTTCAAAAAGCTTTACCTTATGTAGGTGGAGGTATGGTTCTAACTTCTTTAGGCGTTTTAGCAGGTGTCTCACTCATAGCAACAAATCCTAGGCTTTTCCAGCCTCTTTCAATAGTTGCATTAATTGCAGAATTGATTTTGTTTTTTATAGCCACAAGTGCTGCAAATAATGCAAATAATGCGAAGGCTTTGCCTTTATTAACAGGCTTTAGCTTGTTAACTGGATTCACCTTAAGTGGAATAGTTGCTTTAGCAATAGGAACAATTGGTATTGGTTCGGTTGGAACAGCTGCCTTAGCTACTGGTATAACTTTCGTTATTGCCTCTTACACTGGCCAAAGAATGAGTGATAGTGTTGGTCAAGCACTAAGTGGTGTAGTTGGTCTTGGATTGATAGGACTGCTTATAGCAATGTTTGTCCAATTAATTGGAGGATTCTTTGCTCCAGGAGTTTTTGGAGGTTCAGGACTCGAATTGATAATTGCAGGATTTGGAACTGTCTTATTTGTTGCAATGTCTTTCGTTGATTTCTATACAATGCCAAGAAGATATAATGATGATCAATACCTTGCAGGGGCTTTAGGTATGTATCTAACTTATATAAATCTTTTTGTTTTTATATTGAGATTAATGATTGCACTTCAAGGCGGTGGAAGAAGAGACTAAACACATTACGTAAATTACAAAACCAAAGCGTAGATTTGTTTCTACGCTTTTTTATTGGGCGATATCAAGAATTTGTTTTTTTATAAATTCCTTTTGCTCTGAGTCATACTTTACTGAATTATCAAAACTATTGCCCATATCATCTAAGTCTCTAAGGACTTGATTGACAGACTTTGTAACTGACTTAGTTTCTAGCAGTCTTAAAATAGCCTTACATCTATCTGAAATGTTTTCTGATGTTATCTCATATTCATGATTATTATCTCTTCGATGAATAATAATTTGAGCGGAACTCATTATTAAATTTTTTACTACTATTTCTGTTACAGCATCACCACCTTCGTTCAGTTTGTAAATTAGTGAAAAAGGAAGTTTATCTAACAAAAAACAATCTTTATCTGATAAAGCGTATGCAAAAAATCCTCTGAGTCCATTTCTTGTTTTAGTTAGCTCTGCGATTCTATCTGCTAAAACCTCTTCGCTGAGTAAATCTTCACCCCACTCTTTGCACCATTGTGCGGATATGTTTATTGCTTGCGTGAACGAAGCTTCTTTTAAATTTATGGTTTTTTTTTCCATTTTTGATCAGAATTTTATTATTGATGCATTAAAAGTCTTTGGCCAATTATAGATCTGGGTTTGTAACTTTACTAGGAAGGCCAAATGTCGGTAAATCTACTTTAATAAATAAATTGATTGGAGAAAAAATAACAATTACTTCTCCAATAGCGCAAACTACTAGAAATAAATTAAAAGGAATACTTACTACAGACAATGGGCAAATAATTTTTGTTGATACTCCAGGTGTTCATAAACCTCATCATCGACTTGGAGAGATATTAGTAAAAAACGCAAAATCTGCAATTAATGGAGTTGATATGGTAATTTTTGTAATTGATTCAAGTGAAGAACCTGGTAGAGGTGATGAATATATTTTGAACTTTCTAATCGCAAATAAAACTGAGTTTATTGTGGCATTAAATAAGTGGGATTTGGTTAATAAAGAATTTAGGAATTTACGATTAGATCAATATAGAAGATTTTTTGGAATTAATAGAAACTTTCAAGTTGTAAGTGCTTCTCAAGGAGAAGGATGTTCTGAACTAGTCGATATGGCACTTAATTTTCTTCCAGAGGGACCAAAACTTTATGGCGAAGAGACGATTTGCGACCAACCATTAGATAACTTATTATCTGATTTAGTAAGAGAACAGGTATTAAAAAATACAAGAGAAGAAGTACCTCATAGTGTCGCAGTAAAGATAGAAAAGAGAGAGGAAATGAAAAGAAAAAATGGCAAAGTTTTTACAGCTATTTTGGCTACTATTATTGTTGAAAGATCAACTCAAAAAGGCATTCTTATTGGAAAGAAAGGTTCAATGTTAAAAATGATTGGTCAGTCAGCAAGATCAAATATGTCAAAATTAATTGATGGTCCAGTTCACCTAGAGTTGTTTGTGAAAGTTGTTCCAAATTGGAGAAAAAAAGAATCAAGGTTAATTGAGTTTGGTTATGAGGAAGATTTCTAGATGAGTGGTTTTAATTTTGATGTAATTACATTGTTCCCTAAAGCTTTTGAATTAATAAATAATTTAGGGGTCATAACAAAAGCTCTAGATAAGAATTTGATCGATGTAAATTTACATGATTTAAGAGAATATGGAGAAGGTTCTTACAGACAAGTAGACGATAAGCCTTATGGAGGAGGAGCAGGTATGGTATTAAAACCTGAACCTATTTATAAGGCATATGAATCAATTAGAAAATCACCTAAAAGTAAAACTTTGCTGATGACCCCTCAGGGTAAAGTTTTAAAGCAAAAGGATCTTGCGAGATGGTCCACTTTGGATCAAATAATAATTATTTGTGGTCAATATGAAGGTTTTGATGAAAGGATTAGATGTTTAGCTGATGAAGAGATATCGATAGGCGATTATGTACTTTCTGGAGGTGAAATACCCGCTATATCAATAATTAACGGTTTGACTAGATTATTACCAGGAACTCTTGGTGATCCAGACTCCTTAGTCGATGAGAGTCATAATTCTTCTTTATTAGAATATCCTCAATACACGAGGCCGTTAACTTTTAAAGATATGAAAGTGCCAGATATTCTAGTGAGCGGTAATCATGAAGAGATTAAATCGTGGAGAAGAAGAAAAAGTTTTGAAAGAACATTGGAGAGAAGAAGTGACTTAATTTCAAATGAAAACTACAAAAAATCCCCACAAAGTAAGAGAATAATAAAAGAAAATAATCAATTCATGAAATTTAGAATAGGTAATGGATACGATATTCACAGACTAGTAGAGGATAGAGATTTAATTATTGGAGGTGTAAAATTGCATCATCCTGAAAATTTAGGATTGGATGGTCATAGTGATGCTGATGTTTTAAGTCACTCAATAATGGATGCATTATTGGGAGCACTTTCGTTGGGCGACATAGGAAAGTATTTCCCCCCATCTGATGAAAAATGGAAAAATGCTGATAGCTTGTTTTTGTTATCAAAAGTAATTGACTTGATAAGACAAGATGGTTGGGAAATAAATAATATTGATAGTGTTCTTGTTGCTGAAAGGCCAAAAATCATGCCACATATAAAACTAATGAAAAAAAACATTTCTGAAATCTTAAATATTGATGAAAATTTAATTGGGATTAAAGCAACCACGAATGAAAAATTGGGTCCAGAAGGGAGAGAAGAGGGTATAAGTTGCCATTCAGTAGTTCTTCTTGAGAAAAAATGAGATTTAATTTAAATTTGAAAAAAAAAATTCAAAGATTTTGTTTATTATTAATTTGCTTAGTAGTTTTAATTTTTCAATCTGATATTCCCAATTTAAAAGCTCTTACAATGGATAATTTTCAAAGTGAAATGGTCATAGAGGAATTAAGACTTAAAGTACCTGCCGATGTAAAAGCAGCTTGGTTAAATGCTGAAAAAGAAATATGGGAGCCATGGTTATCTTCTCAAGATGGTTTTTTGGGAAGACAATTATTTTGGGATAAAGAAAAAGAAGAAGCTTTAATATTGGTAAATTGGAAAAGTAAGAAATTATGGAAAAGCATACCAATGTCAGAAGTAAATGTAGTTCAACAAAAATTTGAAGATAATGTTAAAGCTGCTCTAAATGTAGGCGAAAATCCTTTTGAATTGATTTATGAGGGAGAATTAGATAAGCAAAGATGAATTTTGATATCAAGTTTGATTTTCAAAGAAGAGATAGGCTTGGACTCATTGAGGCTATTTGGGGGCAAGATAAGAGTATCGACCAATTAGAAAGATTATGTGGAAATGTATTAAGTAAAAATGAGGTTGTTTTCATTACTAGGATTAATAGTGAAAAGGCTAATTATCTTTTAGATTTGTATGATGATGCACGATTCTATGAAGAAGCAAATTGCCTAACAATTGGGAAAAATTTTAATAAAATAATTACGAATAAAAAAGTTGCCATAATTTCAGGCGGCTCAAGCGATTTGGCCGTAACACTTGAAGCACAATTAGCTCTCGAAATTTATGGAGTGAATTGTCAATCTTTTATAGATGTTGGAGTAGCGGGACTTCATCGATTGATGAGTCAGTTAGAAGAAATTAATAAATATGATGTATTAATAGTTTGTGCTGGAATGGAAGGAGCTTTGGCAACAGTTGTGGGCGGATTGTTGGCTCAACCGATAATTGCAGTACCTGTCTCAGTAGGATACGGCGTTAGCAAGGATGGAGAAACTGCTTTAAATAGTATGTTGTCAAGCTGTTCTCCAGGTATTGCAGTTATGAATATAGATAATGGTTACGGAGCAGCAATGGCGGCTCTCAGAATTATTAAAAGTATTTCCTAAATAATCACTTTTTTTCTATTTCTAATAGGTTTTCTATCCATAAATTAAGTTGTTTTGATAGCATTCCTTCTTCTCTCATTTTGATTGCTTTTATCACGACTTCTGTATTTACCCACTCTGGAAATCTTTTCGGCATTTATTTTTATATTCAGTATTTTTAATTTGGTACAAATTTTTATAAAAACAAGATCTAAGTAACAAATTTAATCTTTTATGTTTGATTTTGTACCTAATCTAGACAGCTCAGATGAGGTATGTTCACTTTCTACATTTTTTAATCTTTCAATCAGCTCGGAGAGATCTTTATGTGCTAACTCCCCATTTTGCTCCCACTTTAGAGACCTTGAGTTGCTATCAATTTTTTCTTTCATTGTTAAATTTAAGTATTAAAAATATAAAACGAAAACAGGAGAAATTTGGTTATTGTTTCAAGCCTAAACTTAAAAAAATATGAAGATTTTTAATACATTAAATATTTTTCTTTTATCCGCCACCAACTATTGAAACAATTTCTAAATTATCACCATCTTTAAGCTTCACTTTTTCCCATTTCATTGAATTTATAATTAAATTATTTAACTCCACTACAATTGTGTTTGGTTTATATCCCATATGGTGAAGAGCTGTAGATAGTAGAGCATTTTCTTGATCAAGTTCTATTTTTTTTTCTTCTCCATTTACCCTAATTTTCATGAGACAACTTTTTTAGAATCATCATAGCGTCTTCTTTAGGATCTTCAGAATTCATTAATTCCGAAACTAAGGCAACTTTTTTAAACCCATTTCTTTTTAAATATGAAATATTATTTGACTTGATTCCTCCAATAGCAAACCAAGGAATATTTAAATCCTTTGTTAATGTTTTGATATTTTCAATACCTAAAGGTTTTTTATTCTTTTTTGTTGTAGTTTCAAATACTGGTCCTATTCCTATGTAATCACAACCCTCCTTAAGAGCATTTGAAATATCAATTGCATTATTTGCACTTATACCGACAATTTTTGAATATCCTAATAGTTTTCTTGCGGTTTTTAAATCTAAATCGTCTTGACCAAGATGAATCCCATCAGCGTTAGATGCCAGAGCTATATCAATTCTATCGTTAACGATAAACAAAGAATTATATCTTTTACATAGATTTTTAATCTGAATTGCTTCTTGAAGATGATCTTGATCAGTTCCCGTTTTAAATCTATGTTGAATAATTCTTACTCCAGCAATTAAAATTTCTTCTATTATTTCTAATAAATTGTCTTTTTGATCTGTGATTACATATAAGTCATTTTCTTTTAATATTTTTTCCGACTTCTTACACTTGCTATAACTTAATAAGTCAATTTCAATAGTATAAATTTCATATCTAATTTCAGAAGCGATTTTTGAAAGCTCATGATTCTGCAGCCTTGAGAATTCTTCTATGACTCGTAATGCTTCTTGAACCCTGGCTGAATTAGAACTTATAATTTGCTCAGAAGTTTTTCTGTTGAATTGCTCTTGATGAGTCAATCCTTTACATTTGTCCTCAATGTGATTTCTAGATTGTTTATAAACTTCTAAATGATTTTTTCCTAAAATTTGTCTAAAATTTTTAATCTTTTCAACATATTTTTCTTTGCCTAGACCAAATCTAGCCCAATCCTCTAGTACTCTTAGTCCTTCTCTAGCTCTATCTAGATTAGCGTCAATAATTTGATAAATTCTTAAATCTTCAGCGTCTTTAGGATTGGAATTCAGCATTTGTAATTTATTTTTTGTAGTTTTTAAAAATTTTCAGAGCATTATCTCTATCTTTTTTAATTTGATTAGAAAGTTGATCTATATTTTTGAACTTGATTTGAGATCTAAGTTTTTCAACTGGTTCAACAGATAGATTTAAACCATATAGATCGATATCTTTATTTATTAAATGAACTTCAACTGCAGATGGCAATAAAGGATTTATTGTTGGTTGAGAGCCAAGATTCATAACAGATTCAATTTTTTTGTTGGAATTTTCTATGGTTGTCCAAGATGCGTAAACTCCTTCTCCAGGTAAAAATTTTCTGCCATCTATTTCAAGATTTGCGGTAGGCCATCCTATACTTTTTCCAATTCCTTTACCTTTAACAACCTTTCCATTAAAACTATAAGGCCTATTAAGAATTTTGAAAGCATTTTTCAGATCACTTTTCTCTAATAGATCTCTTATTCTGCTGCTGCTGATTCTACCTTCCTTGTCTTCTAAAATTGGAATAATTTTTAGTTTAATATCCGTATCCTTAATCATATTTTTTATTGTATTTATATCTCCACTTCTTCTGAAACCAAATTTAAAATTAGCACCTACAGAAATGTTTTTTGCTTGTAATTGATTTATCAAAATATCTCTTACGAATCTTTCCGCACTTAATTTGGATAGTTCCATATCAAAAGGAATCAGAACTAATTGTTCAATCCCCAGATCTTCAAGAATAGATAGTTTTTCATTAGGGAGATCAAGTCTAAGACGCATCTCTTTGTAAAGAACTTCTCGGGGATGAGGCCAGAAGCTTGCAATTGTTGGGGTATATTGATTTTCTTCAACTACACTTTTTATTAATTTTCTGTGGCCAGCATGTAGGCCATCAAAACTTCCAATAGCTATTGAAGTAGGATTCTTAACTTCAGATGTTCAATCAAATGAATGTCTGACAAAATTGATTTTCAGTCCCTTTCATTTGGAATGCGACGCATTGGATGGATACGCTTTTGGGTTCAGTCCATTTTAGGTGTTGTTGTTGCAGCTGTTTTGCTTTTTTCAAATGTTGTAAATAATAGCGAAGGACAGCTTGGCTTAGCGCCTGGTCTATCACTTACAACAATATCCCTGATTTTACTACTTTTTAGTCTTTGGCAAGGTTGGTTAATAGTTAGAACAGGAAGAGCAATCGCAAGCAACGCAAGACCCTCAAGAGGACAAACCAGTAAATTAATAAAAAGAGGTCTAATAGTTGATTTATTAGGAATTTTGTTTGGATTAATTGGATATCAAGCTCTTATGGGAGCCTTATTTATACAAGCATCCTCTCAAACAACTGGACAATTGATAACAGCGACATCTGATATCCCAATTACTGGTCTTGAAATATTATCAGTTCTCAGTAACACGCAAGTTATCGCTGCTCATTTTTTTGGACTTTGCTTTTCTTTATGGCTTTTAAGAAGGATTTACAAATGAATTATTAATTTTAGGTAAGTCATCTAAATTACCTCTCCAAAATAAATCTGGTTCTACAGGTGTAAGAGATATTTTATTTTCTTGTATTTGAGATACATCGCTAGGCCAATTCTTAGGACCGTAACCTTTCGATTTAAGATCTAAAACAACTTCACCTGCTAACCAATAATAATCATCACCCCTCGGGTCTTCCCTTTTGGAAAATTGATTTTTATATTTTCTTACCGATAATCTTGTCCAGGATAATTCTTTTATCTTGTTTTTTTCGCAGGGGGGTATGTTCAAATTTAATAAAAGTGAAGCTGGCCAACTATCGTTAATTGCTTGTTCGGCAATATTCATTGCAATTTCTCCAGCAAATTCAAAATTTTTCCATTTAAAACTAGCAACACTTATTGCCATGGAAGGAACATTTTCTAAAGTGCCTTCCATAGCTGCAGCGACTGTGCCTGAACAAAAAATATCTGTCCCTAAATTGGGTCCGTGATTTATTCCGGATAGTACCAGATCAGGTTTATGATCCAAGAGTTCAGATAGTGCTAATTTGACACAATCAGCAGGTGTGCCGGAACATCCCCAAGCTTCAATTCCTTCTCCAAATAATTCGTCAGCTTTTTCCACTCTTAATGGGGATTGTAAAGTAAGACCATGACCAGTAGCTGATCTTTCTTGGTCAGGACATACTACTTTTACCTTATGTCCTCTTTTTTGGGCTGATTTTGCTAAAGCTCTTATCCCCGCTGCGAAAACACCATCATCATTGCTAATTAATATATTTAACGGTTTCATTAATCAATAAATTTTATTTATGGACGATATTTAAGTAAGATAAAGCAATACTTATTTTTACTATATCAGTGAGTCAAATTGAATCATTAAGTCAAATTGAGGAAAAACTAAATAATCTTTCTCTAACAGCAAAAAATAATATAGATAATTCTAATACTCATGAAGAACTGGATCAATTGAGAGTTTCCTTGCTAGGGAAAAAAGGTGATTTATCAATTATTTTGAAAACAATGGGTCAATTATCTGCTACTGATAGACCAATTATTGGCCAGAAGGCAAATTTAATAAAGATAAATTTGCAAGAACTAATAACTGAAAGAAAAAATAAACTAAACAGCGAAGCCTTAGATAAAAAGATTAAAAAAGAAAAAATTGATGTAACTATCCCTTCAATTGGAACACCCCCTGGGAATAAACATCCTTTGATTTCAACTCAAGATGAAATAATAGATATTTTTTGTGGTTTAGGATACTCAGTTGAAAGTGGCCCTGAAATAGAAACTGATTTTTATAATTTTGAGTCTCTCAATATACCCAAAAATCATCCTGCAAGAGATATGCAGGATACTTTCTACTTAGATGAAAATCGACTTTTAAGGACCCATACTTCTCCTGTTCAGATAAGGTACTTAGAGAAGAATCCTCCTCCAGTAAGAATTATTGCTCCCGGGAGAGTATATAGGAGAGATGCAGTAGATGCTACTCATTCCCCTGTATTTAATCAGGTTGAGGTTTTATGTATCGATCAAGACATTAATTTTAGTCATTTAAGAGGAACAGTTCTTACATTTTTAAAGGCCTTTTTTGGAGATATTCCTGTAAGATTTAGAGCTAGTTATTTCCCATTTACTGAACCTTCAGCAGAAGTAGACGTCCAGTGGAAAGGTAAATGGTTAGAAGTAATGGGTTGCGGAATGGTTGATCCAAAGGTCTTAGAAAAATTAGGAATAGATTCTGAGAAATGGACTGGTTTTGCAGCAGGATTAGGAGTTGAGAGATTTTGTATGGTGAGACATCAGATCGACGACATCAGAAAATTTTATACAAATGATATTAGATTCTTAGAACAGTTCTAATAGTATTTAATTTTTAAATTAGGATTGTCCAACAAATTAGTTTAAGATAGTCCTAGTTTTAATTTTTTGATTGGTACGTAAAGCAGGACTAATCGTTAATGATGGAAAGGAACTAGCTGTTCAAACTGCAACTTCTGTTCAAAAAAAATTGGAAAAATCTAATTTTGAAGTTGTAAGAGTTAGTAGCTCTGGAGGGATGGTTGGTTTCGCAAATCCTGATCAACATGTTCGTCCTTTGGGATATACGAATTGTGTTCCCGAGGGGTTTGATTCATCAATGGAATTTGCAATTGTTCTTGGCGGAGATGGGACTGTACTTTCTGCTGCAAGGCAAACGGCACCTGCTAAAATTCCAATTCTTACAATAAATACTGGTCATTTAGGATTTCTTGCGGAAGCTTACTTATCTAACCTAGATGAGGCTATAGATAAAATAATTGCTGGAAATTGGGATATTGAAGAAAGAACTTGCTTTATTATTAGTGTAATGAGGAATGATCAGAGGAGATGGGAGTCTCTTTGCCTTAATGAGATGGCTCTTCATAGAGAACCTCTAACAAGTATGTGTCACTTTGAAATTTCTATAGGTCGACATGCTCCTGTGGATATTTCAGCTGATGGAGTAATTTTATCTACTCCAACTGGTTCTACCGCCTATTCTCTAAGTGCTGGAGGACCAGTTATCACACCTGATTGTCCAGTCGTGCAATTAACTCCAATTGCTCCACATTCATTGGCATCTAGGGCATTGGTTTTTAATGATTCAGAGCCAGTAACTGTTTTTCCTGCAACTCCTGAAAGGTTAGTAATGGTTGTTGATGGCAATGCTGGTTGTTATGTTTGGCCTGAAGATAGGGTTTTAATAAGAAAAAGTAAACACTCAGTAAAGTTTATTAGACTTGAAGATCATGAATTTTTCCAAGTTTTAAGAAATAAACTAGGTTGGGGTTTGCCCCATGTGGCTAAACCTGACAAATAACAATTATTTGAATTTATTTTTTCCCTGTTAATAGAAAAACAGGATTATTTGGTTCTAGTCTCATTCCTTCCGC
>LUMM01000095.1_pt1 | contig 18062 bp, 18 predicted proteins | sample 729971 | NCBI WGS metagenome assembly LUMM01 (sample SAMN03860263, study PRJNA289734) | marine metagenome | biome: seawater column; feature: ocean; material: water; isolation source: Red Sea water column Station 22 - depth 50m | place: Saudi Arabia: Red Sea | collected 2011-10-15 | depth 50 m | reverse complement strand
GGGTATATCCGCCTGGGAAAATATATTTTGTTATCCAAGGCTGTGGGTCTCTAGGTGGAAGATTTGAACCAATTGTGTGTATTAGAGCTACTCCATCTTTTTTTAACATTTGAGACACCCTATTAAAATAGGTTTGATAGAATTTTTTTCCAACATGTTCAAACATTCCAACACTAACTATCCTATCAAATTTTTCATTCAATTGTCTGTAATCTATTAATTTAAATTCAACTTGATTATCTAAATTTAATTCTTTAGCTTTTTCTTGACTATATTTTAATTGATTTTCTGAAAGTGTAATTCCTGTAACTGAAGCTTTTGTTTTTTTTGCAATATCGATTGCAAGTGTACCCCACCCTGAGCCAATATCCAAAACTTTTTGGTTAGGTTGTATATGAAGTTTTTTAATTATGTGATCAATTTTATTTTCTTGAGCAGTTTCCAAGGTATCATTCTCATTTTTGAAGTATGCACATGAATATTGTCTTTTTTTATCAAGAAACAAATCATATAATTTTTCTGAAATATCATAATGATGTGCAACATTTTGTTTAGATTTAACAATTTTATTAAAACTTGTTAAATATTTTAAAGTTCCCTTTATTTTATTTAATGTCTTTCCATAAATATTAATATCTGCTCTTCCAATATTTTTAAAAGCTATATCAAGAAATTCCGTCAAGGTTCCATTTTTTAATCTTAAAGAGCCATTGGTATATGCTTCACCAAAATATAAATCAGGATGGAAAAGTAATTTTTTATGCAAACTTTTGTCTAACAATTGCAATTCTATAGGAATTTCTTTCAAAGGCTTTCCTATAACATATCTGTTAGAATTATAATCTATTAAGATAAAACCATCTTCTTTGAACAAATCATTTAAAAAATTTATAAGTTTCATTATGCTGCTTTTAAGTGCTTAAAGTCAAAATCAAGCTTTTGAAGTTCAGCAAAAAATATTTTTTTTTCATTTTCATTTAATAGCTTCAATGGCGGAATTAAATTCTGATAGTCCTGATCAATTTGTGCCATGAAGGTATGTAAACCTGAAATCAAATTAAATTTATCGAAAATACTTCTCACTAAACACAACTTTTCGTTTGAAGATTGATCCGATCCATTTTGAAATTTATCGTAAACATCTCTTGCCAAAATTGAAGTAACATTTGTTGTTGCTGTAATTATTCCAGAGCAACCTAATTCAAGTCCTTTCAATAATTTTGACTCTGAACCTGGCATTACTGAAAAATTATCTATTTTCAAATTTTCATACAAATTATAAGAACTGTCTTTTACTCCAACTATTTGACTTGGAAATTTTTTTACTAGCTCTTCAACACAATCAATACTAAATTTATATCCTGAGAGTTTTTCGAAATTATATAAAATTATTTTACATTCATTAATTTCATCTATTATTCTTGAGTAAAAATTAATCACATCGTGATCGCTATACTTATAATAGGCAGGGGGCATAATTAAAAATTTATTAAACCCATTTGATTTGGCTATTTTTATCAAATTAATATTATCAACTAGCGAATTAAGACCGGTTCCAATTATAAATTTATCCCTATAATTACTTTTTGGTAACAAATTGATTAATTGAATTTTTTCCGAAAGAGATATGAGTTGTGATTGTCCAGTACTTCCAAAAAAAACTACTCCATGGCAACCTTTGTCGATTAGATTTTCTGCATATTTAATCGTTTTTTCACTATTTAACGCCAGATTTTTATCTAATACTGACAATGTAGCTGCATATATTCCATTAATCATAACTTAATTATATGACTATAATTATAGAATAGATTTAAGAAAAAAATAATAAAAAAATATATTCTAAATACTTATGAAAGTTTGTGTTTATCTTAGCTATATAGGTCTTGGAGCAAATTTGTTACATCTTAGTTATTTGCATCAGTTATCTGAAAAGTTTGGACCTATAACAGTTTTTACGTTATGCAATAATTTGTCGGATGCATTAGAGGATGATCCTAAAATTAAAGAAGTCATAGTAATAGATAAAAAATATAATAAATTTAAAAATATATTTAGTTTTTCATCGGAATTAAAAAAATACAATTTTGATAAAATATTTATTTATTATCCAAGTCCTAGAATATTCATCGCGTGTAAGTTAGCTGGAATAAAAGATATTTATCACTATCCTTTATTTAAAAAGAAAAATCTTCATTTAATCAACGCAGCACAAAAGTTTACTGCGAGTGTATTAAACATAGAGAAATGTCAAACATACACAAAAATTCACATAAATGAAAATAAACTTAAAAGTGTCTCAACTTATTTTGATAAATCAAAATTTAACATTGTAATAGGAGCTGGATCTTCAGGTCCAACAACAAAATGGGGCACTGATAATTACTCAAATCTAATAAATGAGTTAAATAAACTAAATAAATTTAATTTTTTTATTTTGTGTGGTCCTAATGAAAAATTAATTGCTCAAGAAATAATGGATAAGGTTGAAGGAGATAATATTACAGATCTTAGTGACAAAAATATCTCAGAAGTAATACCTTTTATAGCTTCTGCAGATATGTATGTGGGGAATGATTCATTTGGTTCACATATTTCATCACAATCTGGCAAACCAAGCCTTGTGATTTTATTGGACTCACCAAAAGCATATACGGATTATACTCCTAATCATATTAGAATTATTCCTGAAGGATATGATGTTAATAATATTACACATGGAAGTGAAATTGATCCAAATTTAATTAAGGTCGAACAAGTGTACAAATCAATACTAAGTTATACTTAAACAACCGATTTTAAGACTGTGTCTTTGGCTTGGTTCACTAAAGTAGCAATATTATTTAATTCTGGACTTCTATCTGGATGAATTTTTTTCATAATTTTTTTATAAGAATTCATCACTTCATCTTTTGTATATTTTTTTTTGGGATCTAAATTTAAAATTCTATATGCTTCATCTAAACTCATATTCTGAGATGACATATTTTGATTAAATTGATTAAAATTAAATCTGCCAGAATTTTTTAAAACTCTAAAAAGTCCCCATAATCTAAATAGCTGAAATAAAGAAATACCTGCTTTCGTTTTAATTAAAGGCAAAATAGCCAACATAAATGGTAAGGAAAATATATATCTTCCTGCATATGCCATTATTACCGCTAACAATATTGAAGAAATTATAATAAATGTTCTTACAAATTTTGATATTTTTTTTGTTGAGGTTTTGGCAAACCAATTGAGTAAAATATAAAGAATTATAAAGATTATTAGTATTGCAAAAAAAATATTCATAAATTAATTAAATTTAAATGAAAATACCACAGCTTAAAAAAAAACCAGAATTAAAATCTTGTCACAACGTAACTTGGGAAGACGATTATAGTTGGATACATCAGGAAAATATACTTGAAGTATTGAAAGATAGTTCAAAATTATTGCCAGAGGTGAGAAAATATCTTGAAGATGAAAATGATTATTTTAGTCATCAAATGTCAGATACAAAAGAAATTCAAAAAGTTTTATTCGATGAGATTAAAGGAAGAATTAAACTTGATGATGAGTCTCTTCCGTTTAAAGATGTAAGATATAGTTACTGGACAAAAACAACAACAAAAGGAAATTATTCTATAAAGTTAAGAAAAAAAATTGATTCTGATGAAATAGAAGAAATTTGGAATGGTGATTTAGAAAAAGAAAAGCTTAAAACAGAATATTTTGGGCTTGGAGACTTAGAAGTTAGCTATAATGATAAATTACTAGCTTATTCATTAGATTTAAAAGGATCTGAATATTACACCATACATATAAGAGATATTAAAAGTCGAGAGCAAGTTGGTGAAAAAATTGAAAATACAAGTGGTGGAATAACATTTAGCTTAGATGACAAATATATTTTTTACTCTAAGCTTGATGACAATCACAGACCAAGAGAAATTTACAGGCATGAAATTGGAACTCCTATTAGTAAAGATATTCTTATATTTAAAGAAGAAAGTGAAGCATTTACTGTAGGAATAGGTCTTAGCTCTGATGAAAAGTATTTTTTTATTACATCATCTGATCATAATACATCCGAACAGTATTATTTTAAAGCAGATGAAATAATTCCAAAACCAAAACTAATTGATAAAAGAAAAAGAGGGATAATATATTCGGTCAATTCATGGAATGGTAATTTCTATAAACATACAAATGAAGATGCAGAAGATTTTAAGATCGAAAAGACAAATGATTTAGAAAAAAAGGAGTGGGAAACATTTATACCTGCACGAGAAGAGGTTTTAATTGGAGGATTAATTTTTTTAAATGATTGGATTATAAGATCTGAAACTTCTAATGCATTATCAAAATTAATATTAAGAAATCCAAAAAATAATGAAGAAGAAGAAATATTTTTTTCAGATGAAAAAGTTATAGTACCCGGTGTTTCGTTAACCCAAAGAAATAGAAATACTGATACCGTTTATTTATCATATTCATCACCAAAAACTCCTGGAAGGACTTACTTATACAATCTTAAAACAAAAGAAAAAAAATTAGTTAAAGAACAAGAGATTCCTAGTGGCCATAATTCTGATGACTACATAGTTGAAAGATTAGAGTGTGCCTCTCATGATGGAAGAATGGTTCCTATTACCATAACAAGACATAAAAAAACTAAATTAGATGGATCTGCAAAATTATTATTATATGGGTATGGATCTTACGGTAGTTCTATGTCACCAAGTTTTTCTTCAACAAGAATAAGTTTAAAAATACATTTGAAGATTACATTGCTTCTGCAAAATTTTTAATTGAAAAAAAGTTTACGTCTAAAGGTAATATTATTGGAATGGGTGGATCTGCTGGAGGTCTTTTAATGGGAGCCGTTGTTAACCAAGCGCCTGATTTATTTTTGGGTATTGTTATGGCTGTTCCTTTCGTTGACTCGTTGACCACGAACTTAGACCATTCCTTACCATTAACAGTCGGCGAATTTGATGAATTTGGAAATGCTAAAGATAAAAAAGAACACTTTGATTACATATTTTCATATGCACCTTATAACAATATTAAAAAGATGGATTACCCAAACATTTTGATAACAACAAGTCTAAGTGATAACAGGGTATTATTTGATGAGCCAGCAAAATTTACTGCAAAATTAAGGGATTACAAAACGGATAACAATTTACTTTTATTAAAAACAGAAATGAATGCAGGTCATGGAGGAAAATCTGGAAGAGATGGAGCAATTGAGGAGATTGCAGTAGACTACGCATTCGCTTTGAAAATAGCTGGCAAATTAAATACTTGATCTTGAAATATCAAAATTAATTACCATATAAACATTGTTAGTCGCCTAATGGGGCTAACAATAAATAAACTTGCTTAATTAAAGGAGGATAATATGACAAGTAAGGATCTATCAATTTTCAACTCACTTCGGCCTTTCTCAATTGGTTTTGACGATATGTTTGACCAATTCGAAAGTATGTTGGGCAATGGTGGTTTAAGTATGCAATCAAACTACCCACCTTACAACATAAGAAGAACTGGCAAAGATAACTACTCAATTGAGGTTGCTTTAGCTGGTTTTAACAAAAAAGATGTTGAGGTAGAGTTTGAAGATAATCTATTAACTGTAAGAACTAAACAAGTTGATAGAAGTGAAAACAAAAACCAAGATGGAGAGATAATCCACAAAGGTATATCGCAAAGACAATTTGCGAGATCATTTACAATTGCTGATGATGTAAAAGTGAATGGTGCAGAGTTAAAAGATGGTCTTTTAACAATTGCATGTGAAAGGATTATCCCGGAACATAAAAAAAAGAAACTTATTGAAATTAAATAAGTACCTTGCTTGTGGGGCTAGTCCCCACAAGACTAAATACATCCACTAGAGCTAAATCCGATAATAACCCCTGATGCATTCACCTCAAATTTTCTTTCACAAGGAATTCCATATTTTTTTGTTTTGTAGATAAGCATTTCATTTCCAAGTTCATTGACAAAATCTTCTGAAGGTGAGCCTAATTCTAATCTCATCTCATTAACTTCTTTTCCAACGAATTGACCAAATTTTTCATTCTCTTTTTCAGCCACTTCATCAGATTTCTTTTTAATTGTTTGGCATCCATTTAAAAAAATTATTGTTAATGTGATAAACAGAGCAATAAATTTTTTTGATAAAGTATTATTTTTAAAAGCAACAATCATTAATACATACCTAAAGTTGAATTATGTTAACAATTTGTTCAAAACTTTCATTAAATTGTTTGAATTTAATACAAATTTGAAAAGATAGGAAATTTTAAAGATTATTGAGTTATTGATTTATTATATTAAAGAAATGCTATGGCAACAGACTTAAGAATATCAAATATATCAAAAATATATCCAGGATGTATAGCTAATGATAATGTATCTCTTCAATTTAAAAGTGGAAAAATATACGCATTATTAGGAGAGAACGGAGCTGGAAAATCTACATTGGTAAAAATTTTGTCTGGTGTAGTGAGCCCAGATAATGGTGAGGTTTTTTTAAATGAAAAAAATTTAAAATTAAGTTCTCCACTCGATGCCAAGAAAAATAAAATTGGAATGGTTTTTCAGCATTTCAATTTATTTGAAACTTTATCAGTATTTGAAAACTTAAGTATAGATGCAACTGAAGATAACGAAAGTTTAAGGGTAAGAGTAAATGAAATATTAAAAAAATATAACTTTAGTATTGACCTTGACGTTCCTGTATTAAATTTATCAGCAGGGCAAAAGCAAAAAGTTGAGATTATAAGATGTCTTTTAAGAAGCCCTAAAGTTCTAATCATGGACGAGCCCACATCTGTTTTGACTGAGCAGGAAACAGAGGAATTATTTATATCTTTAAAAAAATTCTGTGATGAAGGAATATTAATTATTTACATTACTCACAAACTAAAAGAAGTTTTGTCTTTATGCGATGAAGTTGCAGTAATGCGAAAAGGTAAGGTCGTATCTGTCAGCCAAACACAAAATGAAAGAGTTGAAACTCTCGCAAATAAGATGGTTGGTCAAAAACTAGTGAAAATTAAGAAAAAAATTAATATTTCCAAAAATAAAGATGAGATATTTAAAGTAAAACATTTAAATTTTTATAGCGATGATCCTTTTGAAACAAATTTAGTTAATCTTAATTTTTCTGTAAAGAAAGGAGAATGTTTGGGTATAGCAGGTATTTCTGGCAATGGTCAAAACGAACTCTTTCAAATTTTGAGTGGAGAAATAATTACACCTAATACATCAATCATTTTTCGAAATAAGGAAATTGCTAAACTAAATCCAAAGCAACGACGAGAATATTTAATGGCTTTTTCTCCTGAAGATAGAATATCTCAAGCAGCTGTACCTGAATTAAAAATATATGAAAATGTAGCTTTAAATAATTTCAAGTCATCAAATTTTTTTGAAAAAGGTTTGGTAAATGAAAGAAAAATTAAGGATCATTCAAAGAAAATATTATCTGACTTCTCAGTAAATACAGACAATGTTGAATTAAAAAGTCAATTTCTATCGGGTGGAAATTTACAAAAACTTATTTTAGGGAGAGAGTTAATTACAGCTCCGGAATTATTAATTTGTTACAATCCAACATGGGGGCTCGATGTGGGTGCAATCAATTATATTCATGAAACACTTATAAAAATTAACGATCAAGAAAAATCAACGATTTTAATTTCTACAGATACGGAGGAGTTATTAAAACTCAGTGATAGAATTGCAGTTATTTACAAAGGCAAGCTTTCAAAAATAATGCCTTCAGAGGAAGTCAATCCAGAAAAATTAGGAGTTCTAATGGGAGGAGGTTCCATTGATTAAAATTGAAAAAAGAAATGATGTACCAATGGCATTATATTTTTTTACTCCTTTTATTGCAATCATACTTACAATTTTAGGTGGTGGTATAATTTTTTATATTTTAGGTTTTAATCCAATAGAAGCACTTAAGTTTTACTTTATAACTCCTATTTCAAATTTATATGGATTCAGTGAATTGCTACTCAAAGCAACCCCCCTTTGCTTAATTGCTATTGGTTTATCATTTTGTTTTAAAAGTAATAATTGGAATATTGGTGCAGAAGGACAATTAACTTTTGGTGCGATTGTAGGAGGAGGAGTTGCTCTTTTATTTTATAATCAAGAAGGTTTTTATATACTGCCTTTAGTTATACTTGCTGGAGCAATCGGGGGAATGATCTTTGCACTTATCCCAGCAATCCTTAAAACATATTTTAATACAAACGAGATTTTAGTTAGTCTTATGTTGGTTTACGTTTCAAAGCTACTCTTAGATTACTTAGTAGTTGGGCCATGGAGTAATCCTGAAGGTTTTAATTTTCCTGAAACAAGACAATTTAGTGACTCATCTAGAATGCCATTATTATTTGAAGGTTTGAGAATTCATGCTGGTATTTTTTTAGCTCTTGCAGCAGTTATGCTGAGTTGGTTTATTCTTTATAAAACCTATTTAGGCTTTCAGATTAAAGTATCTGGTCTAAGTTTAAAAACTGCTAAGTATGCTGGGTTTAAAGGAAAAACTATGATTTTGGTTGTTTTTATGATTAGTGGTGCTTGTGCGGGATTAGCTGGAGTTGGTGAAATTACTGGACCTATTGGACAGCTGCATAGAATGATATCCCCCGATTACGGTTTTACAGCAATTATTGTTGCTTTTTTAGGTCGTCTTAATCCTTTTGGCATAATTTTTGCATCTTTGGTTGTTGCATTGACATACCTCGGTGCTGAAACGGCTCAAATTTTTTTACAAATACCAAAATATACCGGCCAAGTCTTTCAGGGTATGATCTTATTTTTTTTACTCGCATCTGATTATTTGCTTTTTTTCAAAGTTAAAATTTTAAATTTAAAAAAAAATGAGCTTAGACATTAGTTTTATAGGAATTCTGATAGGATCAATAATGGCTTCATCAGTGCCATTAATACTTGCGGCTTCAGGTGAATTGATTACTGAAAGATCGGGCGTTTTAAATTTAGGTGTCGAAGGAATGATGATAATCGGAGCAATATCTGGTTTTGCTTTAATGGTAATAACAGACAACCTATTTATAGCAATCGTAGGTTCTATGTTATCAGGAGTTATAATTTCATTAATCTTTGGATTTTTAACACAATCTCTTCTTACAAATCATGTTGCAACAGGTTTGGCATTAACTATTTTTGGCATTGGTTTATCCGCAATGTTAGGAAAAAATTTTGTTGGTATCCCTGGAAAAGAATTTCCAATTTTATTTTCAAGTTTAAGAGAAAGTATTCCGTTTTTTGGTCCAATATTATTTGGACACTCTATAGTTTTATATTTTGCTTTTGCTTTACCATTTTTAACTAATTATTTTTTGAAAAAAACTAAATTAGGTTTAGTTGTTAGAGCTGTTGGTGATTCGCCTGTTTCGGCATCTAATCAAGGTATAAATGTTATTCTAGTTAGATACTGTTGTATTCTTTATGGAGGAGCTATGTGTGGCTTAGCAGGTGCATATCTATCTTTAATATACACTCCACAGTGGATTGAAAATATGACAGCTGGAAGAGGATGGATAGCTTTGGCTTTAGTTGTATTTGCAACCTGGAGTCCTATAAAAGTTTTAATTGGTGCTTTAATTTTTGGTGGGATTACAATTCTACAATTACATATGCAAGCAATTGGGTTTAGAATACCAGTTCAATTCTTAAGTGCATTACCTTATCTGATGACAATAATAGTTTTAGTTGTAATCTCTCGTGACAGTAGAAAAATAAAACTTAATACCCCAACCTCCTTAGGAAGAATATTCTATAAGGAAAAGTAATGTTAGCTATTCGAAAATAATTATTTTTTTTTTTTGAATTTTGATTAACTTAAAGCTTCACAAAAAAAATTTAGAGGGGAAATTCAAAATGTATAAAAACTTTTTTAGATATTTAATTTCTGCAATTTTTCTACTTGGGTTTAGTGTAAACTCAAATGCGGATTTTAAAGTTGGTTTTGTCTATGTTGGCCCAACTGGTGACCATGGATGGACATTTCAACATCACGAAGGTAGAAACGCTGTAGAGGCAGCTGGAATAAAAACAACATTTGTTGAAAGTGTTCCAGAAGGTGCTGATGCAGAAAGAGTGATAAGACAACTGGCTCAATCTGGCCACGACTTAATTTTTACAACTAGTTTTGGATATATGGATCCAACTAACAAAGTTGCAAAAGATTTTCCAAATGTAAAATTTGAACACGCAACAGGTTATAAGAGAGAACACTCAAATGTTTCTACTTATTCTGCAAGATTTTACGAAGGAAGAACTCTTTTAGGCCATATTGCTGGAAAAATGACCAAAACTAACACGATTGGCTATATTGCATCTTTTCCAATTCCTGAAGTAATAAGAGGAATTAACGCAATGACTCTTGCTGCACAAAAGGTCAATCCAAATATTAAAACTAAGATTGTATGGGTGTTTACTTGGTACGATCCAGGTAAAGAAGCTGAAGCAGCGCAAGCTTTAATCGATCAAGGTGCAGATGTAATTATGCAACATACAGATAGTACAGCACCTGTTCAAACAGCAGAGAAAGCAGGTGTTTGGTCATTTGGTCAAGCAAGTGACATGCAGAGATTTGCTCCTAAATCAATCTTGACTTCAATTATAGATGATTGGGCACCATATTATGTTGAAAGAGCAATTGCTGCAAGAGATGGCACATGGAAACAACAAGATACATGGCATGGATTAAAGGAAGGTATGGTTGCTATGGGACCATATAATTCTGCAATGGGTGCTGACTTAGTTAAAGAAGTAGAGCAGCTTCAAAAAGATCTAGCATCAGGAAAAGTTCATTCGTTCACAGGTCCTATATATGACCAAAAAGGTAATATATTAGTTGCAGAAGGGAAAGTTGCTGATGATGGAATGTTAGCTGGAATGAGTGTTTATGTAAAAGGTGTTGAAGGAGATATTCCAAAATAATTTTTAAAAAAAATTAAAAAGGCCAACTTATATAGTTGGCCTTTTTTTTATGAATGTTTTTTCTTTAAACCATTAATATCTATTTCATCATAATATTCTGAAGGTTGAACTATCCAAGGATCACCGTCAAGTAAAATTGGACAAAAATCTGGAGTAAAAGAAGAGGATTTTTTTTTCCAAAGACAAGCTGTTTTTATTTCTTGAATATGGTTTTTCACTGGAGCATAATTTTTTAACCATTTAATACTTTCATTTAATGTAAGTCCAGTATCGGATAAATCATCAACTAATAAAACATTTTTAAAGTCTTCATTTTTAGCTATTGAGCTTATGTCTCTTGCAAAAATAAGTTCGCCCTGTTTATTTTCTACAGTTTCTCCAGAATAACTTTGAATAACAACATAAGCAGTGGGCAATTTAAATATTCTTGATAGCATATCAATTATAGGTGCTGCACCCCTCATTATTCCAACTAAAACAGATGGTTTGTAATTTTTTTCAATTGTAAGAGCTAACTTTTCAACTGCTAATTTATAATCTTCATAATTGATTATTAATTTTTCTGCCATAAAATTTGGTAACATAAAAAAAAAAAATTAAAAAGGAGAATTATGAAAGGTTACTGGATTGCAACTTACAGTGAAATTAAAGACCCTGAAAGAATGAAAAAATATGCAGATAAAGCAAAGGAAGCTGTATTAAAACATTCTGGAAAAATTTTAGCTCGAAGTGCTAATAACATTGCACTTGAGGGTAGAGAAATGGTTAGAATAGCACTTGCAGAGTTCCCAGACGTGGAAACTGCTAAAAAATGCTACGATTCTGAAGAATATGTTGAGGCAAGAACATATCTTAAAGATAATGTAATTAGAGAACATATGATATTTGAAGGAATGGAATAACTTAGAAAAGGGGCAAATATGAAGGCATATTGGGTGAGTTTGTATACAGAGATTTCAGATCAAGATAACCTAAAAAAATATGGTGAAAATGCAATACCAGTTATAAAAAAATTTGGTGGTACTCCTGTAGTTAGAGGAGGCAAACTAAAATATTATAGTGGTGACAAAATATTAAGGACCGTCATTTGGGAATTTCCCAGTTATGACATGGCCATATCTTGTCATGACTCAGAAGATTATTTAAAAGCTTGGTCTTATGCAGAACAAACTACAAAAAGACATATGTTTATTGTGGAGGGTGCTAATACTGAATAGTATCGTCATCAATTGAACGCCACAAATACCAAGTGGCAACAGAGCAATATGGAGAAAATCTTTTCTGAAGCTTTTTTACAAAAATTTCAGGTGGAAAATATTTTTTTTTATAGTTGTTTGATATTGCTCTTAATAACCCAATATCCTGAACTGGCCAGATATTAGACCTATTATAAGTAAATAACAAAATCATCTCTGCTGACCATCTTCCAATTTGTCTTAAAGTTGATAGGTATATAATTGCTTCTTCATCGCTCATTTTCGAAATTAATCTTGGATTAAAACTTTTATCTTTAAATTTTTGAGACATTTCCAAGATACCCCTTATTTTTTGACGACTAAGACCGCATTTTTTAAGTTGTGATGTTTTAAGCTTTGAAACAGTTTTTGGATTAATTTTTTTTTTACATGCCAATTCAAATTTTTTGAAGACAGAGTCTGCAGCAGCAACACTTATTTGTTGTCCTATTATACTTTTGCATAAAGAATAAAAGACATCTTTTCTAGTAGTTAAATTATTATCTTTATATTTTTTAATCAATGATCTCATAATACTATCTTTTTTTGAAAGATATGTTCTAGCTTTTTTCCAATATGTCGGTGCCTTACTCATTTCTACTTACCGTTACTTGTTTATTTAAATATATTTCTCTTCGAAATATAATGATTGATGATATTATTACCAGTGAAGCACCCATCAATGTTTTAATTGTGGGAATTTCATCCCAAATAAAATATCCAAAAGATATTGCAAATATTAATCCTAAATATTTAAGAGGTGTAACCAGAGAAACCTCGGATAATTTATATGATTGACTTAATAATAAATTAGCTGTTCCTCCCAACAAGCCAATTGTACATAATAGTAAGAAATCATTGAAAGTTGGCATGATCCACCCAAATGGTATTGATAAAACTCCAACAATTGTAATTGCAAAAGAAAAAAAGAATGAGATCAACCAGACTGGTTCTGTGGATGAAAGTTTTCTAATTGTAATTGCGACGTAAGACATTCCAATACAAAAGATTATTGGAAATAAGTAATAAATATTTAAGCTAGAAAATCCTGGTTGGGTAATTACTAAAACACCAATAAAACCAACAAATACTGCAGCCCATCTATATACTCCTACTTTCTCACTTAGTAAAAATATTGATAGCAAAGTTGTAAATATAGGTGCAGCAAATGAAATACTTGTCACTGTTGCAAGTGGTAGGTTTCTTAGTGCCAAAAATATTGCAGCTAAAGCTATCAGTCCTGAACAACATCTAATTAAATGTAATCCTGGTCTATTTGTTTTGTAAAAATCTCTAAATCTTGTCTTAGGAACTAAAAAAATTATTGGCAAAATACCAAATAGACCTCTAAAGAACATTACCTGTCCAATTGGATAATCTGATGACCACTTGACTATTACATCCATAAATGAAAAGGCACATATTGATAAAAACATGTAAAAAAAGCCTAATTGATTTTTGGAAAGCATGATAATAACTTTAGATTAATTAAAATTTTTAGCAATGGAAATAGCAACTTTAGCACTTGGATGTTTTTGGGGACCCGAAATAAAATTTAGCAAGTTAGATGGAGTAATAAATACAGAGGTTGGATATTGTGGAGGTAATACTGAGAAGACATCTTATAAAGAAGTATGTTATGGTGACACCAATCACGCAGAAGTAGTTAAAGTTGAATTTGACAATACTAAAATTTCTTATGAGGAAATAATAAGAAACTTTTTTGAATTTCATGATCCAACTACTTTAAACCGGCAAGGTCCAGATGTAGGTACTCAGTATAGAAGTGAAATATTTGTTCATGATGAAAATCAAAATAAAATCGCTAACAAAGTATTGAAAGAAATTAATGAAAAATTTAAGGGTAAAATCGTTACCAAAATATCAAAATCAAAAAATTATAACAAAGCCGAAGATTATCATCAGAAATATTTGGAAAAAAGTTTCTAATGTCACTTATATCAACTGAGTGGCTAGAAAAAAATCTCTCAAATGTAAAAATAATTGATGGCTCTTGGCATATGCCTGCAACAAATAGAAGTGGTAAAGAAGAATTTAATAAAGAGCATATACCAAATGCAATTTTTTTTGATATCGACAAAAATTGTAATAAATCAACCGACTTACCACATATGTTAACGGACATTAGTTCGTGGGAAAATATACTATCATCTATGGGCATATCTAACGAAGACGAAATTGTGATTTATGATAATTCTGATGTTTTAAGTGCTTGTAGAGTATGGTTTAATTTAATTTACTTTGGCCATGATAAAAAGAAAGTACATGTTTTAGATGGAGGTTTTAATAAATGGAAAAAAGAAAAAAGAATAACTTCTGCTAATAATATAATTATTCAAACAACTAGCTATAAAGCAAAAGAAAATAATGGAATGGTTAAGAGCAAAGATCAGATTGACCAAAATATAATTAAAAAAAAATTTGATTTAGTTGATGCGAGAAGCAAAGATCGTTTTAATGGCACAACTCCAGACCCAAGAAAAAATGTAAGAAGTGGTTCAATACCTAATTCAATTTGCTTACCGTTTAAAACCCTTATCAATGACGATTTTACTTTTAAAAGTAAATCTGAAATTTCTTCTTATTTTAACGATTTATCTTTAAATGAACCAATAAATGTAGTGTTTTCGTGCGGTTCTGGGATCACAGCATGTGTTTTGGCACTTGCATATTCTCAAGTAAATAATAAGTATCTTCCAGTCATTTATGATGGTTCATGGGCTGAATATGGTAAAATATAAAATATGAAAAGATCAACAAAAATTACAAGCATAATAATAATTTTCTTTTTAATTATAGCTACAGTGATTGTTGGTAGAACAATGATTGGAAATCATTTTAAGAAGAAATTTAGTAAAAGACCACCTCCAGGAATAATTGTTACTGCAGCTGAAAATAGAGTTTTTGAAAATTTAATAAGCACATACGGAACAGCAAGACCATTTAAAACACAATCCTATAAAATTGAGAAGTATGAAATACTTAAACCTATCAACTTTAATCAAAAAGTAAAAAAAGGTGATGTAATTGCAGAACTTAAAAATAGAAAAATTACTGCTCAGTTTGATGGAACAATTGGAAAAAGAGAATTTTCAGAAGACATCGAAGTTTCAAAATCTTCAATCTTAGTTAATCTCGAAAATACCAGTATTATCTATTGTGATGTAGATATACCTGAAATGTTTGTACCATTTATTAAAGTTGGTTTACCTGTTGATATAAAATTTTCTGGATACAAAGATAAAACATATAAAGGTGAAGTTGACTCGTTAGCTAGTCGAATTAGTGAGGATACTAGATCATTACCAACAAGGATAAAAATGGACAATACATCTGGTGAAATTTTGCCTGGCTCATTTTTAGAAATTTCAATAAAATATGATACAAGAGAAAGCTTAAGTATCCCAGATACCAGCACAATAGTGGAAGGTGATAATATATTTATCTATAAAGTTGACGAAAAAAATAAAGTATTAAAAACAAATATTGATACCGGCGATAGATACCTGGGTTTTGTTGAAGTTTTAAATGGTCTAAAAGTTGGTGACAAAGTTGTTGCTGAGGGTACAAAAAAAGTCAGACCAAATTTAATAATAAGACCTATAAAAAAGGGTGCTAAAGTAGCTAATCAAAACAAATCTAGTTGGGGTGGAAAAAAGAAAAAAGATACTAAAGAAAACAAGAATGGTATGTTTGCGTGGTTACAAAAATTAAATATATTTAAAAAGTCTGACTCTGAAAAACAAGAAAATAAAAAATAATTAATACATGTATATAACTGAAGTTAGTATTAAAAGACCTGTCGTTGCATGGGTAATGTCAATGATACTAATTATTTTTGGAATTTTTGTATTTTGGGAATTACCTGTTAGGGAATTACCAGATGGTATTCAGCCTCCAGTGGTGCAGGTACAAACCGATTATAAATCTGCTTCAGCTGAAATTGTTGATGAAGAGATAACACAAAAAATAGAAGATGTTATAGGAGGAGCGGAAGGAATTAAGAACATTGATTCTAGTTCGCTTAATGGAAGAAGTAGAATAAATATTTATTTTAATACAGATATAGATTTAGATGATGCAGCAAATGACATAAGAGAAAGAGTATCAAGAGTTGCGGACAATTTGCCAGATCAAGCAAACCCACCTCAAATTTTGAAACAAGCAGCAGGTTTTACAACTACAATGTGGGTTGCGCTATCGTCACCAACTTGGAATGATTTGGATTTGGGTGATTATGCAGAAAGATATCTTATAGATGCCTTTTCGAGTGTACCAAATGTTGGTAGAATTTTAGTCGGTGGATTAAGAGAGCTAAGTGTTAGAGTTTGGGTAGATCCTATCAAATTAGCAGCCAATAATCTTACTATTCAGGAAGTCGAGAGAGCATTAAGAAATGAAAATATAAACATCCCTGCTGGAACTTTAGAAGCTAGTAACAAAGATTTAACTCTTAATATTGATAAGTCTTACTCTAACATTGAAACAATCAAGCAGCTTCCTCTTAAGAAAAACAAAGATAAAGTCACAACCCTTTCTGATATTGCAAATGTTGAGCTTGGTCCAGTTTCTGAGAAAACTTTATTTAAAGCTCAAAGAAAAAATGCAGCTAATTTAAAAACAGTTGGGATTGGAATATACGCAAAAAGTGGAGCATCAACTGTCGAACTTTCAAATCAAATTAAAGAGAAAATAAACGTTTTAAATCAATCTTTACCAGATGGTTTAAAGTTAGAAATAGCATTTAATAGAGCAACTTACGTAGGAACTGCAATACAGGAAGTTTATAAAAGTTTAATTATTGCTTTTATTTTGGTTGTAGTAATAATTTACTTGTTTTTAGGAAACCTAAAAGCTGTAATTGTACCAGCTGTAGCTTTGCCAGTAAGTTTAATTGGTTCGTTTTTAGGTTTATATATATTTGATCTTTCTATAAATATATTTGTTCTCCTAAGTTTTATTTTAGCAATTGGAATAATAACTGATGATTCTGTAATAATGACAGATGCAATTTATACAAGAATTGAAAAAGGAGAAACGCCACTTGTAGCTGCTTATAAAGGCTCAAGACAAATAACATTTGCGATAATAGCTACAACTTTAATCTTAGTTGCAGTTTTTTTACCTTTAATTTTTATTGAGGGTATAGCTGGTACCTTGTTTAAGGAAACTGCAATAGCACTATCGTTCTCAATAGTTGTTTCTTCGTTTGTAGCTTTAACTCTTTCACCAATGTTAGGAAGTAAGTTTTTAAATAAAAAAGAAAAAATTAATTTTTTTGTAAAAAAATTCAATAATGGATTTAAATCTTTTACAGAATTTTATACCGATACCTTAAAATTTTGGATTAATAAACAGAAAACAATTTCGATATTTATAATTCTATTAATTGCAGCTTCAGTTTATTTATTTAACTTTACTAAAAAAGAATTGATACCATTAGAAGATAGAGGGGCTTATTTAATAATTGGTTCTACTGATGAAGGAAGTTCATTCGAGTACACACAAGAAAAAGCCCAAATAATTGAGGGAAGAATATTAAAATTGTTACAAGCAGAAGACAGCCCTTACCAAAGATTAATTATGAGGGTACCTGGTTTTGGTAAGTCCGCAACTTCATATAATACTTTTATTATAATTGCACTTTTAGATGAATGGAAAAATAGAGAAAAGAGTACACAAGTTGTTTTAAGAGAAGCTATTGGACAAGTTGTTAGTGTGCCTGAAACGTTTGCGTTTCCTATATCACCTCAATCTATAAGAGTTTCTAGCTACAATAAACCAGTTCAAATGGTGATTTATGGGACAAGTTATGAAGAGTTA
>LUMM01000121.1_pt2 | contig 18095 bp, 17 predicted proteins | sample 729971 | NCBI WGS metagenome assembly LUMM01 (sample SAMN03860263, study PRJNA289734) | marine metagenome | biome: seawater column; feature: ocean; material: water; isolation source: Red Sea water column Station 22 - depth 50m | place: Saudi Arabia: Red Sea | collected 2011-10-15 | depth 50 m | reverse complement strand
AGCTCAACCATATGAATGCTACGACGAATTTGAGTTTCAAATACCTGTGGGGAAAAATGGCGACTGTTACGATCGTTATTTGGTTCGTATGGAAGAAATGCGTCAATCGGTGGCAATTATAAGACAAGCTATTGAAAAACTTAATGGCGAGGATGGGCCTGTGTTAGCGCATGGCAAGTTATGCCCACCAAGAAGAGCCGAAATGAAGCAGTCAATGGAAGCTCTAATTCATCATTTTAAGTTGTATACAGAGGGGTTCCACGTTCCTGCTGGTGAGGTTTATGCGTCTGTAGAGGCACCAAAGGGAGAATTTGGTGTCTACCTCGTTTCAGACGGCTCCAATAAGCCTTACAGAGCCAAAATTAGGGCTCCTGGCTATTTACACCTACAGGCTATGGATCACATGGCGACAGGGCACCAATTGGCAGATGTCGCAGCAATAATTGGAACAATGGATGTTGTTTTTGGAGAAATTGATCGGTGAAAAAAGCTTTTTTAATACTTAATCTCAGAAATTTAACTTTGGTGGGTTTTTAAATATGCTTCGTAGGTTGCACCCTAATCAGCCCACATCGTTTGCCTTTTCGCCAGAAAATCAAAAATGGGCTGAGGCTCAACTGACTAAGTACCCAGAGGGGCGGCAAGCATCGGCAATTATCCCTTTGCTTTGGAGAGCTCAAGAACAAGAAGGTTGGCTTTCGCGACCAGCTATAGAATTTGTTGCCGATATGTTGGGTATGGCTCACATTAGAGCTTTAGAAGTCGCAACTTTTTATTTTATGTTTCAGCTTCAACCAGTTGGTTCTGCAGCACACATACAGGTCTGTGGTACTTTATCATGTATGTTATGTGGTGCGGAAGATCTCGTAAGTATCTGTAAAGAAAAAATTTCACCAACTCCTCACACGCTGTCGGAAGATGGAAAATTATCGTGGGAAGAAGTTGAATGTTTGGGAGCATGTGCCAATGCTCCAATGGCTCAAATTGGCAAAGGTTTGACAAGTTTATCCGATGTAAACGACGGAGGCCCAACTGACAATAAAAGCGTTTCATTGGCAAAAAAATTTAATGATACCGTTAAAAGGATCGATGGTACTGATGACACGATCACTATTCATTGGGGCAAGCAATAAGTTCGAGAGTGGCGAGATATTTTTACAGAAAATAGAGTAAAAAAGTAATAATGAGAGAATTGGGTAAAAATAGTTCAGAAAAGCAGGGGCGAGTGATAGCGATCGTAATCGCTGGGTCCGTTTTGTTTTGGAGTATATTACAAGGTGCAGCTCCTACACTTCAAATATCTCCACGTTACATGTTTCTAATTGATTTTTTCACTTTAGCTGCGTTGACTTGGTCTCTGATTTTATTGATTAAAATTATTATTAAGAGACGCGGTGGAAAGGATAGCTGACGTAATGCTAAAGGATCAGGATAGGATTTTTACTAATATTTACGGTATGCAAGATCGTTCACTTGCTGGTGCCAAATCTAGGGGGCACTGGAGCAATACGCGTGAAATTTTAAAAAAAGGTCGTGATTGGATTGTAGATGAAATGAAGGCCTCAGGCTTGCGTGGGCGCGGTGGCGCAGGTTTCCCAACAGGTTTGAAATGGTCGTTTATGCCTAAAGAAAGTGATGGTAGGCCAGCTTACCTTGTCGTAAATGCAGATGAGTCCGAGCCAGGAACTTGTAAAGATCGTGAAATTATGCGGCACGATCCGCATTCTCTTGTAGAAGGATGTCTAATAGCCAGTTTTGCTATGAATGCTCACGTTTGCTACATTTACATTAGAGGTGAGTATATTCGGGAGAGGGAAGCTCTTCAGGCGGCAATTGACGAGGCATATGAAGCGGGTTTGATTGGTAAAAATGCCTCTAAATCGGGCTGGAAGTTTGATTTGTTTTTGCATCACGGCGCAGGTGCATACATTTGCGGTGAAGAAACTGCTTTGCTGGAGAGCTTGGAAGGCAAAAAGGGAATGCCAAGAATGAAGCCACCTTTTCCTGCTGGGGCGGGACTTTATGGCTGTCCAACCACTGTGAACAATGTAGAGTCTATTGCTGTTGTGCCAACCATACTGCGTCGAGGAGCTGATTGGTTTTCGAGTTTTGGTAGGGAGAATAATGCAGGTACCAAATTATTTGCGATATCGGGACATGTTAATCACCCTTGCATTATAGAGGAAGAGATGTCGATTTCGTTTGAGGAGCTTATCGATAAACACTGTGGTGGTATTCGCGGAGGTTGGAAAAACCTCAAAGCTGTGATTCCAGGTGGTTCATCCGTGCCATGTGTGCGAGGTGAAAATATGAAAGACGCTCTGATGGATTTTGACTATTTGCGCGGCGAACTTGGTTCTGGTCTTGGTACTGCTGCTGTTATCGTTATGGATCAAAGCACGGACATAATCAAAGCTATTTGGCGACTTTCTAAGTTTTATAAACATGAAAGCTGCGGTCAGTGTACTCCCTGCAGAGAAGGGACGGGATGGATGATGCGGGTTATGGAGCGGTTGGTAAATGGAACCGCAGATCCTGCTGAGATTGATATGCTTCTTGACGTTACAAAACAGGTTGAAGGACATACTATTTGTGCTCTTGGTGATGCTGCAGCCTGGCCAATACAAGGTTTAATAAGAAATTTTCGAGACGAAATTGAAGATCGTATAAAGGATCAGCGATCTGTCCAAAATATAGCGGTTGCGGCACAATGAATTTTACTGCCAAACTATTTTTCTGTGTCAGACGCTTTGGGATATAAATTCTCGACGAAACTCAACCGAGATAAAGTGGATGATCGATCTTTTAGTCTTGTGGTAAGGCGCGCAAACAGGTCTCTTTCAGGGGCTCGCGAAGCGGGGAGATATGAGGCTACAAAATTTTGTATCAAGAACTTTGGGACATCAGATATAGCGTGGGTTTTAAGTCCTGATGATAATAATGTCGGCTTAACTGGTAAAGTCTTAGAGCTAAGTGGACGATGCGATATATGATTGAAACCAGTATATACCGCTTTGCAGGTCGTATGTTCCTAATTGCAAAATTTGCCCAAGTAATTGTGCCAAGAATTATGTTTTTATTGGTCAAAGTAGAACAAAATGAACGGTAATCTTATGAGCGACTTGCGTAAAGTTATAATTGATGAAACTGAATTGGAAGTAGATGGGTCGATGACTTTGATCCAGGCCTGTGAGGAAGCAGGTATAGAAATTCCTCGATTTTGTTATCATGAACGTTTGTCCATTGCTGGTAATTGTAGAATGTGTCTGGTTGAAATTGTTGGCGGCCCCCCAAAGCCAGCAGCTTCTTGCGCAATGCAAGTCCGTGACCTGCGCCCAGGTCCAGAGGGGCAACCTCCCGTTGTAAAAACTAGTTCTCCGATGGTTAAAAAGGCCAGAGAAGGCGTCATGGAGTTTTTATTAATCAATCATCCCCTTGATTGCCCTATATGTGATCAAGGTGGAGAGTGCGATTTGCAAGATCAAGCTATGGCCTATGGTGTTGACTTTTCTCGCTTTCGCGAAGCAAAAAGGGCGTCAGATGATTTGGATTTAGGTCCTCTCGTTGAAACGCATATGACACGCTGCATAAGTTGTACTCGGTGTGTAAGGTTCACAACAGAAGTCGCTGGCGCCTCACAAATGGGTCAAACAGGTCGGGGCGAAGATAGTGAAATCACAAGTTATTTAGGCGAAACTCTAGAAAGCAATTTGCAAGGTAATATTATCGATCTATGTCCCGTTGGTGCCCTAACATCAAAGCCGTATTCTTTTACGGCGCGTCCTTGGGAGCTTACTAAAACAGAAACTATAGATGTAATGGATGCACTCGGTTGCAATATAAGAGTGGATACTAAGGGTCGAGAAGTTATGCGTATAATGCCACGTAATCACGATGGCATTAACGAAGAATGGATTTCAGACAAATCTAGATTTGTCTGGGATGGCTTGCGACGTCAACGGTTGGATACTCCATATATACGAGAAAAAGGAAAACTGCGCGCTGCCACGTGGAGAGAAACTTTGGCTAAGGCAAAAACGGAAATCAAAAACAAAAAAATATTTGGTCTTATCGGGGATCTGGTTTCAGTGGAAGCATCTTTTGCTTTGAAGCAGTTTGTAGAAGGATTAGGGGGTAGCGTTGAGTGCCGCATAGATAACACTAAACTTCCCAGTGATAATCGCAGTGCCTATGTGGGGACTGCTATGATTGAGGATGTGGATACAGCTGAAATAATTTATATTATAGGGTCCAATCCTAGGGATGAGGCGCCAACATTTAATGCTCGCATTAGAAAAGCATGGTCAAATGGGGCAGAGATAAAGGTTATAGGAGAGCCTTGTGATTTAACTTATGATTATCGCCACTGCGGCCAAGGAAGAAAAGCGATCAGAGAATTAATTCAAAATGAAAGTTCGATAGCTGCCAGTAAAAAAAGTTTAATCATTCTAGGCCAAGGTGCTCTTTCCGATAAAGATGGGATGGCTGTATTAGCGAAGGTAATGGAACTAGTTCAAAAAACTGGGTCAAAGTTTTTAAATTTGCATACAGCAGCATCCAGAGTTGGCGCTTTAGACATTGGAGCGGTTGCTGATGGTGACATGCTCGATGAGATAGCTAAAGCAGATGTTATATACAATCTAGGAGCTGATGAAATCGAACTGGATACGGATGCATTCGTTATTTATCAAGGAAGTCACGGTGACCGTGGTGCCCATAATGCAGATATTATTTTTCCTGCTGCTGCTTACACAGAAGAAAGTGGATTGTTTGTTAATACCGAAGGCCGCCCTCAATTATGTAATAGAGCGAATTTTGCACCTGGTGAAGCTAAAGAAAACTGGGCAATCATTAGAGCTCTTTCAAGTGAACTTGGCAATAGTTTACCCTTTAATAACTTGGCTCAACTTCGAAAAATGTTAACTAGCTTGCATCCAAATTTAGGCTGCGTAGACGAGGTGCCAGTCAATGATTGGAAACTGATAAAAGGGGGTAGACTATTAGAAAAAAATTTTAAAAATAAAATTCGAGATTTTTATCTAACAAACCCGATTGCGCGTGCTTCAAGCGTAATGGCTGAGTTGTCTGCTAATGCTAAAGCTAGAGCTAAGTCGAAAGTTGCAGCAGAATGAGACGGTGTAAGTTTAAATGACAGAAATATTTTCACAATTAATTGCAAAAGTTGAAATTGTAACAGCAGATTTAATAGCCTCAAATTTTGGTTTGGCGCTTATTTTGGTGGGTCAGGGTCTACTGATGGCTGTGTTTTTACTTCTTTCTGCATATTTTTTAATTTACGCAGATCGAAAAATTTGGGCTGCAGTTCAATTACGGAGGGGACCAAATGTAGTTGGAGCATTCGGATTGTTGCAGTCTGGTGCCGATATGCTGAAATTAGTCTTTAAAGAAATTGTTGTACCTGCTGGATCGGATAAATTTGTATTTTTCTTGGCACCAATCGTTTCATTTGTGATGGCTATTTTGGCCTGGGCAGTAATCCCTTTGAATGATGGTTGGCAGTTGTCAAATTTGAATGTTGCTATCCTTTACGTCTTTGCGATTTCATCACTTGAAGTTTATGGCGTCATAATGGGTGGTTGGGCTTCAAATTCCAAATATCCATTTTTAGGTTCTTTGCGTTCTGCTGCCCAAATGATTTCATATGAAGTATCAATAGGTCTTGTGATTATAGGAGTCATAATTTCTACCGGATCCATGAATTTTGGGGCCATTGTTGCTGCTCAAGACACAGAATACGGAATTTTGGGATGGTATTGGCTACCTCATTTACCAATGTTATTTCTATTTTTTATCTCGGCACTTGCAGAAACAAATAGACCGCCATTTGATCTCCCTGAAGCTGAGTCTGAACTAGTTGCTGGCTTCCAAGTTGAATATAGTTCTACACCATTTTTGCTTTTTATGGCCGGTGAGTTGATTGCCGTATTTTTAATGTGTGCCTTAACTAGTCTTTTATTTTTTGGCGGATGGTTATCTCCAATTCCTGGCCTCCCAGATGGAGTTTTCTGGATGCTTTTAAAAATGGGTTTTTTCTTTTTTATTTTTGCAATGATTAAAGCGATAACCCCACGTTACAGATATGATCAATTAATGCGATTAGGTTGGAAGGTTTTCTTGCCATTTTCATTGGTTTGGGTTGTTTTTGTTGCTTTTGCTGCGAAATTTGAATTTTTTGGTAGCTTTTATGCTCGTTATTTGGTGGGAGGCTAAGTTGGCTAAAATTGATTATACTCGTGCGGTGAAATACTTTTTCCTGGCTGATGTATGGCAAGGAATGAAACTTGGCCTCAAGTATTTTTTTGCTCCGAAGACAACTATAAACTACCCTTATGAGAAAGGCCCACTAAGCCCTAGGTTTAGAGGGGAGCACGCTCTGCGCAGATACCCAAACGGAGAAGAAAGGTGTATAGCGTGCAAGTTGTGTGAAGCAATTTGCCCAGCTCAGGCTATCACGATTGATGCTGAGCCACGATCAGACGGTAGTCGTCGTACAACTCGTTATGATATTGATATGACAAAATGTATTTATTGTGGTTTTTGCCAAGAGGCTTGCCCTGTTGATGCAATAGTAGAGGGCCCCAACTTTGAATTTTCAACTGAAACCAGAGAAGAGCTTTTTTATGATAAAGAAAAGCTTTTGGAAAATGGTGAACGTTGGGAAGCTCAAATTGCACGGAATTTAGAGCTGGACGCGCCTTATAGATAATAAATATCTTATTAATAAATCAAACGAGTTTATCAATGAAAACCAACAAAATGTATATAAAAGTTGAGGTCAAATAAAATGGGAGCAGCAGTATTTGCATTCTATCTTTTTGCTCTGAGCACCATAACTGGTGGGTTATTTACAGTTTTAAGTCGAAATCCAGTCCACTCTGTATTATGGCTGATTTTATCCTTTTTATCTTCTGCTGGACTATTTATTCTGCTTGGTGCTGAATTCGTAGCGATGCTGATGATTATCGTTTATGTTGGTGCGGTTGCAGTTCTTTTCCTTTTTGTTGTTATGATGCTTGATGTAGATTTTGCCAGCTTGAAGGCAGAAATGGCAAAGTATTTACCATTGGGTTTATTGATCGTGATCGTTTTGCTGATGGAATTAGCAATGGGCCTTGCTGTCTGGGTTCCTTCAGATGGAGCTAAAATGGTTCTAGGCGCTCCAATTCCTTCAGATACGCATAACACCGCTGCACTTGGACTTTTGATCTATGACCAGTATTTTCTATTATTTCAGCTGGCTGGTTTAATTTTACTTGTCGCTATGATCGGAGCAATTGTTTTGACTCTTAGGCATAGAAAAGATGTTAAAAGACAGGATATTTTAACGCAAATTTATCGGGATCCAGATGAATCTATATCTCTTAAAGATGTTAAACCTGGTCAGGGTCTTTGAATGTTGAAGCCTCTTGTTATGAGAAAGTTCATTAAATGATTACTTTAGAACATTATCTGACAGTAGCAGCGATGCTCTTCGTGATTGGAATATTTGGTCTTTTTTTAAATCGAAAAAATGTGATTATATTATTAATGTCGATTGAGCTTATGTTACTCTCGGTAAACATAAATTTGGTAGCCTTCTCCAGTTATATGAATGACCTGGTTGGCCAAGTTTTTACACTATTCGTTTTGACTGTAGCTGCTGCTGAGGCGGCTATTGGCTTAGCAATCTTAGTCAGCTTCTTCCGTATTAGGGGAACAATTGCTGTTGAAGATGTGAATGTCATGAAGGGGTGATATTTTGGAACAAATTATTTTATTTTCACCTCTTATAGGGGCAGTTATTGGTGGTTTTTTTTGGAAATCTATTGGTGAGAAGGCTGCCATTTATCTAACCATAGTTTTATTATTTGCGTCATGTTTTTTGAGTTGGATTGTATTTCTTTCACATGGACTTGCTACCGAAAAAATAACTCTTTTTAGATGGATTGTTAGTGGTAACTTATCAGCTGATTGGTCCATTAGATTAGATCGTCTTACTTCAATAATGTTAGTTGTTGTAACATCAGTTTCTGCTTTGGTTCATCTTTACAGTGTTGGTTACATGGCGCACGATGAGAATTGGCGAGATGATGAGCGTTATAAAGCAAGGTTTTTTGCTTATTTATCATTTTTTACTTTTGCAATGTTGATGTTGGTCACTTCTGATAATCTAGTACAGATGTTCTTTGGATGGGAGGGAGTTGGAGTTGCTTCCTATCTTCTGATTGGCTTTTACTATAAAAAACAACACCAAAGTTAGCTGAAACAACATTAACTTTTTTGTGGACAGATTGGAACGCAGCTAACCTAATTGCTATTTTACTATTCATAGGAGCAATGGGAAAGTCAGCCCAACTATTTCTGCATACTTGGCTGCCAGACGCCATGGAGGGGCCTACTCCTGTATCCGCTCTAATACATGCGGCGACGATGGTTACTGCAGGGGTTTTCTTGGTTTGTCGAATGTCTCCTTTAATGGAATATGCCCCAGCAGCCCTTGGCTTCATCACAATCATTGGAGCATTTACTGCTTTTGTGGCAGCCACAATCGGCTTGGTACAAAATGATATTAAGCGTGTGATTGCTTATTCAACAATGTCTCAGTTAGGATACATGTTTGTGGCTGCTGGGGTGGGAGCATACTCCGTCGCCATGTTCCACCTTTTTACGCATGCCTTTTTCAAAGCTATGCTGTTTCTAGGTGCTGGCTCTGTTATTCATGCGATGCATCATGAGCAAGATATGCGAAATTATGGAGGGTTAAGAAAAAAAATCCCCTACACATTTTGGGCGATGATGATAGGTACACTTGCAATCACTGGAGTTGGAATTCCTTTAACTCATGTTGGTTTTGCAGGGTTCCTTTCCAAGGACGCGGTTATTGAAAGTGCTTGGGCAGGCACAAACGCGGGCTTCGCATTTTGGACTTTGGTGATAGCCGCTCTTTTCACAAGTTTTTATAGTTGGCGTTTGATGCTTATGACGTTTTTTGGGCAACCTAAAAGTGACAGTCATGCCTACTCCCATGCAAAGGAGAGCCCGATGGTAATGCTAATACCACTTGGGCTTCTTGGGTTGGGCGCAATATTGTCTGGGATGATCTGGTACTCTAGTTTCTTTGGAAAAGATTACCAAGTGGCAAATTTTTTTGGTATCGAAAGTGAATACCAGCAAACGCTACCAAAAACAAAAGAAGAAAACATAGTAGAAAAAAATAATGAAAAATTAGAAGATGCTCTTCCGCCCCAAGGAGCAATCTACATGAGCCCGGAAAATCATGTCTTGCACGATGCTCATTATGCTCCAATTTGGGTAAAAATAAGCCCGTTTATAGCGATGCTACTTGGACTCTTAATGGCTCTGTGGTTTTACGTTTGGGATAAGAAAAAACCCAGTGAATGGGCCTCAACGTTAGATCCTTTATACAGATTCCTTTTAAATAAATGGTATTTTGATGAAATATACGAAATTTTGTTTGTTTCTCGTGCTAAAGTTATTGGTCGGATTTTTTGGAAAAAAGGTGATGGTGGCATAATTGATGGTTCCATCAATGGGATAGCTATGAGCCTTGTCCCTCTTGTTACTAGGATGTCTACTCGATTTCAATCTGGCTACATCTTTAGTTACGCGCTGGCTATGGTGTTGGGTATCCTTCTATTGCTTACCTGGATGATTTTTGCAGTGGGAGTAAAATGAATATGGATCAACCACTTCTATCTATGGTTACCTTTATACCGGCTTTTGCTGCTTTTGTTCTTTTAATGGTTGCAAGAGGAGAAGATGCTGCAGCTCAATTGGTCTGCAAACGGGTAGCGATGTTTACCACAATTGCGACCTTTTTGGTGTCTCTATTAATTCTGGCTCAATTTGACGCTCAAAACACGAATTTTCAAATGGTTGAAAGTTACAGTTGGATAATGGGACTTACTTACAAGCTTGGAGTTGACGGTATTTCAATACTTTTTGTTATGCTTACAACTTTTATGATGCCTCTGGTAATTTGGGCATCATGGAGTTTAGAGACACGTGTAAAAGAATATATGATAGCTTTTCTATTGTTAGAGACCCTTATGTTAGGGGTATTCATGGCTTTAGACCTAGTTCTTTTTTATCTGTTTTTTGAAGCTGGCCTAATTCCGATGTTTTTAATTATAGGTATTTGGGGTGGGAAAGATCGCATATATGCGTCTTTTAAATTTTTTCTATATACTCTTTTAGGTTCGGTCCTGATGTTGATAGCGATGATCTCAATGTACAACGTTGCGGGAACATCAGATATTCCCTCACTAATGAATTATACTTTCGATTATGGCTCAATAAACTTGATGGGTTTTGAAATCCTAGGTGGCTTTCAAACTTTGTTATTTCTAGCCTTTTTTGCCAGTTTTGCTGTAAAGATGCCGATGTGGCCTGTTCATACATGGTTACCTGATGCCCACGTACAAGCACCTACGGCTGGATCGGTTGTCCTAGCAGCAATTCTTTTAAAAATGGGTGGTTACGGTTTTTTGAGATTTAGTCTTCCTATGTTTCCAGTAGGAGCCTCTGAAATGACGAATTTCGTCTTTTGGCTTTCAGCTATTGCGATCATTTATACTTCATTAGTCGCATTGGTTCAGGACGATATGAAGAAACTTATTGCATATTCTTCAGTCGCACACATGGGATACGTAACCATGGGTATTTTCGCAGTCAATCAGCAGGGGATCGATGGTGCTATATTTCAGATGCTTAGCCATGGTTTTATCTCAGGAGCTCTATTTTTATGTGTTGGTGTGATTTACGATCGAATGCATACTAGGGAAATTGAAGCATATGGCGGACTAGTAAATGTTATGCCTAGTTATGCTTTAATATTTATGTTTTTTACTATGGCGAATGTTGGACTACCTGGAACTTCGGGTTTTGTTGGTGAATTTTTAACCTTAGTAGGGATTTTTCAGGTTAATACGTGGGTTGCCTTATTTGCTACCTCAGGTGTTATTCTATCTGCTGCTTATGCATTGTGGCTTTACCGAAGAGTAGTAATGGGTGATCTTATCAAAGAGGCCTTAAGATCTATAAAAGACATGAGTTTTCGTGAAAAATCAGTTTTTGCGCCATTGATTTTCTTTACTTTACTGCTTGGTATTTATCCTGCACTTGTTCTGGATATTATTGGCCCATCAGTGGAAGTTTTAGTCGCCAATTACCATGAGGAAGTTAGCTCTTCAAATTTAATACAAACCTCCATGGTTAAGAATTAGAGGTCTGAGCTGTGATTTATGACGATTTAAATATTATCTTTCCTGAAATTTTTCTTTCAGTTTATGCCATGGTTGCTTTGCTTGGTGTCGTATACACCTCAAAAGATGAACTCGCTAAAAGAGTAACATGGGTTACCGCGTTTATTTTTATTTTAGTAGCTTTTTTGATTATATTTTCAGAAGAAAAAACAGAAATTGCATTTGGAGGCATGTTCATCAATGATGCGTTTTCTCGATTTTCAAAAATAATCATATTGTTATCTGCTGCCGTTGTTTTGGTAATGGGTCAGGAATATATGTCACGAAGGGGATTTCTCAGATTTGAATATCCATTAATAGTTACGCTTTCAGTCGTGGGTATGATGGTTATGGTGTCGGCTGGAGATTTAATGTCTCTTTATATGGGTTTGGAACTACAATCGTTAGCACTTTATGTAATAGCTGCATTTAAAAAAGACAGTGTAAAGTCAACTGAAGCTGGTTTGAAATATTTTGTGCTTGGAGCCCTTTCTTCTGGCTTACTCCTATATGGTTCAGCCCTTGTTTACGGCTATTCAGGAACAACATTATTTTCTGGCATTCTATCTAATGTAAGCACTGACGCCCCTTCTTTGGGTTTACTGTTTGGGTTAGCGTTAGTAATTGCAGGTTTGGCATTCAAAGTATCTGCCGTACCTTTTCACATGTGGACTCCGGATGTTTATGAGGGCGCACCAACACCGGTTACAGCCTTTTTTGCAACCGTTCCTAAAATGGCGGCCATTTGTTTGTTTATCCGTGTAATGTATGATGCATTTGGAAATATTATAAATGACTGGCAGCAAATTATTGCACTACTTTCTATTCTATCAATGTTTCTTGGAGCCTTTGCTGCGATAGGGCAAACTGATCTAAAACGTCTATTAGCTTATTCGTCCATAGCTCATATGGGTTATGCTCTTATTGGTTTAGCTGCTGGTACTGAGTTTGGGGTGCAATCAGTTTTAGAATATATGACCATTTATATCACTATGAATATTGGTGTGTTTGCTATAGTTATGTCGATGCAACAAGATGGTCAGTCTGTTACAGAAATCGCCTCGTTAAAGATGATATCAGAAACAGATCCTGGAAAAGCCATAGCTCTCGTGATTTTATTGTTTAGTCTTGCTGGTATTCCACCTATGCTTGGTTTTTTTGCTAAATTTGAAGTCTTGAGAGCAGCAATAAATGCAGAACTGGTATATTTAGCGGTTTTGGGTGTATTGGCTTCTGTGATTGGTGCTTTTTATTACTTAAGAATAGTATACTTTATTTATTTTGGGGAAATGCCTGAGACGCCCTTAGATGATGCTAAATCTCCCATTCTGAGGACAATATGGACAGCTTCCGCTGCGATTATGATATTTGGTATTGTCAGTTTATTAGGAGTTGAGCAGATGGCAAAGGCTGCTGCGTTTTCTTTGTTAAATTAAATATGAAAATTGATTTTGTTATCTTAGACGAGACCGAGAGTACTAACTCTGAGGCACTAAGGCGCGTTAAGTTTGTTGACAAGCCAACTTTTATTCTTGCAAAAAAACAGACGAACGGTCGTGGACGCTCTGCTCGTTTATGGGTTGATCCAGTTGGAAATTTCTCAGGAACAATTCTAATAAAACTGGATGATGATTTGCAAAAATTGGCTTTACGGTCGTTTGTAGCTGCTATCTCTGTGTATGATGCCATAGATGAAGAAATAGGTAGCGGTCATCAACTATCACTTAAATGGCCAAATGACATTCTATTGAACGAAAAAAAAATATGTGGAATTTTATTAGAAACAAAAAAAATTGATAACGCCATAGCTTTAGCAATCGGAATTGGCATCAATTTAATGTCTGTACCAAGGTTGGAAAAGTTAAGTCAGGTTACTACAGAACCTGGTTCAATATTTAATGAGAGTGGTATTGAAATAGACCCAGTTGAATTTTGTAAATCAATTGCTAATCATTATCTTTTTCGAGAAAGCCAATTTCAAGAAATGGGGTTTTCCAAAATTCGAGAGATTTGGATGAAACGAGCTGCAAATCTTGGAAAGGAAATTGTAGCTCGCACACCCAGCAGTGAATATAGAGGTATATTTGACTCTATTGACGAAAAAGGGCAGTTGGTGCTTACAAATAACATGGAACAAATGAAAATAGCCGCCGCTGAGATTTTCTTTAGTAATGGATAGAAATAATGTTGCTTGCCATTGATTGCGGAAATACGAATACCATCTTTTCGATTTGGGATGGTAATGAATTTATTTCAACTTGGCGGACGGCCACTGATCATCAGAGAACAGCCGATCAATATTTTGTTTGGTTATCTTCACTCATGTCATTACAAAACATTAAGGCAGATATTAGCGATGTTATAATATCATCTACTGTACCTCGCGTTGTATTTAACCTGAGAGTTTTATCGGATCGTTATTTCAATACGCGCCCAATTGTTGTTGGAAAACCGGATTGTAAAGTGCCCATAGACGTTCGAGTTGATGCTGGTACGGCAGTTGGTCCAGATAGAATTGTAAACTCTGTTGCTGGTTATGACCTTTTTGGCGGTAATCTAATTATCGTGGACTTTGGAACTGCAACGACTTTTGATGTGGTTGACAAAGATGGTGCCTATGTAGGTGGGGTTATTGCACCTGGTGTCAACTTATCTCTTCAAGCCTTGCATCAAATGGCAGCGGCATTACCTCATGTTGATATTGCGAGACCGAAAGAGGTTATTGGAACCAATACAGTTGCGTGTATGCAGTCTGGGGTTTTTTGGGGCTATATTGGTTTGGTTAAGGAAATTTGTAGAAAGATAATAGAAGAAAAACAAGAAGTTATGAAGATTATCGCTACAGGTGGATTAGCTCCTTTACTTCAATCAAGTGATCAACTTTTTGAGGCGGTCGAAGATAACTTAACGATGCACGGTCTCCGCTTAATATTTGACTGTAATAAAAGCGTCGATAGTTAATGAGTAAAGACCGACTAATTTATTTACCATTAGGTGGTGCTGGTGAAATCGGCATGAATCTTTATGTTTATGGTTATGGGGCAAAAGATAAAGAGAAATTTATAATAGTTGATTTGGGTGTTGCTTTTCCAGATATGGACTCGACACCTGGTGTTGACTTGATATTTCCGGATATTGCCTGGTTGAAAGAACGGCGTGATCGGATTGAAGGAATATTTATAACACACGCTCATGAAGATCATATTGGAGCAATTGGTCATCTTTGGAAGGAACTTGGCGCTCCAGTATATGCCAGAACTTTCACCGCTAGCATCGCGAAACGCAAATTAGAAGAAAATGGGCAAAGTGCTAGAATAGTAAATGTTGTTTCGCCTTGGCCAGAATCGATAAAAGTTGGACCATTTAGTGTCTCATATTTACCAGTACCACATTCAGTTCCAGAAAGTAGTGCCTTGGTTATTGATAGTCCAAAAGGTAGGTTGATCCATACAGGTGATTTTAAGCTTGATGAGCATCCTGTTGTTGGTGATCGCTTCGACAAAGAGTTGTGGCAAGAGGTTAGTTCTACTGGCGTGCGTGCGCTGATATGCGATAGTACTAACGTCTTCTCAGATAGTGTTGGTCGTTCAGAGTCAGAAGTAGGACCAGAAATACGTAAGTTAATAGAGGCATGCTCTAACATGGTTGTTACAACAACTTTTGCGAGCAACATTGCGAGGATTAAATCAATTGCTGAGGCGGGTGAAGCTGCGGGTAGATCTGTTTGTTTGATGGGAAGAGCAATGAAAAGAATGATAGAGGTTGCTCTCGAAACTGGCGTACTATCAGAATTTCCTACGGTAATATCCCCAGAAGACGCTAAGTCAATTCCCAAGGAGAACCTTCTCTTGATAGTAACAGGGTCACAAGGTGAGAGGCGGGCTGCCTCGTCACAACTTGCAAATGGAAAATATCAAGGAATTACCTTAAGCGAAGGCGACTTATTTCTATTTTCTTCAAAAACAATACCAGGCAATGAACGAGGCGTTATAAAAATCATTAATCAGCTATCAGAAAAAGGTGTCGATGTTGTCGATGACAGTTCTGGGAATTATCATGTTTCTGGCCATGCCAATCGACCGGAACTCTCAATACTGCATGATATAGTTTCACCTCAATTTTTACTACCAATGCACGGAGAACACAGACATTTAAGGGAGCATGTTAAACTGGGAGAAAGTAAAGGTGTTTCCGCATTATTAGCGACCAATGGAACAATGGTAGATCTGACGGGAAATCAGCTTAAAATAGTGGATCATATAGATGTGGGCCGAGTCTATTTGGATGGAGCTTCCAAGGTAGGAGCTTTAGATGGAATTATTCGGGATCGAATAAAGCTAGCAGTCAATGGTATAATAGTGGTGAATATTATTTTTGATGAAGACGATGAAATGTTAGGGGAACCATGGTGTGAAATAAGAGGTTTAACTGATTTTGGTCAATCACAGTGCAATTTTATTGATGTTTTGGAAGAGGATTTGAGCCAATATTTGGGTCGTTATAAGGGTGATGCACTTAAAGACGATGACAAATTAGAAAAAGATATAAAACGCATTGCCCGCCAAACCGCTCTGACAGAGATAGGCAAAAAGCCTGAAGTAAGTGTTATAATAAGTAGATTGACTTAATCTTAATTAGCCCACCAGACGATCAGTAAAGCTTTGAGCTAAAAACCCTGGTGTATGTTCGCCTAAGCCAATGACATCTGCCTTACTATCTGAGCCTTTGACTTTCTTATAATTTTTTTGTTTCGCGATCTTATCTTGATCCACTTTAGTTTGATCCACGGATGAATTATTTGAGCGAGTGTCATTTTCACCACCGGAAATATCTATTCTTGGGATTTCTTTTTGTATAAGAGCTTCAACGTTCACAAAATTTTTGTAATCTTTATTGCTACAGATCATGATAGCTCTTCCTTCGCGTCCTGCTCGCCCAGTTCGACCTATTCTATGCACATAATCTTCTGCTTGGATTGGAACGTCAAAATTGAAGACATGACTTACTGATGGGATATCAAGGCCTCTAGCCGCTACGTCTGATGCAACTAAAATTCTCAAACCTCCATCTCTAAAGTTTTCTAAAGTATCAGTTCTTTTGGCTTGGTCTAAGTCACCGTGTATAGGTGCAGCTTGATATCCATACTTATTTAAAGATTTCGAGCAAATATCGACATCTGTTTTTCTATTGCAAAAAACAATTGCATTGGCGCATTTCTTTCCCTCTAAGTCAATTAATCGCCTTAATAATTTCCGCTTTTCTGATCCTTCAGTGTCTTTTCTTTTAGGTTTGAACATAACTACCGACTGCTCTATATTTTCGGAGGCAGTTGCTTGTCTAGCTATTTCCACCCTAATTGGCGCCGAGAGGAAAGTATTTGTAATTCTTTCAATTTCAGGTGCCATGGTCGCACTAAAGAATAAGGTTTGGCGGGTGAACGGGGTTAATTTAAATATACGTTCAATATCGGGTATGAAACCCATATCAAGCATCCTATCAGCTTCATCAACTACCATTACTTGAACGCCCGTTAAAAGTAGTTTTCCCCTTTCAAAATGATCAATTAATCTGCCTGGGGTTGCAATCAGCACATCAACGCCTTTATCAATGAGCGTATCTTGTTCCTTAAAACTTACACCACCAATCAAAAGTGCCTTAGTTAACTTTAAGTTTTTTGCATATGTATCAAAATTTTCTGCTACTTGAGCAGCTAACTCTCTAGTAGGACATAAAACTAAAGATCTAGGCATTCGAGCTCTCGCACGACCTCGCGCAAGCAAATTTATCATTGGCAGTGTAAAACTAGCAGTTTTCCCAGTTCCTGTCTGGGCTATTCCCAGCACATCTTTGCCCTCTAAAGCTGCTGGAATTGCCTTATTTTGAATCGGAGTTGGCTTCTCATATCCTGCTTCTTGCACGGCCTTTAAAATTTTAGGGTTTAGTTTAAAGTCGGAAAATAATTCCATAAGGTTCCATAATTTCTAAATTTTGTTTCAGCCTTAATGTAATTGTGAGGCAACCTCTAAATAATTCAAGACTGCAGGTCAACTAATTGATTTTAGATGATCATGAAAGAAGGTGTCTAACCTAGCGCATCATCTCTTTAGTGGCTGAGAGATTAATTTCTGGATAATCACGTTCAACACGGTCTATATCCCACTGAAGACGCGTTAAGAAGACTAAATCGTTATCATGATCAGTGGCGATGTGTTGTTTGTTTTCTGATGAAAATTTATCCAAGTCTGTTTTCCCCCCAGAAATCCAACGGGCTGAATTAAATTGTGATGGTTCAAATCTCACTGGTAAGCCATATTCTAATTCTATCCGGCTAGCTAAAACGTCAAACTGTAAAGAGCCTATTACTCCAATAATAAACCCTGAACCAATATTAGGTTTAAAAACCTTGGCAGCACCTTCTTCAGCAAACTGCATTAGGGCTTTTTCTAGATGTTTAGACTTTAACGGATCTCCCGCTCTGCAAGACTGAAGAAGTTCTGGAGCAAAAGAAGGTAAGTCGCTAACTCTCAATTCTTCTCCTTCCGTGAGAGTATCACCAATTCTAAGTTGGCCGTGATTGGGTATACCTATTATATCACCGGCCCAGGCTTCATCGGCCAGTTCTCTGTCCGATGCTAGAAACATTACAGGATTTGAAATTGCCATCGACTTGTTAGTTCTTACGTGATTTAGTTTCATTCCCCGTTTAAAATGTCCTGAAGCCATTCTTACAAATGCTACACGGTCTCTATGTTTTGGATCCATATTAGCTTGAACTTTGAAGACAAAACCAGTAACGCTTCGTTCTTCTGGTAAAATTTCTCTAGGTGAAGC
>LUMM01000186.1_pt1 | contig 18476 bp, 35 predicted proteins | sample 729971 | NCBI WGS metagenome assembly LUMM01 (sample SAMN03860263, study PRJNA289734) | marine metagenome | biome: seawater column; feature: ocean; material: water; isolation source: Red Sea water column Station 22 - depth 50m | place: Saudi Arabia: Red Sea | collected 2011-10-15 | depth 50 m | reverse complement strand
CTAAAGGATTAACTATTAGTTAGAGGCTGCTGCAATTTCTTTATGGACGGAAAGAAATTCTTTATCCGTTAGAACTGGTGTAACTTCAATTTCTACGCCAAAATTATCGACCCAGATACTACTCCATTTCCAAATGTTCTGATGGTTTGAAGATTCAACTATTGCCCAACCATTAGCTCCCTCAGGATTTACTACTCGATTAAGAACTTTAAACCCATCAAATTCATCACCTTCGCATCCTCCTTCAACAAAACCCGCAAAAGCTTCGGCCCCTTGCATATGACTTTCTTGATCTGGAAATTGCCAGTGTACGATGTAAGTTTGCATGAATAAAATTATTTTTTTAATTATTAATTATCGAATTTAAAAATTAAATAAAAAGTCTTTAAACACTAATTAAAAACGGATAAGTCCTAAAGGCAAAATTGCAAAAAAAAAGACTCTTACGAGCCTAGGTGATGGGGACTCCTATAATGACAAATTAAACAGAAACAAACAACCCCATCAATAGGTAATTTTAAATACTTACAAACACCATATGTAGTGCTAAGATTTTAAAAAGGCTGGGTGATGGGGATTATCCCGCTTTTTGATTGGGGCGAAGCTAACGCCCTTTTTTTATGGAAAAATTTACTTTAATCAATAAAGCCAGATCGAGGATTAAAGTATTTGAACCTTTTGAAGATAGTTCTAAGAACTCTTCTATGATTAATGCAATTTTAATCTCTTATGGTTGCGTTTTTAAGCGATCAAGTAAGCCAGTTATGAAAGGCTCTAGGGTTGAATCTATCGAAGAAGCGAGAAACGAATATAAAAAACTTTTAGAGGAAGGGTGGAAAAAAACTTATAAATTCAATAGTTTTTTTAAAAAAAATGGTGAATAGGTACTTTACCTAAAATTTGACATTATTAAAAATTAATTGCTAGATAAGCTTCAGAATGGAATATTGAACATGAAAAATGACATTTATTCAAATATTAAAGATTCAGATGCTTTGGAAAGTTTTTTTGAATGTATAACTTCTTGTAGCATCAATAGTGAGGGAGTAGATTGCACAACAGCATGTTATGTAAAACATTTAGAACCAAACAATATCGATTACCCTTTAAAATTTTCATAAGCAAAGCTTATTGATAATTGTTATATTTCATTGATGTTATTCCCACCTCCTCAAGTTATTTTTGGTCTATTGCTTTTATCTATAGCAGTAGTTCTCATCTGGGATATTAGATACAATCCTTTTGGAGAAGACGAAGACGGAATTTAATCTTCAACTAGGAAGCTGATTTGTAGGTGGTGCGTGAAATTGCCGTTTCTTTCTTTTGAGTCTTTTGTAAGCGACTAAAGAGCCTAATAATAACAATGTAATAGCTATTGAGTTAATCATATCGGGTAGTTTTATATATATAAAAACAAATATGTTCTAAATATCAATGACTAAAGTTATTTTTTCAAAAAGTGATTAATTATGGACTAATTTTTAATATTTAGCTTGTTGCGATATTATTTAGAGATAAATTCCATAAAATTTATACTATTAAAAAGCGCCTTTTTACTCATGGTAAATGTCTAATAAGTAATAGAACCTATTGATGTGCATAATCTCTCTAGATAAATTATGCAGAGTATAAATTTAGGGGTAATTTATGAGTGGAGATTATGAGACACTAGAAATAAATCAACCTAAAATTACATATTTTCAGAAAAGATCCGAAAATAATACAGAATGGTTAGATGAATTAATCAACCAAATTGAAGATATGAAAAACAATATATCCAAATCTGCTTAATGACAGAAAAAGAGTTGAAGGAATTAGAGAAATTTGCAAAAGAAAATGGATACAATGACGAGCTAAAAGATATATATTTAAGGGAAGTTATTGACAGAAATAAAGAATACGAATGAGATCAAATTTTCGACCAAATATTCGACTAGCTACAAACATTCTTTTAGTTATTGGTACTTTTGCTATTGCTTTAAAGATTGCTCCAATAGCAGAGGTATATCAGGAAAAAAATTTATGTATTAAATATTTAAAACATCAAATAGATCGAGACAAACTTATCAAAAGACTAAAAATAGTTAAACAAGCAAATCCATCTAGTATTTGTGACTCTATCCTTAAAAGTTAAAAATGAAGATTAAGTCATTTACCCCCTTAATTGCAGTCTTTGGTACTTCATTTCTGATAACCATTTCATTGCTTAAAAGTTTCCAAATTTTTATGGGGATATCAATTTGTCTTTTAGCGATGCTCAAGCTTATGGATATTGAAGCTTTTGGAACAAGTTATAAGAAATATGATTTAATATCTTCTAAATTTGATGGCTGGATATATATTTATCCTTTTTGCGAATTATTAATTGGAATAAGTTTTCTTAATTCTTCTCCACCCTCTTTAATTATTTTTATTGCCCTAATTTTAGGAATTTCTGGAATGATTTCAGTATTTAAGGCTGTTTATTTGGATAAATTAAAATTAAATTGTGCATGTATTGGTGGATATGCAAAAACTCCTTTGGGAATTATTAGTTTTATCGAAAATCTTTTAATGGCAATTATGAGTGTCTTAATTTTGATTAAATAGCGATTTAATAAATTTTCATTTATGGTTAATTTAAATATTAAAGTGAATCATCGTAATTAGTATGGCACTTAATAAAATATTTATGAAAAGAGGATTTTTAAATTATCTAATTTTTTCTGGAATTCTTTTTACAAATATAATTAATCCAAATAAGAGTATTGCTTTAACTCAAGAAAATATAGATATCCCAAAAGTTGTTTCTTACAGATCAGCATCATGTGGTTGTTGCAAAAAATGGATCAATCATTTAAGAGATAATGGATTAGAAGTTGTTGATAATATAGTTGAAGATGTTTCAGTAATTAAAAACCAATATCAAATTCCCAATAATCTGAGATCATGTCACTCTGCTCAAATAGCTAACTATACGATTGAAGGACATGTCCCGATTGAATCAATCAACAAACTTTTTAGAGAAAAACCAAATATCAATGGGATAGCAGTTCCGGGCATGCCACTTGGCTCTCCAGGGATGGAAATGCATTCTCACGAATCGCACTCTCATGATTATGAGAACTACAAAGTAGTTTCATTTAGTAAAACTGGCAAAACAAAAATATTTGATAAAATCTCTCCTTAATACAAATACTTATTTGAAATAATGCATATTTTTCTTAGAAATTTTAAATTTTTTATTTTTTTATTTTCCTTATCTCTAAATTTCAATAGTTATTCGCATGCACATATGAGGGGTACATTTCTTTCTGAAGAGGACGCCGAAAATAGATCTTTAGAACTTGGTTGCGAAGGAATACATAAGAATCAAGATAAATGGATGCCATGCAAAAACGAAAAAGAATTACATATCTATTTGAGGAAATAGATGGAAAAATTAAAAACAAATCAAAGAAAAATTCACAGAAAAATAACCGCAATTTCAGCAATCCCCTTACTAATTACTATTGTATCTGGGACTATTTATAGTATTCTTCAGCCACTAGGAATAGATGCTTTTTGGTTAATAAAATGGCATACAGGTAATTTTGGCATTATTAATTTGCAACCTTTTTACTCGATATTTCTTGGTATAGCTTCAATAATCTCAATAATATCTGGCATTAAACTATTACAAAAAAAATCTTAGATATATTCTCAGTTAAGCCAAAATCTTACTAATTAATACTATTTGCGCCCCCACTTACTAAGAAAATTATCGCTCCTAGTGCCATTGTTGCTACACCCATATAAGGGTATTTCTTAATTCTTGATTTAGTAATTGGAAGCCATGAAAGGTATCTATCAGATTTATTTAATTCATTTTTTTGTCTAGGTGGCAATCCTAATTCTTCTCTTCTTTTAGCTTCGCCCATAATCTTAAATTTGTTTATGTATCAATATTAAAAATTATGTACCACACCTGCGAGTTAACTTTATTAAGAACAGAGGTCCTTTATAGATAAACAAATTATTTAAAATTTATTTAGCCTTCTTTAAATATAGATTCTTTGTATTTGCCTGATCTGATGTAAATAACAAAATTAATATAGTTCCAACTAGAAATGAAAAAATCATTGTCAAACCAACAACTTCAACCATTTCACTAGGCAGATAATTTAGAAACATAATCAATAGATCTCTTATTTTTAACTTAGCAATTGTATTTTTTATGTAAAGTAAGTATTCCTCCTTAAATTTCAAAAAGAACTTTCTGAGACTTTTTAATCTTTATTTATTTTTATTTGCGGGATAAATGTAGTTATAGCCGATTACAATTTTCTTACTTAGCTAATCCTATTTTCTTGAGCAATTTCAAGTAAGGCAAGGCCCAATTACCAAAGGTAAAAGAGATTGTTGTATTTTTTGTAGTTGGTAATAATTTTTTAGTATGTGTAGAGGCTAATTTAGAAAATATCTTAATAGTCTCTGCTTCTAGATTATCCATATACAATTTTTTTTGAACACCTCGATCTTTCTTTTGGGGCAAATAATTTTCTATAAACCATAAAACTTGATCTAAATTTGATTTATTGGGTGAGGTTTTAATTTGTTTATTTTTCTTTTTAAACATATTTATTTACCTCTTAATTACTGAATTAAATTTGCCATTTATATAATTTAAATCAACTGTAAAAGCATCAAAATTATGTTCTTTTTAATAATCGATAATCGAAAAAATAAATTAATAGTTACGTTGTTTTTATAAAAATAAAAAAAGAGAGGGATAAACCCCCCTCTTAATTGATCAGTTTCAAAAAAGAATTTAATTTTTTGAGTCTTTCAATTTCATTTCTTTTTGTGTTTTCCTGATTCTTTCTTCAAAGACGGATCTTCTGTATGGAGTAACTTCTCCACTTTTAGTAGCCAAAAGTTGGGCTTCATATAGCCTATTGGCTCTTTTGATTTTTTCTCTTATTTGTAAGAGGTTATTCATGGTCTTTTGCAGTTAATGAGAATCCCGTTCCCTACTCCCATTTCATGCGTCCAGAGATATAAACTTGGATGAACGTTAGTGAACAATAACATCTTTAAAAAAATTTCGCGAGAGTAATTTTTACTAAATTTTTCTCAAAAAAATAAATATTGAATAGATAGTATAAATAAGGTTTTAATATTTCCTAAATTAGGATAAGAAAATTGTTTGCGACCCATCATTATTATCCTGAATCACTATTTTTTTATTTGGGAAAATATCTGATAATATTCTTTTCAAATTTGAATTATCTGAAGGAATTATATTACTCATATTTTTTGAACTAATTTTCCAATTTTCATCTACAAATAGTTCTTTATCATCACCTTTTTCATTTTCCAGTGATGTCTTATTTAGAATTTTAAGTAACAGTTCTGAATCATAATCTTTAAATTCTTCAGGGCCATCTTTTAAATTTTTAATCATTATTTAGAAATCTAATGTTTCTAAATCTTGCATAAGAAATTTGAAGAATACAAGGTATTAATTACCTAAAAATTTCTCTTAAGATAAAAAATCCAGATGCAATTAAAATAATTTTCTTTAGAAAATTTAATTCCAAAATAGCTAAAGAATGATATTTAAAAAGATTAATTAATCATTTACACAATTTTTTTACTTGTTAATTTGCAAATAAGAGATTAAGGAAAAATGCCAAGAGTAATTAACAAAAAAATTAGACTTTTAAGATGGTTAAACTCAGGCATGATATTACCATTTATCTTTATGGCTGCATCCTCATCTATTATTCTTTATTGTGTTTTATTTTTCCTAATAAAATAGCTTTATCATTTAAGCAGCTAAATTTTCCTCTGATTTAGACATTATAATCGCAGCTTTTTTTAATAAACTAACTACTTCTTTTCTTCCAACTGCATTATCAGCTTGACGCATTATTTCAGCATATTTTTTATTTATTTTTTTCATAAATAGTTTTAATTTAATCTAAAATTACAACACCATATGATGGTGTCAATTGTAAATAATTCTCATATATTATTTCTTTGATTATTTTTGCACAATAAAAATTGCTCATTTATTATCCTTCAAGTTTTTTAATTGATGATGCCAAAAATCATAAATAACAAAATAAAGAATCATCATAATTAAGCAATATTAAAGGATTTGAAAACATAAAATAAACCTCCTATTAGGATCAATATTGCAGCTCCATAAAAAAGAAAAGGGATAATTGGATATTTATACAATGTAGACCTTACTTTTTGTTGTATGGCTTTTTTATCAAGTTGAGGCAACTTTATATCTTCAGTTTTTTCTCTAGGCGGAATACCTAAATTTTTTCTTCTCTTTGCCTCTCCCATAATTAATACTGAGGTATTCCCATACATTTTAAATAATTGTTATCAGCTAAATCTAAAATTTGATTCCATTCTTCATGAGATGTTTCCAAATTATTTTTAAAATCTTTTTCGAATTTAAGAATACATCTTTTTTCTATATTTTCTGGAGAATTATAATTTCTTAAAAAAGAAATACTCAAATAAGATAATGATGAAAAAACTATAATTATTTTTGCCATTGTAAATTTATTCATATCTTTGGTGTTGCCTTATAAAAAAATAAGTAACTTGTTTGTTTTATAATTAATTTAATCTTTTAAAAACAATTATCAAATGATAAATTCGGTAGATTTTAAACATTTGCCTATTCAGGATTTGGTTGTTTCAGGGTTAATAATCTTTATAATGTCGACGATTATTGCCAATATTTATGACCCATTATTAGGAATAACTTATGCATTTGGGAATATACTTACTCTTACTTTTTTGAGCTGGTTATACAAAGAGACTTGGAGTGATCCAAAGAAATAAATCAAATTCAGAAAAAGATAAATAAAAAACTACTTCTGTATTTTTAACTTTGAAGAATACTTTAAATTAACAATGTAAGTTGCAACAAGAGATAGTATCAAAAAAAATAATAAGCTCTCTAAAGTAGATTGAGGCATAACCATAATAAGTACCAAAAATAATACATTTCTACAAAAACGAATTCTGAAGAAAAATCAACCCTTTAATTATTTTTTATTTTCAAATTAATAAATCCCAAGCCCAAAAAATGAATTTGCAATAAACAATAAACTAAATAATGTTAAAAAAATTAATCCTATCCAACTTATTGTTTTTAGAAAAAATCCATATCTATTTTTAAATGGGACTAATTTGCTATTTATAGTATCCATTGCCATCCAAGCAAATAAAGGGGCGGTTAGAAAACTTCCAGTCATTGCAGCAAATACAAAATCTTTTACTCCTATACCTCCTGACCTTGCAATCAGCAAAGCTATTAATGATGCAAAGATATGTACAATCATCCAAATTTGAAATCTATTGCGCTCTGCTTTGGAATCCAGGTGTCCAAAATCAGTGCCTCTCAATAAACCTTGAATAGCAGAAATACTTCTTGGATATGCATCTAGACAAGTAATTGTAGTACTAAACATTGCGGCAAATGCTGCAGGTATTATGATCCATTTAGCCCAATTCCCGATGGATTTAGTGTAAAGGAGTATTAACTTTTGAGCGAAGGAGACTCCACTTCCGGAAAGCATTCCATCGCCAGTACCATACATTGTTATTGCGCCAAGAGTAAGGAAGAAAATAGCCGTAACAACAGTTATTAAGTAACCGAGATTAAAATCAAATTCTGCTTCATTAATATTTGGCTTATAATTTGAATCTTTCGCTCGAGAAAACATCCATAAAGAAGGCCAAACACATAACTCTACTGGGCAAGGCATCCATCCCATTAAAGGGATCAAAAAAGCTAAATTTGTTAACTTCCATGGGCTGATTTCTGGTTCAAAAAAACTCATATTTAAGGACTCATTTATTGACCCTTTGAACAAAAGCGATAAAACTGCAAATAATGTTAATAAAGTTAGTAGAGATACTAAAAATTTTGAAATTCTATCAAGGGCTTTATATTTACCAAGAATTAATATCATTCCAGAAACAATCAGGATTCCTATCGACAAATCCATAGCTGGAAAAGTTGAGAAAAGGGGAATATTAGTTAAAAGGACACCAGAGACAAAACTTACAGCAGCTATTGTGAAAGTACCTGTAATTAGACTAACTACTAGAAATAAAGGAAGATATAAAGAATTCCTCTCTTTAAAACCTTCTAATAATGATTTACCAGTAGATGCCGTAAATCTAGTCCCAACCAACAAGAATGGATATTTCAAAAGATTAGTAAGAAGGATTAGGCCAACTAATGAAAATCCAAACCTTGCGCCAGCAGTAGTGGATGATAATAAATGAGAACCCCCAATTGCCGCTCCAGCTAGGACAATTCCTGGACCTAAACTTTTTTGTATTCCTTTTGTTAAATTCATATTTTAATCAAATGATTTAATTTACTTTTTGAGCCCTTCTAAATTTATTTTTTAATACTCTTTTTTTAACCCCAAAAACAGATAATGAGTGAAAAATAAAAAGTATAATTAAGAATCCTATTCGAAGTTTCATAAGATATCTCCCTCAAATATGCTTTTATCAGATATTTATTTTGTATTCAACCTCTTTTCTCCATAAAATCTTCAAAAACCTATCCAAAACATCTAATTCTTTTTTTTCAACATTTTTTAGATTTTTATTATTTTGTTTTTGCATAAATTATTGCCTAATTATTTCAAATTTAAACTAAGCTAAAAAAAACACAATAAGCAATACTTCTTAAAATTTTTTGTAGTTTTTTTTAATTTGATAAGTATTTTTCTGCCCTTCTTAATGCTTTTATTCTAAAGCTCCTTTAAAATTTCCAAGTTTAAATTTCTTTTCACTTGATCGGGTTAGCTTAATAATATTTCCCAATATCAATTCACCAGAATCTTCCATTTTTTTTTGCTGACCAAAATTAATCCTATCAGCCTAAAGAAAAAAAGTATTCATTTTTAATAATCAAATAAATAATTAATTAGCCAATAACAAGTCCTCTTTCAAGAAGTAAATCGAAAACCTCCACACTTTTCGTTTTCCCAAATTGTGGGGGCTTATGTAAATCTAATATTTCAGCAAGGCACATTATCCAATAAGTATCTTTTTTTAAATTAAGACTTTCGCAAATATGAGAGGGAGCAGATTTAAAACATCCAAATTCTGTTGATATATTAATGTTCATTATTTGAGTTTCAAGTTCAAGACTTAAGAGTTCTATTTCTTGCTCAGAAAGGGCTGAACCAAATGAATATGATTCAATTAAAAGTTGGTAATTCATTAAAGAATTATTTTTTTAAGAAACCCAGCGTGTTATTTTTGTACCCTCATAAATATGTCCTGAAGCTTCAACTATAGGTTTTGTTTCAGGATTCATAAAAATATCATATAAAACATTTTCTGGTCCTTGAAAAATTACAGTTGCCCTTTGAGGATCATCTAATGATTTACCAATATAAAATGTTTTAACTCCCATTTCTTTAAACATCGTCTGCTGTTCTTTTGCATTCATATGTGATTCATACTCCTCATAGGTATTACTTAGTTGAAAATCTAAAATAGTCGTTTCAATAGTCATAAGAATAATTAAATTTTTTTAATTCTAAATCTTTATCAAAAAAATTAATCTAAAAAAATTAGTTTTTATTAAGCAAAGTGTTAACTAATTTTCATTTATGAGTTATAAATCAACTATAAAAAACGATTTTAATTTTGGACTCAAAAATTTCTCAGAGAGAACAATGGACTAGTAAGCTAGGATTCATTCTCGCAGCTGCTGGTAGTGCAGTAGGTCTAGGCAACCTTTGGGGTTTTGCTTACAGAGCATCTCAGGGTGGAGGTGCGGCGTTTGTACTTTTATATATATTGATCGTTTTAATTGTATGTCTTCCGGTATTTGTTGCTGAAATGGCTCTAGGAAGAAACGCAATGGCAAGCACATTGCTTGCTCCTGTTAAGCTGGCTGGTAAGAATTGGTATCCATTAGGAATTCTTTTCTTCATAGCTCCTTTAGGAATAGCATCATATTATTCAGTGATAATGGGATGGACTGCAGATACCTTGTTCCATTCTTTATTTTTTGGATTACCAAAGAATTTAACTGAAGCAGAAACCTTCTTTGGCTCGATTAGTAGTGGCAGCAGTGTTTTGTTGGGCCACCTATTAAGTCTTGTACTTACAGCAATAATAGTTTCATCAGGTATAAAAAAAGGTATAGAAAAGGTTACTAGATATTTCATGCCAATCCTTTTCATAATTATTGTGATTCTTGCTATTTGGGCTACTTCACTTTCAGGTGCATGGGAAGGATATAAAACATTTCTACTTAAGTTTGACTTCAATGAATTGAGAAATCCTCAAACAATAAGAAACGCTTTTACACAAGCATTCTTTTCATTAAGCTTAGGGATTGGAATTATGGTTACCTACGCATCCTATTTAAATAAAAAAAGTAATCTTCCAAAATTAAGTGTAGGAGTTGCATCATTAGATACTTTGGTTGGACTAATGGCTGGATTTATAACTTTCCCAATAGTTTTAACATTCGGTTTAAGTGACGCTATTTCTGAATCCACTGTTGGTGCTTTATTTATCTCAATTCCAACAGGTTTAGGTTCATATGGTGCGGCAGGAAGAATTGTAGCTGTTGCATTTTTCGCATTAGCTTATATTGCAGCAATAACTTCCTCTGTTTCATTATTGGAAGTTCCAGTTTCCTCTTTAATGGATAAATTTGGTTTTAAAAGAGAAAAATCTGTTTGGCTGATAACTCTTTTCTTATTCTTAGCAGGCATTCCTTCTGCATTAAACTTAAACATTCTTGGAACTATTGATTCGATTTTTGGAGGTGTATTACTTATCTTTGGTGGATTCTTGGTTACTTTCTTTATGGGATGGGTAGTACCTGGAAAGTTTAATGAAGAACTTAGTGATTCAAAAGTTGGAATCAAAACGACACGTTATTTGAAATTCATGACAAGATGGGTTGCGCCCCCAATTATTGGTTTTGGACTATTTATTAGTGTGTTTGATTTGCTTAAAGGCTGGGTAAGTTAAAAATAAATAAAATTATAATTTATAAAATTGAATAAATTTACTGCGATATAGTGCGGAAATAGGGGGAGGGGTGCAAGTCTAAAAAAGATAAAATAGTTTAACTTTTTCGCATTATTTTTGATCAAACTCAAAAAAATATTAGTCAATAATTAAGTATTTGCAATGGTTATTAATTAAAAAATTGATATGAAGACTAAGTGCTTTGTTTTATTACCAAATTCTAAATATTTTTCTCAAGAAAATGTTTTACTGCGGAACTTTTTTTAATGAAGTATTAAAATTTAACTTATATTAAATCTCAAACGTATCGGCAAAAACCATCCCTAATAGAATCTATATAAAATAAATTTAGGTGTTTAATTTAAAGGAATTAGAGCGCCTAAAAGAATAGATAACAAATTTGATGTCAACCAAATCTGATTCATTAAAAGGAAAGCTTACAGAAAATTTTTCTGAATTTTCTCAACTATCTGACTATTCTTTTATGAATTCTCTTAAAGCAGATCCTCAATCAACAAAAGATGGAAATGATCATAAGCCGCGTTCAGTATATTCAGGTCATTACGTACCAGTTGTTCCAACTGCTATTCCAGAACCAGAATATATTTCCCATAGCAACAAACTTTTTAAAGAACTAAGGCTAAGCTCAGATCTTACTAAAGACGAGAATTTTTGTCGTTTTTTCTCAGGTGATATTTCTGTTGCTAATTATCCAATGAGTCCTGTTGGTTGGGCAACAGGTTATGCATTATCAATTTACGGGACTGAATATACCCAACAATGTCCCTTTGGCACTGGCAATGGTTATGGCGATGGCAGAGCAATTTCTGTTTTTGAAGGTTTATTCAATGGGAAAAGAATGGAAATGCAACTTAAAGGAGGAGGTCCAACTCCCTACTGTCGTGGAGCAGATGGCAGAGCTGTCTTAAGGTCTAGCGTACGAGAATTTCTCGCACAGGAATTAATGGATGCCTTGGGAATCCCTACCTCAAGATCTTTAACACTTTATGTCTCACGTTCAGAAATAGTTAGAAGACCGTGGTATTCCAAAGGGTCCAGATATTTTGAACCTGATATCATGATTGATAATCAAGCGGCAATTACTACGAGAGTCGCTCCATCTTTTTTACGTGTAGGCCAGATTGAACTTTTTGCAAGACGAGTTCGTAATAATGCGCATGATGAGGCCCTCAATGAACTAAAGATGATAGTTCAACATCTAATTGATAGAAATTATAAAGATGAAATTGAATATGAGATTTCAATTGAAAGTAAAGTAATAAAACTGGCTTCTTTATACAGATCAAGACTTATATCACTTATAGCCAACTGGATGAGAGTTGGTTATTGCCAGGGTAATTTCAATAGTGATAATTGTGCTGCTGGAGGTTATACCTTGGATTATGGCCCCTTTGGATTCTGTGAATTATTTGATCCAAGATTTCAACCATGGACAGGTGGAGGTGAACATTTCTCATTTTTTAACCAGCCTTCTGCAGCGGCAATCAACTTTAAAACATTCTGTTCATCTCTTAGTCCGTTACTTTCACAAAGCAAACAAGATCAAGAAAAGTTAGATCAAATCGAAAAAGACTTTTCTGAATTAATGAATAAGGAATTGATGAAAATGTGGGCAAACAAGCTTGGTTTAGAACATTACAACGAAACTCTAATAAATGAATTTTTTAATCTCATGGTCATTTCAAAAGCAGACTATACAATTTTGTTCCGTAAACTCTCTGAAATCCCTGATAACTTAGATTCTTTAAAAGACTGTTTCTATTTACCAATTAATGACGAGCTCAATAATAGGTGGGAAGTATGGCTTGAAAACTGGCAATCAGTCTTGAAGAAAGAGGGAAATATTAAAGCAAAATCGGCATCAATGAAATCCCTTAATCCAGTCTATACTTGGCGCGAATGGATGGTCGTTCCCGCATATGAAGAAGCTGAAAAAGGAAATTACAAAAAAATAAAAGAGTTACAGGATGTCTTTAGCAATCCATATATAGAACAATCCTCAGAAATAGATCAAAAATATAATCGACTAAAGCCAAGCCAGTATTTTAACTATGGAGGAGTATCTCATTACAGTTGTTCTTCATAAAAGTTCAATCCTCATACTGATAGAACAACTTTGAGAAAAATCTTATTTATTTATGGCCGTAGGCATTCCAACTACTGATACAACTCCCACATGAAGTATGGCCGGCTTCTTCCCAACATTTTTCACATAGTGGGGGCCCCCATTATTACTCTCTATAAATGCATCACCCGCTTTAAAGAAATTAATTTCTTCACCCCTCACATGCTTTAATCTTCCTCTGGTGACATGAATCAACATTGGGGAAGGATGAGTATGAATTGGAGTTTTCAAGCCAACTGGAATTTTTACTTTTAAGAGTCTTAATTCAGGCTTACCCTCGAGATAATTAAAATTTTTACCACTTAGTCCTTTTGAACTTTGAATAATAGGTATAACTTCAATCTTTTCTTCAGCAAGAGAAGGTTGTGGTAAAGCTAAAGTCCCAATAAAAAGGAAGCAAAATGGAATAAATTTTTTTAATTTCATTAGATATTTGATTTTCACTAATAATAGGTATTTTGCAAAAATAATAACTAATTTATTTTTTATATAACTTTTCTAATTGCTTAATTTCTTCTCTTAAATCCTTACCTCTCTTATTTAATTTATTATTTTTAATAACTATTGGGATAATCCACCAGGCTTGAAGACCTAAAAAGATAAATACTAGGATCAATAATTCAAAAGTACCAGGCTGCATTTGATAAATAACCCTTCTTTGTTAATAACATTATTCTAAAAGTTATTAAACATTCATGAGATATTAAATATTTCTAGGCTGCCTCTAATTCAATGTTAAGTTCAATTCCCTTTGAAATGATTGCTTCTTTAAATTCAATAAGTTTGGAAATTATTCTTTGCTTCTCAGGATCAGTTTTATGGATATCATCTACAACTTCCTGCATTGCAAGTGTTACTTTTTGTAGTTTGATTTCTAGATCTTCCCTGTAATTCATAAGCTTAAAGAAATTATCTTATTTATTAAAAAACAAAATAATTATTAGTAAATAAGTACTTAACCTTAAAAGGATTGACAGCAAAACAAGGAGGATATAATTTATAGTACAAACGTATTAATAATCAACCAGCCAATTAAAGGTAAAGTATGGAGCCTAAGTACTCATTTGGTTGTAGCACGAGCAAACCCAACGGATGCCTACTAAATCCTGAAGGTAGCAGAATTATCTTTTTCGAAGAATGCAAAAATCCTCTTGAACCTAATTCAAAAATTCATACTCATCTTTTCTTTACAAATCACCTTGGCGAACCTGGAGGGTACAAATCCTCTGAAAAACTCAACATAGACTCAGCCTGGGAAAAGTGGCACGAACTGCACCAAAAAGGATGGACAGAAGTATCTCATAATTACGGATAAGTGATCCTGCCAAGAAAAAGCCTTTATGTTTTTATGAGCTTAAGAGTTTCCTAAAATATGGAATTCGGTGTCAAAAATAAATAATCAATATTTATTGACATTTGTATATGAGGAAACATTAAATTGTCTAAAATCTCATAAGAATAAATGAATAAAAATTAATATGCAATATTATTTAAATGATAAAAAATTAAATAAGATTGAAAAGCAAAAGGCGGAGAAAGATGGTCTGAAAATTTTTGAAGAGTTAGATGATTACGCTCTTAAAGGGTGGGAAGAGATGGATGAAGTAGATTTGCAAATGCGCTTAAAGTGGTATGGCCTTTTTTGGAGACCAAAAACTCCTGGAAGATTTATGATGAGGCTTAGAGTTCCCAATGGAATTCTGAACTCTAATCAGTTGAAAGTAATCGCGTCAATAGTCGCTAGATATGGAGAAGACGGTTCTGCAGATATAACAACTAGGCAAAATATTCAATTAAGGGGGGTTTTGATAAATGATCTACCAGATATTATTAAAAGACTTAAAGAGGTTGATATTACATCCGTTCAGTCTGGAATGGATAATCCAAGGAATGTTACTGGTAATCCACTAGCGGGAATTGATCCTGAAGAAATTATAGATACAAGAAAATATACTTCTGAATTAGAAAATTACTTAACAAATTCTGGTAAGGGCAACCCCGAATTCTCGAATTTACCAAGGAAGTGGAATACTGCAGTTGCAGGAGCAAAAGATAATTTTCTTCTACATAATGATCTTATTTTTCATCCTGTTTTTAAAAATGGAATATTAGGCTTTGGTGTCTGGGTAGGAGGAATTTTATCAGCAACTTTGAATGCTTATGCTATACCTCTAGATGTCTGGGTAGAAGAAAAAGATATATGCAAAATAACTGGAATTATTTGTTCCCTTTGGCGAGATAATGGAGATAGATTTCTAAGAAATAAAGGAAGATTTAGATATTATTTGAACTCTATAGGTATCGAAAAATTTAGAGAACTTGTTGAAGAAAAATTTGGAACTTTATCGAACGATCCAGGCTCAATTTTCAACGAAAGACAAAGAAGTTTATTTGGGATTAATAAACAAAAACAGAATAATCTTTACTTTGCTGGATTACACATTCCGGTAGGAAGATTATGTGTAGAAGACATACAAGAAATTGCAAGATTAAGTGAAAAATATGGACAGAGTGAAGTAAGACTAACCGAAGATCAAAATCTAATTATTGTTGGCCTGAAAGATAATATTTTAGAAGAATTTGGTAATGAAGAAATTATTAATAAATTCAAATTAAATCCATCCCATTTTTCAGCGAGTACTGTTTCATGTACAGGGAGTAGTTATTGTAGCTTTGCTCTTGCAAATACCAAAGATATAGCAAGGAATATTTCTGAAAAATTAGATCGAGAACTTGAATTATCAGAGGAGGTTAAAATCCACTGGACAGGATGTCCAAATAATTGTGGACAAGCTCATATGGGTGGTATTGGTATGACTGGTACAAAGGTAAAAAAAGAGGGAGGTGGAACTGAGGATGGATATAATGTAAGTATTGGAGGAAGACAAGATCACCTGCAAACTTTAGGTGAAACCGAATTTAAAAAAGTTAGTAAACATGAAATTTATAATTTAATCAAAGAAATTTTAATCAACAAGTTTAAGGCAAAGTTAAAAACCTAAAATATATTAATGAGCAAAAGTGAATCTTAAATATTAGAAGTTTTAAATGGATTAGGTTCAAAAAAATTAGATCTTGATATTCTTTTTTCCTACTATTCATTGAAATTATCTTTTGAGATTCGCAAAGTTATTGCGGAAAAGATAGGTATGCAAGAAAGGAAAGGCTATTTTTTACTTGAAAAGATGATAAAAAAATTTGGCCTTAAAGTTGAATTTATTGAGGCCCTTAAATTAACAAATGAAAAAGATGCAAAAGATCTTTTACTAAAAAATCTCTATCAAAATAATAAGTTAAATATTCATATAATTAATGCTTTAGAGCCCTGGGGAGGAGAAATCGAACTTACATTAATTAGAGAAATATTCGATATTTGCGAAATAGATTTTTGGATTGCAGGCCTTAATATTCTCCATTTCAAAGCTCATCAATTAACTGATGAAATATTATTATCTTTTATTGATCAAATAAAAATTTATGATGATTTCAAAATCAACTACAAGATAATCTCTATTTTAAAAAGAAGAGAAAGTGAAATAGTTTGTAAATTACTGTATGAATATTCTTTAAATAAAGAATTAGAAATCGCTAAATATGCAATTTTTTCTTTAGGGAGCATTTGGAATGATAATAGTTTTGAACAATTATCAAAATTAGAAAATGAGATAAAAGATCCTTCTCTACTTAAATGCATAAAAAATCAAAAATTGATCTCAAATCAATTTCTAATAAATAAATAAACTAGAGAATTATTTTTTTAACTTATCAATGAGATTTATTAAATTACAAGGTTTTGTATTTTGATTAAGTTGATAAGAAATTATATCTTGCCAACCTGTCATAACAGCATCCTTAGATCCTGGCAAAACGAATAAAAACTTACCATTTGCAGACCCCGCAATACACCTACTTTGTAAAGTACTAGTTCCTATCTTTTTAAATGATAAAAATCTAAAAGTCTCCCCAAAACCATCAATCTCTTTATCTAATAAAGGTCTAATAGCTTCAGGAGTAACGTCCCTAGCTGTAATTCCTGTCCCACCTGTAGTAATAATCACATCAATATTTGGATCTGAGATCCAATCGCTTGTATATTTTCTAATTAAATAAATATCATCTTTGCAAATTATCTTATCAACGACATTGTGTCCTGATCTCTCAGCCTCGTGAAGAAGATAATTTCCACTCTCATCATTTTTTGTGTTACGAGTATCAGAAACAGTAAGCAAAGCTATAGAAACCACTTAAAATTAAACCATTAGTTACTAGATCACTATAGATGGAAACTAAAAAATCTAACAAAATTAAGGTGGTTTTATTATCTAGTATCGCTGAAGATCTAGGATGGAATGAAAAATTTCTTACAATTGAAGGGTCTCAAATGAAGGTTTTTTCTGTATGGAATTTAATTAATTCTAATTTACCGCAAGATAATATTATCGTTTCTATTAATCAAGAAATTACAGATATGGATGCGATGATTAATCCGGATGATGAGGTGGCATTTATGCCAATGTTTACCGGTGGATAATTTAAGAATAAAATTTAAAATCCTAGAAGAGACTTTTAATCCTTATAAAGAATTTGAACTTTGGGAAAAGGTAAATAAAAATTCAGCAAACTCATTTTTTATTGGGAGAGTAAGGCCCTTTGATCAATTTGGAAATGATTTAAAGAAACTAGAAATTGTTCATTATAAAGGAATGACCGAAAATTATATTAAAAGATATTTAATGAAAATTTCTGAAAAACAGGATGATTTATGTATTTTTCTCTTGCACAGGATAGGTTTCATTTACCCTAACGAGCCTATTATTTTAATAGCAGTAAGTGCTAATCATAGAGGCATTGCAAATAAATATCTCCAAGAAATACTTGAATTTACAAAATACAAAGTTCCTTTTTGGAAAAAAGAATGGACTTTCAAAGGATCCTCATGGGTAAAAAAGAATACTGACTTAGGATTTAAATTATAAAAAATTATTTTTTAAAAGTTGTGCCCATAATAAATTTCCTTTTTGACAAAAATCAATTTCAGAAGGTATTTCTATTAATAAATCTGAATTAGATATTGAACTAATCTTTGATGAGGATTGTTCTTCAGAAATATCTGCAATTAATTCACCTTCTTCATTAACGATAAGTTTTCCTCTAAGCAATTCGGGTCTCCCTTTTCTTCTTTTCAAATCAGAATTCAGCTTAACCTTAATCCTAAGAGGGAATTCAATATTAGTAATTCCTTCAAGTTTCTGAAGTGCGGGCCAAACAAGTTGGATAAAAGTAATAGCTGCTGAAACGGGATTCCCAGGTAATC
>LUMM01000231.1_pt1 | contig 18875 bp, 21 predicted proteins | sample 729971 | NCBI WGS metagenome assembly LUMM01 (sample SAMN03860263, study PRJNA289734) | marine metagenome | biome: seawater column; feature: ocean; material: water; isolation source: Red Sea water column Station 22 - depth 50m | place: Saudi Arabia: Red Sea | collected 2011-10-15 | depth 50 m | reverse complement strand
ATGAATCCCCATATTAACGCAAAAACAGGAATTAAATAGGCAACATAAGACAAGAAAACCGGACCAGATTGTTTAACTATATGATAGCGCATATGAAATGCAATAGCTGTTGGAAAAACACCTAAATAAATAATAGAAATTAAAGAAATCTTATTAATATTATTCTCATAATTAATAAAATCATAGAATAAAAAAGGTAATGATATTATCGCTCCAAATAATGTAGCAAAAGTAGTAATCGAAATAGGGCTTAATTTCTTTAATTTATTATAAGCAGCAATATTTGAAATCATGTAGCCAAATGCTGCTATAATCACAAAAATTTTTGCTAAAGTACTAATGTAGTTTTCATCTTGAAAATTAAATTTACTTATATCTAAAATAAAAATAATACCTACAAAACCAATAATGATTGATAAAAATTTAATCCAAGTAAACTTATCGTCTGAAGTTAAAACATGAGACATTAGTAATGTTATTAAGGGACCAACCGACATTAATAACCCTGCAGTAGAAGAAGGAATGTATTGTTCAGCCCAACTAATCAGATAGAATGGTAAAAAATTTCCAGTAATGCCAATAAAAGAAAGAATTAAAACTAAATCGAGATTTAATTTAGGATGATTGTTATATGAATAATATAAAATAATTAAGAAAATTGATGCTATAATTAATCTTAAGGAAGCAATACTTGTAGGTGTAAAACTAGACAGACAAATTTTAATAACAAAAAAAGAAGATCCCCAAATTGCAGCTAAAATTATAAGAAGTATTAAATTATTTGATAATAATTTATTAAACAAAAATTAGATTTTATTTTTTGGTTGTGGAATTTCAATATTTTCAGAAGGTTTCATAAATTCATCTCTTCTTCCATCCCAAAGATAATCTGCGTAATCAAATTCTGTAATCATTCTATCAGATCGTTCAAATGTTAAACCGTATTTCCTACAATAACTGGCAAATTCTTCTGCATTATCTATTGGTAAATTTTCTACAGTCCATTTTCTAGAACTTCTATCGAATTTGAAACCATTTTTTTTGAACCAATCTCTGTGATAGTATGAATCTCTACCAAAAGCTGAAAAAGTTATTTTTTTTGACATAGTGATATGTGCACATACATGAAAAACTTCGAAATAACAAATTTAATTTTTAAAATTAATTTTATTTAAAATAGTAGAAATCTAGTAGTATTTATAATAAGATAATCTTATGGATCTTTACAGTAGTAGTGAAATAACAGTTCATCAGTTAAATGAACTTAAGCAAGATGACAAAAAAATTCAAATTATAGATGTAAGAGAAGATACTGAAAGAGATCATGCTCATATTAAAGGTACAATACACATGAAACTTTCAGAAATTGCTAAAAGATACACTGAATTAGATAAGAAAAAAAATATTTTTGTAATGTGTCATACCGGTACAAGAAGCCAAGCTGTATGTAAATGGCTTAAAGCACAAGGTTATAATCATTGTGTTAATGTACTTGGCGGAATAGACGCATGGGCTGCTTTAATTGACAGAAATATAAGAAGATATTAAGAAATACTCTCTAAGTACAAACCTAGAAAAATAATAATTACACTAACTAAAAACATTATTATCCTGAACAGGATTTCAATAAAAAGATTAAATCTTATTCGTTTTTTTATAATTAGTTTATATAGAGGATTACTAATTGATAGAGAAATTAATAGTATCCCAATAATAATAACTAACCAATGCATAAAGTTAAAAAATACATAGCTGAAGATTTAAAATTTTCAAATCAAACTATCAAAGAAATGAAGATTAATTCAAAAGAATTTTATAATAAAATTAAAGAAAGAAGAAGCATACGTGAATTTTCAAAAGATAAAATCGATATAAATATTATAAAAAATGCGATCTTATCTGCAGGATCAGCTCCAAGTGGAGCAAATCTTCAACCTTGGCATTTTGTAGTAATAAAAAATAAAAACGTAAAAAAGAAGATTAGAATAGAAGCAGAAAAAGAAGAAGAAAATTTTTATAAGTACAAAGCTCCTAAAGAATGGTTAGATGCATTAACTCCTTTAGGAACTGATGAAAATAAAAAATTTATTGAAAATGCACCTTATTTAATAGCTATATTTGAGAAAAAATTTTCAGTTTCAAAAAATAAGAAAATAAAAAATTATTATGTAAAAGAGTCTGTCGGTATAGCTACTGGTATATTAATTACTTGTTTACATTTTTCTGGCTTAGCAATGTTAACACACACGCCAAGCCCAATGACATTTCTTAATAAAATTTTGAAAAGACCTAGTAATGAAAAACCATTTGTTTTACTTATTGTTGGACGACCAGATAAAGATGTAAAAGTTCCAAAGTTTGCAAAACAAAAGAAAAAGTTTGAGGAAATTACTTCAATTTTTTAACCAAGTTCTTCTGGTTTCATAGTTTCATAAACCTCATAAGGCATATGTATCCAAGGAGAATCTTCTAAATAATCAACATAATAATTTGGTTTAAACGAAGATACTGACTTATAAAACAAAACTCCAGTTCTTATTGGTTCATCTATATAAAAACCATAAGTATGATTTAACCAATCAATACTTTTTTTAAGAGTAATTCCTGAGTCTGCCAAATCATCTACTATTAAAACTTTTGATCCAATGTTAGGGCTTGTTTTTGCTAAATCTCTTGAAAATGTGATTGCACCTCTTTTATTTTTTACTCCCTCACCTTTATATGATTCAACAGAAAGAATTGCTAAAGGAACATCAAATATTCTTGCCATTACATCCCCTACTCTCATACCTCCTTTTGCAATGCATACAACCTGATTAAATTGCCATCCATCCTTATGAATTTGTTTTGCTAAATCTTCTGTTTTACTTCTATATTCGTCCCAACTAATGTGTAAATCAGACATAAATCTTCCTTTGAAATTAAGAATTAAACCTCTCCCTTTAAAAGAGAGAGGGTTATAAGAATTTTAATTATTGTGGTACTTCGCCGTCAATACCTTGAACATAAAAGTTCATTCCAAGTAACATTCCATCAGGCGCTACTTCACCTTCAGGAACCACAAGCTCACCAGCTTGATTGTAAATTGGACCTGTAAAAGGATGGATAGTTCCATCTTTAATTCCAACTTCCATATTTACTGCTTCTTGAATTAAACTTGCTGGCATAAGTTTAGTATTATATGGTGACATTACAACCATACCTTTATCCATACCATCCCAATCACCAGAAGACCAAGTGCCGTCCACAACAGCTTTTGCTCTTTCAGCATAGTAAGGGCCCCAAATATCTTCAATTGAAGTTAAATGTGCATCAGGACAGAATTCTTCTTGGTTTGAAGCTTGACCAAATGCATAAACACCTGCTTTTTGAGCAGCTTGACAAGGAGCATATGTATCTGTGTGCTGAACAATTATGTCAGCTCCTTGATTAATTAATGTATTAGCTGCATCAGCTTCTTTACCTGGGTCGTACCAAGTAAATACCCAAATAATTTTCTTTTTGATATCTGGATTTACTTTTGAAGCCGCTAAATAAAATGCATTAATTCCTCTTACAACTTCTGGAATAGGGAATGAAGCAATATAACCAATAGTATTAGTTTCAGTCATATGACCAGCAATATGCCCTTCAATCATTCTACCTTCGTAAAATCTAGCTGAATACGTAGCAACGTTATCTGCTTGGATATACCCAGTAGCGTGTTCAAATTTTATATCAGGAAAATCCTTAGCTACTTCATGTGTCTGATCCATATAGTTGAAAGACGTTGTAAATATTAAATCATGTCCTGAGTCTGCTAGTTTTCGGATTGCTCTCACTGCATCTGCGTTTTCAGGAATATTTTCAAGATAAGTAGTAGTAATAGAGTCACCAAGTTGGCTCTCCATATATTTTCTACCTACATCATGCATATATGTCCAACCATGATCACCTGGAGGACCTATGTATATAAATCCAACTTTTTTAGGGTCTGCATATGCTGAACCAAATGCAAATACCAAAAAAGTAGATAAAAAAGTTATTATTCTAATCATTTTAACCTCACCTGCTAATATAACGATTACTCAACTATATACTTAATATATACAAATAGGTTTGATCAATAAATCTATATGATTATAGAAAAAAAGAAGTGGATATTTATCTACCTTTATAAAAAGGAATAGTTAATGAAGCTGGTGCGCTAAGTTTTATTCTTAATTTATTACTAGAAATTAACACTAAAACTATAATAGTTGCAACATATGGAGCCATACTGAAAAATTGACCAGGAAATCTTAAACCTAAAGCCTGAAGATTCATTTGAAGAATAGTTACACCTCCAAATATATAAGCTCCAATAAGTACTCTTTCTGGTTTCCAAGTTGCAAATACAACTAAAGCTAACGCTATCCATCCACGTCCAGCTGTCATACCTTCTTGCCACATTGGAGCATAACAAATTGAAATATATGATCCTGCAAGAGCACACATAGAACCTCCAAATATAATTGATAAAAATCTAATTTTAATAACGCTATATCCTAATGCATGTGCAGAATTATGAGATTCCCCTACTGCTCTTAAAATCAAACCAGCTTTAGTTTTATAAAAAAAATAACTAACCAAAAAAACAATTAAGAAAGAAAATATAACAAAAAACCATGGTGACAGACCATCGATTGGTGTTCCAATATATTGTTTGCCAAGCATCGAACTGAGACCTATTCCAAAAATAGTTAATGCTAATCCTGTAGCAATTTGATTTGACATTAAAAATAGAACTAGAAAAGCAAATAAACCAGACATGATAATTCCAGATAATATAGATACAAAAAAAGCTAAAAAATAACTTCCGGTAATTACTAAGATAATAAAAGCGGACACTGCTCCTACCAACATCATTCCTTCTACACCTAAATTTAATACTCCAGATTTTTCTGTAACTAACTCACCTATACCAGCAAAAACTAGAGGTGTTGTTGCAATTAAAACAATTTGTAATATTCCAAGTATTAAATCTAAATTCATAATAATTTTTTGTAAGTTAATTTATAGTTAATTAGTAATTCCGCACCTAATAAATAAAATAAAACCAAACCCTGAAATATAAAACCTACCGCTGAAGGTATTTGTAAAAACAATTGTGCATCTTCAGCACCAAGATAAGTAAGAGCGATAACTAAAGAAGCAAAAATAATACCAATTGGGTGAAGTCTACCTAAAAAAGCAACAATAATTGCAGTAAATCCATAATTTGGAGAAATATCTCTATATAATAATCCAATTGGGCCAGATACTTCAGCTAAACCTGCAATACCTGCAAAAGCACCACAAATTGCAAAAGCAAAAAAAACTAAAGTTGTTTGATTAAAACCAGCATATCTAGCAGCTTTGGGGCTGTAACCGGATACTTTTAATTGAAAGCCAAAAATAGTTTTTGAAAATATAAACCAAGATACAAAAATTAAAAATAGCGTTATAATTAGTCCAAAGTGCACTCTCAAACCATCAAATAATAGAGGCATTCTTCCAGATTCACTAAATGGTCTTGATTTAGGAAAACTATAACCAAATGGATCTTTCCAAGGTCCCACTACTAAATAATCTAAAATAAATAAAGCAACATAAACTAACATTAAACTTGTTAAAATTTCATTTGTATTAAATTTTGTTTTTAAAATAGCAGGTATTAAACCCCACAATGCTCCTCCAATTGCTCCTGCAAAAATCATTAATGGCAACAACCAGAAAGCATTTGTATCATGAAATAATATTCCAATACCTCCACCAAAAATTGCACCCATGGTAAGTTGTCCTTCAGCTCCAATATTATAAATATTATTCTTAAAACAATATGAGAGACCAATTGCAATTAAGGCTAAAGGAGTTGCTTTTACAAACAATTCAGAAATACCGTAGGTTGAAGAAATAGGTGAAATAAAAAATGTATACAATGCATAAACTGGATCAAAACCAAGAAGAACAAAAATAATTGAACCTGTAATTAAAGTTAAAACTATTGATATTATAGGAACAAAAAAATTCATTAAACCCGAACTCTGTGAGCGAGAAACTATAGATGGAAATAAACTATTCATTTTTTCCACCCATCAATAATCCTAATTTTTCTATTTCTATTTCACTAGTTTTAAAAGGTTTGGATAAATTACCATCATAAATAACAGATATTTTATGAGTAATTTCAATCAACTCATCTAAATCTTGAGAAATAACAATTATAGACGTTCCATTTTGAGATAATTCTATCAAAGACTCTCTTATAGAATGCTCAGCACCAGCATCTATCCCCCAAGTTGGATGTGAAATAATTAATATTTTTGGCTTAGATGATATTTCTCTACCAATGACATATTTTTGTAAATTTCCTCCGGACAAGCTTGATGCTTTAGCATCATTACCAGGAGTAATAACTTTAAATTCATTAATTACATTATTAGCAAAATCATCAACATTATTTTTCAATATTATGCCATTTTTAATAAAATTATTTTTTGGAAATTGACTCAAAAGAATATTTTCAGACAAACTTAACTCAGGTACCGCACTATGACCCAATCTATTCTCCGGAACAAAAGAAATAGATAAATCTCTTCTTTTTTGTGGCCCATACTTTTCAATTTTTTTATTATCAAAAGTAATTGATCCAGATTTAATATTTATATTTTCTCCTGTTAAAATATCCATTAATTCTGATTGTCCATTACCAGCAACTCCAGCAATGCCATAAATTTCACCCACTCTAACTTGAAAAGAAATATTTTTAAGGTCTGTTAAAAATGGATCATTAAAATCACATGAAATATTTTTTACTTCAAAGTTAACTTCGTCTTTTATATGCCCATAATTAGTTTTTAAGTCATCTAATTTTTGTCCTAGCATTTTTGTTGCAAGTGTTTTTGCAGTTTGATTTGCAGTACTTGAAGTGTCTATAATTTCACCACTTCTCATTATAGTAACTGTATCACATATTGATATTACTTCTTCGAGTTTATGAGTGATATATAATATTGTACGACCTTCTTTGACGAGTGCATTTAATGTTACAAATAAACTTTCAACTTCTTGTGGTGTTAAGACTGAAGTTGGCTCATCCATAATAAGTATCTGAGGGTCTTGTAATAAAATTCTTACAATTTCTACACGCTGCTTTTCTCCAGCTGATAAAGCAGTAATTGGAGCATCTAAATCTAAGGGAAGATTATATCTTGAGCTTATATTTTCTAGCTTATTTTCTAAATCTGAATAAGACATCTTTTCATCAATTCCTAAAATTAAATTTTCTTTTACTGATAAAGAATCAAATAAAGAAAAATGCTGAAATACCATTCCTATTCCTTGTTTCCTTGCTTCTGCTGGGGAATTAACTTTAAAATCCTTATTATTTAATTTAATATTTCCTTCATCTGGTTCTAAGAGACCATATAGAATTTTTACCAACGTAGATTTCCCTGCTCCATTTTCTCCTAAAATTGCATGAACTGCATTTTTTTTAATATCAAAAGTAACCTTTTTATTTGCAATTACTCTTGGAAAAGATTTTGTAATATTTTCTATATTTAATATTGTATCACTCATAATTTAATTCAAATATTTCTGATTGTTCAAAATTATAAATCTCAATATTATTATCCGCATCTTTTTTATCAATGGTAATATATTTTTCATTCTCAAGAGATATTAGAGGAAAATGCCATACTTTGGGATTAAAATTTATACCATCACCACCGCTTACTTTGAATATTTCAATTAAATCAATTTTAGGTTTGTTACCTATTGGAGCAACTAAAACTAAAAAACCTGTAGCATTAAACGGAAGAAATACTTGAGAACTAAAGGGGTGATTTTCTAACATGTTAATTTTTAATGGAAAGTTTCTTTTCTTTGCCTGAAAAATATTTAATCTAGATCTTTTGTCATCACCAATTATTTGAATATTTGCTAAATCAAAAAAACTATCGGTTGTATCTTTATTAATACTTTCATAATTTTTATTAGATAATTAATTTTTAATGATGAATTAGGTTGAAGATTTTTATTTTTTATTAAAAATTTCCAATTTTTGCTTTCATTTATTAATTTGCTTATATTTATATTTTTTATTGAATAAAGACCTTGTACTGAGCAATGAGACGGATAATTACCTTTAAAATAATGAGTTTCAATATTAAACTTTTCAATTAAACCAGGTTTGCCAAGTTTAATTATAACCCAGTCATATCCTGATCCTCTTCTTCTTTTAGTTTCCCAACCATTGCCCATATTTTTAGATTTAAATGGAAGTAATAAATTTTCTGCCCTTCCAAAATGTTCATCACTACATGCCACAATTTTTGAACCATTAAGGATGCTAAGTAAATCAAATTTTTTATTTGGAAATTTTAATTTTGATACATCTAGATTTCCTAATAATTTTAATCTTGCAACTCCTCCATCTGGATAGATGTTCAATCTTATGAAGTTAAAAACTTTATTATTCTGTTGAGTTTTAAAACCATGAAGATAATTTGGATTAAGTTTCCTTTTTGATAAAATATTTACCCAATTAAATTTATTTTTTTCAAAATAACAAGCATCAATGCTTGCGTATTCAGGTTGATTGCCATTAAAATAGCTTGTGTCTATTTCAGCAAAATTAATTTTACCAGGAAGGCCTAATTTAATAGTAACATAATCATTTCCTTCAATTCTTTTTCTTCTTGTTTCCCATCCATCCATCCATTTCCCATTTTTATCGTAAACTCCTTCTTTAAAAATTGGCTGTTCCTCTTTAAGCAATCTGGATGCTGATCCAAAAAACTGATCAGAAAATCTATGAATTTTTGTACCTAAAACCTTACTACATAAGTTTATATAATTTTTTTGAATGTATTTCTTATTCATTAATTAATTCTGTTAATCTTAATTTTGCAATTTCTTTTACTTGTGAAATTGAAGTTTTTATTTCTAAGTTTAAATCATTATTCTCTAATCTACTTTTAAACTCTGTTATAATTTCATTTTTATTTTTATTTCTAACTGCAAAAATAAATGGAATATTAAATTTATTTTTAAATCTTGAATTTAAATCTTTAAATAAGTTAAATTCTTGTTCTGAACAATCTTTTAAACCAGATCTACTTTGTTCTTCATCAGATAATTCAGACAAACCTTTATTTATTTTTATTTTATCAGCTAGATCAGGATGTTTTTTAATTATATTTATTTTAGTTTCTTCATCTAAATTATCAAACAACTCTAAAAATATTAATATCATTTCTTTTTTATTTTTAAATGGTCGCTTTTTATCAGCATGTTCTGTTATAAATTTAGATTCTTCATAAATATTTTTAAAAGAATCAATAAACTTTTCAGAGTTATAATTATTTATATCTTTAATTTTCATCACTAAAATTTTCATACCAATAATTGGCAATTTCCTCTCTTTTGCATATCCAAATATCATTATAACCAGAAACATAATTCAAAAATTTTACCAAAGACATAAATCTTCCAGGTCTGGCTATTAATCGACAATGTAAACCCACACTCATCATTTTTGGTTTATTGAACTCGTTTGCTTCTCTGTATAATGTATCAAATGAGTTTTTTAAGTAATTATAAAAATCCTCACCTGTGTTAAAACCTTGTAAGGTAGAGAATCTCATATCATTATTATCTAGAGTGTATGGAATAATTAGATGTTTTTTATTTTTTACTTTTATCCAGTAGGGTAAATCATCAGCATAGGAGTCACTATCGTAAATAATATTTGTATTTTCTAAAATTATATTTCTTGTATTTGGGCTTGTTCTACCAGTATACCAACCAGACGGAAAATAACCAAAAATATCTTTAATAATGTTGTTACATTTTATAGTATGTTCTTTTTCAACTTCCTCAGTTATATTTTGATAGTCTATCCATCGATAACCATGGCTAGCTACTTCATACTTTGATTTAATTATTTGTTCACAAACATCAGGATTTTTTTCTAAAGCCATACCAACACCAAATATTGTTAAAGGTAATTTTCTTTTTTCAAACTCATTATGTATTCTCCAAAAACCCCTTCTTGAGCCATACTCATATATTGATTCCATATTCATATTTCTGGCACCTATTATTTGCTTTGCATTAATTATTTCCGATAAAAAAGTTTCTGATCCTTCGTCACCATTTGTTATTGAATTTTCAGCACCTTCCTCATAATTTAGAACAAATTGAAGAGCGAGTTTTGATTTATTAGGCCAATAAAAGTTTGAGTCATTATTTCCGTAGCCTTTATAATTTCTGTCGTCTTTCATAAAAATGCTTGATTTAATATTTAGTTAAATACTGTATAAACGAATAAGTATTATGTCTAAAGGATATTTAACTACTCATGTTTTGGATACCTATAATGGTAAGCCTGGTTCTGGTATAAAAGGGTCACTTTTCAAAATTGATGGTGAAAATAAAGTTAAAATTTCAAATTTTATTCTTAATGAAGATGGCAGATGTGATGAGCCTATATTAAGTAAAGAGAATTTTATACTTGGAAAATATGAGTTATTATTTCTTTGCGGGAGTTATTTTAAGGAATTTACAAATCTTCATGAACCATTCTTTCTTGATGACGTAATAATTAGATTTGGAATTAACAAAGAAGAGCACTACCATGTACCTCTTCTTATTACCCCGTGGAGTTATTCAACATATAGAGGAAGCTAGTGTCTAGAGAGCATGTCGATTTTCTTCTTAATGAAGAAAAAATCTCTATCAAAGATTTAGACACAAATACAACGGTCTTAAATTATCTTCGAAACAATCATGAGTTAACTGGAACAAAAGAAGGTTGTGCATCTGGTGATTGTGGAGCATGTACTGCAGTTGTAGGAGAATTAAAAGAAAATAAAATTTCTTATAAAAGTATAAATACTTGTATTACTTTTTTGTACTCTCTACATGGCAAGCAATTAATAACAGTTGAGCATATACAAAAAAATAAACTTCATCCTGTTCAACAATCAATGATTGATAGTGATGGATCTCAATGTGGTTTTTGTACACCTGGTATTATTATGTCAATGTATAATATGTACGAAAACAAAATAAAACCAACAGAAGAAAATATAGATAAATTTCTTTCTGGAAATTTATGTAGATGTACAGGTTATCTTCCAATTAAAAATGCAATTAAGAATATGTATAGCTATAAAAGTAATAAATTTTCAAAAAGTAAAGTTATTAGATTATTAAAATCAATTAAGAAAACTGATATTGTTATTAAAAAAAATGATTCTAAGTTTTTCATCCATTATAATTTAAATTCTCTAATAAAAGACTATCAAAAGATTAGTAATGGACATTTACTAGTCGGGGGTACAGATCTCGCTCTTGAAGTAACAAAAAAAAGAAAAGATTTAAAAAATATTTTTTATTTAGGATCAAATAAAGATTTAAATTATGTTAAAAATAAAAACAATAATTTACACATTGGATCCGCTACCCCCATAAATGATATTTTACCAATTTTAGAAAATATTTATCCAACATTTGCTAAAATGTTTGAAAGATACGGATCTGAGCAAATAAGAAATACTGCATCTCTTGGAGGTAACATTGGAAGCGCATCTCCAATAGGTGATAGTTTGCCTGTGTTAATTGCACTCAATAGTAAAATTGTAATTCAAGGAAAAGTTAAAAAAACTTTATTATTGGATAATTATTTTCTCAGCTATCGAAAAACTAAATTAAAACCTAATGAAATAATTAAAGAAATTATAATACCCATTTATAAAAAAAATATTCTTAAATGTTATAAAATTTCAAAAAGAATAGATGATGACATAAGTTCTGTTTTCATGGCTATAAATGCTAGGATTGAAAAAAATATTATTAAAGAAATAAAAATTGTTTGTGGAGGTTTGGCAGAAACTCCAAAAATAGCTGAAAAAGCACAAAAATTTTTATTGAATAAAATATTTAATGAAGAAAATATTAATGAAGCAAAGAAAATTATTAAAAAAGAATTTGATCCAATAGATGATATGAGAGCGTCAAAAAATTATAGAACTAAAATTAGTCAAAACCTTTTAGAGAGGTTTTTAAATGAAAATAATAAAATTAAATCAACGTTATATTAATGGATAAAATATTTACAAAAAATATTGAACATGAAAGTGCAGTAAAACATGTTACTGGAAAAGCAATTTATACTGATGATATATCAGAGCCTAAAAATTTACTTCACGCAGTAATTGGATACAGTAATTGCAGTAAAGGAGTAATAAAAAAAATTGATTATAAAGATGTTTTATCTTCAGAAGGTGTAGTAGACATTATTACTGAAAAAGACATTGAAGGTATAAATGATGTTGGGCCAATATTTAAGGGAGATAAAATATTTACTTCAAAAAATATAGAATATTATGGGCAACCAATTTTTGCAGTTATAGCAAAGACCAATAATTTAGCAAAAAAAGCTGCATTAAAAGTAAAAATAGACTTAAAAATATCTAAACCGATCGTTTCAATTGAAGAAGCATTAAAGAAAAAATCATTTGTTTTAAAACCGAAGCATCTAACTAGAGGAAATATAAAAGATGGGTTTAAAAAATCTGACAACATTCTAAAAGGTAAATTGTATTCAGGGGGTCAAGATCATTTTTATTTAGAAGGTCAAATTGCAATGACTATTCCACAAGAAGATAATAATTTTTTAGTTTATTCTTCAACACAACATCCATCAGAAACACAGCAAATTATCGGTAAAGTTCTTAAACAAAATTACAATAGTATCCATGTGATAGTAAGAAGAATTGGTGGTGGTTTTGGAGGAAAAGAAACACAATCTTTTTTGTTTGCAGCCATTACAAGTATTGCAGCAAAAAAGTTATCTAAACCAGTAAAGTTAAGAGTCGATAGAGATGATGATATGATCATGACTGGAAAAAGGCATGATTTTTTATTTGATTATGAAGTAGGTTTTAATAATAGTGGTGAAATACTTGCTCTAAAAATAATGATGGCATCGAGATGCGGTATCTCTCCAGATTTATCAGGAGCTATAAATGATAGAGCCATCTATCATATAGATAATGCCTACTTCTTACCAAATATAGAAATTAATTCGTATAGATGTAAAACAAATACTGTTTCTAATACAGCTTTTCGTGGATTTGGTGGGCCTCAAGGAATGTTTTGTATTGAAAATATAATTGAAAACATTGCTCAAAAATTAAATCGAGAAGCAAGTGAAATAAGAAAAATTAATTTTTATAAAGAAAAAATTAAAAATACTACTCATTATGGAATGAGAATTACTGACAATGTGATTGAAGATATTTTTAATAAACTAATTAAAAAATCTAATTACAAAAAAAGAAAAATAGAAATTGATAATTTTAATAAAAAAAATAAAGTTTTAAAAAAAGGAATAGCAATAACACCTGTAAAGTTTGGAATATCATTTACAACTACTCATTTAAACCAAGGTGGTGCCTTAGTTCATATCTACACTGATGGATCCATTCATTTAAATCATGGAGGAATTGAAATGGGTCAAGGATTAATGACGAAACTTGCTTTAGTGGCTTCAAATGAATTTGGCCTTAATTACGAAAATATAAAAATCTCTTCAACGGATACAGAAAAAGTGCCTAACACATCAGCAAGTGCAGCATCAGCTACAACTGATATAAATGGAGCAGCAATTGTTAATGCTATAAATAATATCAAATCAGGTCTAAATGAATTTATCTATGATTATTTTAAAACAAATAGCAAAATAAAATATGAAAATAATTTTGTTTATTTTGATAAAAGAAAAATATCTTTTAAAGAATTGATAAATACTGCTTACCTAAATAGAATCCCATTGTCATCTTCGGGTTTCTATAAAACTAACAAAATTAATGTAAATACAAAAACACTTCAAGGTAGACCATTCTTATATTTTACTTATGGAGCAGCGGTAACAGAAGTAATCATTGATAAATTAACAGGTGAAAATAAAATTCTTCAAGTTGATATAATTCATGATGTTGGCAATTCTATTAATGAGAGAATTGATAAAGGGCAAATTGAGGGTGGCTATATTCAAGGATTAGGTTGGCTCACAACTGAAGAAGTATCTTGGAAATCAAATGGAGTTCTAGCAACTCATAGTCCTTCTACTTACAAAATACCAACTGCAGGTGAGACACCATTTAAATTTAATGTCGAAATTTATGATCGTGGTTTTAATAAAGAAAAGGTTATTAATCGCTCTAAAGCTGTTGGAGAGCCACCATTTATGCTAGCAATTTCAAGTTTTATTGCATTAAAGGACGCAGTATATAATGCCAATAAAGGAAAAAATTCTGAAAATTTAATTGCACCTGCTACTGCTGAAAATATATTAAAAAGTTTGCATTAAAATGTATCTTAAAAAATTAAGTAAAAATATAAATTTTAATAGTAAAATAGTTAAGGCTAAAATTATTGAAGTTAAAGGATCATCGCCCAATAGTTTAGATGACATTATATTAATCTCAACTGATACTATCTTTGGAACTATCGGTGGAGGAAACTTAGAGTACTTAGTTATCGATGAAGCAAGAAGATTAATTGATAATAATATAGCAAATAAAGTAATGAATATTCCGCTTGGGCCAGGAATTGGACAATGTTGTGGTGGATACGTACAAGTTAAATTAAGCTTACATAATAATTCCAAAGATGCACTAAAAAATGAATATGTTGTTAATAATATTAAACCTAACTTATATATCTTTGGATCAGGACATATTGGTCAAGCGTTAATTTCTAAATTAGAAAATATTAATTTTAATACTTTTATAATTGATTCAAGAGAAGATTATTTAAAAATGACAAATATCAAAGATATAAATTATTTACTTTCAAAAAAACCTTGGGAGATTGTATCAAAACTAGAAGATAATTCTTATTTTATAGTCTTAACTCACAGTCATGATTATGACTTAAAAATATTAAATGAAATTTTGAAAAAAAATAATACTTTTGTTGGTTTAATTGGATCTCTTACAAAGAAAAAAAGGTTTTATAAAAGATTGATTGATAATGGTCACAATAAATCAATAGTTGAGAAAATTGAGTGTCCGATTGGAATTGATATTGGCAATTCAAAAGATCCAAATGAAATAGCTTTCTCAATAATTACAAGAATAATATCAATAAAAAATAGCTTAAAACATTTATCAAATAATAAAATTAAAGAAGTTATATGACAAATATAGATTTTATGAAAAGAGCTATTTTATTATCAATTGATAATATCAAAAATAATGGAGGTCCTTTTGGATGTGTTATTGTAAAAGAAAATGAAATTATTGCAGAAGGAGTAAATAGAGTAACATTTAATAATGATCCTACTGCTCACGCTGAAATTGTTGCCATTAGAAATGCATGTCAAAAATTAAATACCTTTAACTTAGAAGGTTGTGAATTGTATTCCAGTTGCGAACCATGTCCTATGTGCTTGAGTGCGATATATTGGTCACATATAGACAAAGTATATTATGGTAATTCTAGAGAAGATGCTGCAAAAATTAAATTTGATGACAAGTTTATTTATGATGAACTATCAGTAGAAATGAAAGAGAGAAAAATTCCTATCAGTCAAATATCACGTGATGAGGCAATAAAAGCATTTAATATTTGGGAAAAAGAAGAAAATAAAATAAGATATTAATATGGAATTGTTTCTTAAAATTGTTGCACCAGTTCAATCTTATGACTTCCAAACCTTTTTTCATAATTTACTTTTGTCACTACCAGCATCGGCATTATTAGGTTTATTATTATTTTTTATCCTCGGGGCATTTTCAAGTTTAAAATCTAAAGAACAAAGGCTCTATATTGTAATTGCAACAACTATAGTCATATCTTTTACTGCAGCTTTTTATAATTTAGGCGTTCCAACAGAAACATTATTTGCAGTATATTCTGAGTGGTTACATTTAATTGTTAGATGGGTTCATATAATTGTTGGTGTAGCATGGATTGGAACATCATTTTATTTTAATTGGCTCGATAGTAGACTGGAAAGAGATGATCCAGATTTTAAACACCTTGATGGTTATTTATGGTCTGTTCATTCAGGTGGGTTTTATAGAATTGAAAAATTAAAAGGACCTCCTAAAAAACTTCCAAAAGTTCTTCATTGGTTTAAATGGGAGGCGTATGCAACTTGGATAAGTGGTTTTGTACTACTTATTTTAGTTTATTACTTAAATGCAAGCTCTATGATGTTGGGAGCAAGCGGTATTATATTAACACCATTTCAAGCAATATTAATATCTATATTCTTACTTATAGGATCTTGGCTTCTATATGATTATCTTTGTAAAAATGTTTTAAAAGATAATGAGCAAACTTTGATTGCAACTGGTGTTTTATTATTTGTATTATTAAGTTATTTTTTAACCCAAATATATGGATCAAGAGCTGCATACATACATGTTGGAGCAATTATTGGCACCATTATGGCGGCTAATGTTTTTAGAGTAATTATTCCTGCACAAAGAAATCTTGTTTCATCAGCTGAAAACAAACAAAAGCCAAATTTAAATCTTTCATTAGAAGCAAAAAACAGATCAATACATAATAATTATTTTACACTACCTGTTTTATTTATCATGATTAGCTCACATTTTTCTTTTACGTATGGGGCAGTAAATAATTGGTTAATTTTAGCTGTTATATCAATAGCTGGTATTTTAACTCGCCATTACTTTAATTTAAGAAATAAAAAACAATATAAATTTTGGATAAGTAGTCTTTCAATATTTGAAAAAAAAGATGCAAATGCATCTCTTTCTTTAGAATTAGTAAGTTTCAATGAAGTACAAAATATAATTAAATACAGATGTGGAACATGTCATGCCAAATATCCAACTTTTGAAGGTATTGAAGCGGCACCAAAAGGAGTTGTATATGACACTGCTCAAGATATTGTAAATAATATAAAATTAATAAAAGCTCAGGCTATTGATGCTGAAATTATGCCTCCAAATAATCTTACTGGTATTACAAAAAATGAAAGAGAGATATTAAAAGTTTGGATCGAGCAAGGAGCAAATATCAATAATTAACTGGAATGGGGTCTAATGATCTCCATAAATACCATGTGGCTTGTGAACTATATGGACTCCATTTTTTATAAAGCAATTTAAGTTTTCTTTCACTTATAGGAAGTTGAACTTTATAAAGTTTTGAAATAGCTTTTAAAAACCCTAAATCACCTGTTGGAAAAATATTTGAACTTCCATAACTAAACATTAAAAACATATGAATAGTCCAATTCCCTACTCCTTTTATTTCAATTAAATTATTATAAATTTCTTCTTCAGAAGATTTATTTATATTTTTTATGAATTTCTTGTTTTGTAAAAAAAATTTAGAAATATTTCTTATATATAAAATTTTTTGTCTTGATAGACCGCATTTTCGTAAATCTATAGTACTTAATTTAGATACAGTTTGTGGTGTTATATTTCTTTTAAGTTTAAAAAATTTAGTTTTCATCGAATCAGCTGCAGATACTGATATTTGTTGACCAATTATTGAATTAATTAATGAATGAAAATAATTAGAATTTAGATTTAAATATTCATTCCTATAAGTTTGAATTAATTTCTTCAAAACTTTATCTTTATTTGATAGATAAATCTTACCTTTATTCCAATATTTAGGTTTCATATGAATTATTATAACAAATTTAAAAAAATAATATCATACATAAATTTTATTTTTGGAATTTATTTATGGGCTTTAGTAATATATGCAATATTAAGAGCTACAGGATTAATTAAAAGATTTGCATTACAAGAACATCTTTTAGGTGAGTATTTATCAATACCTATTAAATTTATTTTAAGTTTATTTTAATAAATAATATGATTTATTATTACTTTATTGCAATGGCTGCTGCACTTTGTTGGGCAGTGGCATCTTTAGTATCAGCAGATCAATTAGTATTGATTACTTAACTATTATTATTGTTTCAGGAATTGTAGGTATATTTTTAGGTGATACTTTATTGTTTATTGCTTTGCAAAAAATTGGACCGAGAAGAAATAATATTTTATTTTCATTAGCTGCTCCTTTTACTGTAGTAATTAATATTTTTTTTCTAAATGAACTTGCTTCAACTATTAGTATTATTGGATGTTTTGTTGTTTTTTTTGGTGTTGTTTTTGCAATTTCCTATGGAGATAAAAAAGGATCTGAGCATAGATGGGAAAAAGTAGAAGGTTCACTTTATATAGGAATTATTTTATCCATTGGAGCCGCTTTGTGCCAAGCAATTGGATTGGTTATGATGAAACCTATATTATCAGATGGAGCAGATCCAATAGCTTCAGCTGCAATTAGAACAACAATTTCATGTATTTTTTTATCATTTACATTTTTTTTAAATTATGAAGTTTTTAATACAAAAGTTAATCTTACAGCAAAAATTATTTACCAATCAATTCTTAGTGGCTTTTTAGGAATGGCCTTAGGTATGAGTTTACTTTTAATCGCATTACAAAAAGCTGATGCAGGTATTGTTGCAACTTTATCTTCAACTAGTCCAATAATGATATTGTTTCTTCTTTGGATATTAACAAAAAAAATTCCCTCTTTTGGTGCATGGGTGGGAACAATTATTGCGATTTTTGGAACGGGATTAATTTTTATCTATTAATTTAATACCTAATTCTTCTAATCTTTCTTTATCGATACTAGCAGGAGCATCCATCATTAAATCCATAGCTTGTTGATTCATTGGAAATGCTATTACTTCTCTAATGTTTGGCTCATCAGCAAGTAACATGACAATTCTGTCAATACCTGGTGCACTACCTCCGTGAGGAGGTGCTCCAAACTTGAGGGCATTTAGC
>LUMM01000083.1_pt1 | contig 19032 bp, 23 predicted proteins | sample 729971 | NCBI WGS metagenome assembly LUMM01 (sample SAMN03860263, study PRJNA289734) | marine metagenome | biome: seawater column; feature: ocean; material: water; isolation source: Red Sea water column Station 22 - depth 50m | place: Saudi Arabia: Red Sea | collected 2011-10-15 | depth 50 m | reverse complement strand
CATCAAAACCGGTTAAATACCAAAAATTACTATCTTGTCTAAAAGGATATTCACAATCAGCATGATGCTTTACGAGACTAGCACCAGGGATAATAGCAGCTTTTCCATTTAATTTATTGAGGAAGATTTCTCTTCTTTCTTCAAAAACTTTATTTTCAGGTTTAAACATAGATTGTGTATTGGCGTGTTTAAAAAAAAATGGAAGAATGAATTAATACAGATTTAGTAACTAATCTATTTTAATGGAACCAAGTGTTTACGGTTTAATTGTTCTTATAATAATTATCTTAATTGGGTCAGCATGTTGTTCGGGAGTAGAAGCTGCTTTTTTAGCTGTAAATTCGATTCGAATTCTAGAGATAGCCTCTAAACAAAAACCAAAGAGTTCTGCAAATCAACTCCTTAAACTTAGAAAACATCTTGGAAGGACATTAACTGTAATTACTATTACTAATAATGGATTTAACATAATTGGAAGTCTTATTTTAGGTGTATATGGAGCATTGGTTATTAATAGTAGTTATGGCCTAACCCTGTTTTCAATTTCTTTTTACATACTAGTCGTACTAGTAGGAGAAGTACTACCTAAGGCTCTTGGTACAAGATTCTCAGTTCAAATAGCATTATTATCAGTTCCTATCTTGAGAATATTGCATACTTTAATGAGGCCATTTTTAGTATTAATAGAACAAATATTTCCAGTTATTACGGCAGAAAATGAAATTTCAACAGATGAAGAAGAAATTAGACAAATGGCAAAAATTGGAAGCCAAAAAGGTTTGATAGAAGCTGATGAAGCAGCAATGATATTTAAGGTTTTTCAATTAAATGATTTAAAAGCTAAAGATTTAATGATCCCTAGAGTATCAGCACCTTGTCTTGATGGGTCTTCGAATCTTGAAAAAATTTCAAAACTTATAATGGCTGATAATTCTCCATGGTGGGTTATTTTGGGAGATAAAGTTGACAAAATACAGGGAGTCGTTCCCCGTGAGAGAATGCTATCAGAATTAATTAATGGAGAAAATAAAAAATTATTGTCAGAAATTTGCGAACCTGTGGACTACATTCCCGAAATGATTAAGGCAGATCAATTATTAACAAGATTTGACAAGAATCATAAAGGAGTGAAAGTAGTAGTAGATGAATTTGGAGGATTCGTGGGCATTATTGGTGCAGAAGCTGTGTTATCTGTTTTAGCTGGCTGGTGGAAAAAATAAATCATGAAACAATTTAAAATTAAAAAAAATTATTTACTTTTAAAAAATTGGTGGGAGACTATTGATCTTACCAATTATGAAAAAAGTTTTTTTAATAGAGAAATAATTTCTTTTAATCAACAACTTTTAAGGCTCAAAGAAAAAAAAATAAGAATTGGCGCATATGGTAAATCAGGTGTAGGAAAATCCTCTGTTTTAAATTCTTTATTAAAAAAAGACATATTCAAAACAGATATTATTAATGGGACCACAAAAGAAATACAATCGGAAATTTGTAATCTTAAAGATCAAACACTCAATAGTTTAGAGTTGCTAGATTCTCCAGGATTTGATTTCTGCAATATTAAATCTCCAGTTTCGGGAGATTTAAATAGAAATGAGTTAAACGAAATCAGCTCTTTTATAAAAGATGGAAAAAAAATTATTTTAATTTTAAACAAAATCGATCTATTTAATAAAAATGAATTAAAAGAAATAATTGAAAATATAAAGTTTAAGCTTCCAAAAGATTTAAATATTCCAATAATTATTAATAATGGAAACAATCTTAAAAATTACATAGCAAAATTAATCAATCAATATGGTGAGATACTATTAACACTAAATTCTATTCAATTAGCTGACAAATTTTTTCTGCGATTAAAAGAACAAAGATTGAAAAGAAGGCAGAAATTAGCTCAATCAACTATCGGTAAATTTTCGACTATAAAGGCATCCGCAGTAGCTCTTAATCCTTTTATTTTTTTTGATGTTGCTGGTAGTTTTGCACTAGATACTGCATTGATTAACGAATTAAGTAAGATTTACGGCTTAAAGTTGAAAGGTGAATCTACAAGAAAAATATTTAAAAATATATCCATTAATAATTTATGTTTGGGAGTCACTCAAGTCGGCGTCAATACCTCTTTCAACCTTATTAAGAAAGTAATTCTATTAACAGCACCTTTTACTAACGGGCTTTCATTATTACCCTATGGACCCATAGCAATTATTCAAGCAGCAATCGCAGTGCATTCTACAAAAATCCTAGGGAAATTAGCAGCAAAAGAGATATTTATAAGAAGCAAAGCTTCTTTTATAGAACCTGCTATTTTGATCCAAAATATGAATTTTAATGACCCAGAGATTTTTAACTACATAAATATTTATTTTTCAAATAGAAATTTAAATAATAATTTTGTTAGCATTCTGCCTTAAAACTTAAATGGGAAAAAGCATTGCATTATTTGGTACCAGTGCAGATCCACCTACCATTGGACATGAGAAAATATTAGAAGAATTATCCAAAATATATGCTCATACCATTTGTTATGTAAGTAACAATCCGAAAAAAAAGCATAAAGAGGATATCGCAATCCGTAGCCAATTATTAAAAACTCTTATTGAAGATTTAGATGATTATAAAATATTATTTAATCAAAGTATCACTAGCAAATGGGCAGTAGAGCCGATTAAAAAATGTAAAAAAATTTACGAAATTGATAATTTAGATTTCGTTATTGGGAGTGATTTAATTCAAGATATTTTCTGCTGGAAAAATTTTGAAAAAATTATTAAAGAGGTAAGTTTTTTTATAATTTTAAGAGAGGGTTATCCTGTTGAATCAAATACTCTTAAGATGTTAGAAACTTATAATGTGAAATTTAAGATTTCATCCATAAAAATCCCAAACATTTCAAGTTCTAAGTTCAGATTAAATTTTAATTATTCTAATTTACCACCGTCTTTAATAGATTTTGTTAAAAAGAATAATTTATATGAATCCACAAATTAGTTGAATGAAGTTTTTACTTGCTCAAATTAATCCGGTTGTTGGAGATTTAGAGGGTAATGCAAAAAAAATTCTTAATGCTGCTTCGAAAGCTAGCTCAAATTCTGCTGATTTAGTTCTTACTCCAGAATTGTCATTATGGGGATATCCAGCAAATGACTTACTTCTAAAAAATAATTTAATCAGAAATCAATATCAAATCCTTGACCAATTAGCTTTAGTTATTAATAAAAAATATGGAAACTTGAGTATCACAGTCGGGATAGCTGAGATAATAAATGATTCTTTTTTCCCAAATCTTTATAATTCTATTGCATTGCTTGAGCGCGGTGAGTGGAAAATAATTGCTCGTAAAATTATTCTTCCCACCTATGAAGTATTTGATGAGAAAAGATACTTTAGATCAGAAGAAAAAGTTTCCGTATTAACAAAAGAAATACATAATAAAACTTGGCGAATTGGCTTTACTATATGTGAGGATTTATGGGTCAACAAAAATATAGAAGGTAGAGGAATTCATACCATATACCTTCAAAAAGTTAGAGCTAAGATCCAAAGTTTCCAGTTTTGCCGCTCAATATCTGCAAGTACCGCTGATTTATGTAAACCAAATTGGAGCAAATGACAATTTAATTTTTGATGGGAATAGTTTTATTCTTGATAAGAATGGATCTAAAATTAAGCAATTAAAATCTTTTTCAGAAGACCTCTCCAGTTGGGACATTGAGCAAACAAAACCTCAAAAAAATAAATTTGAAAAGTCTGAGATGTCATCAATTTTTGATGCATTAGTCCTTGGTGTTAGGGATTATGCTCAAAAATGCGGTTTTAAAACAGCTTTAATTGGACTAAGTGGTGGCATTGATTCAGCACTAGTTTCAGCAATTGCGACAGCTGCTCTTGGCAGCAATAATATTTATTGCGTCTCAATGCCCTCCAAATGGAGTTCATCCCATTCAAAAAGTGATGCAAAAGATTTAGCAAGGAGATTAAAAATAAATTTCAATAGCATCCCAATTGAAAACCTAATGAATTCTTTTGAAGAATCTTTTATAAAAACCATATCTTTCGAGATGGCCGAAATAACAAATCAAAATATTCAATCAAGGATCAGAGGAACTCTTCTGATGGCTTTAGCAAATCAAGAAAAGCATTTATTACTTTCAACAGGAAATAAATCAGAGCTAGCTGTAGGATATTGCACACTTTATGGTGATATGAATGGGGGATTATCGGTAATTGGGGATTTATATAAAACTAATGTTTTTAAATTATGCAATTGGCTTGATAGTGAAGAATCAATAAATCATAGAAAGTCATATATGTTAGATACTAATGAAAATATAATTGGAGAAAATATCCGCACGAAAGCTCCAAGTGCCGAATTAGGTCCTGATCAATTAGATACTGATTCTCTCCCACCTTATTCTATTTTAGATAATATTCTTAAAGGAATTATTGAAGAGAAAAAAGATTTACAACAACTAGAAGAAGATGGTTATAAAAAAGATTTAATTTTAAAAATTATCTCACTCATAAAAAAAGCGGAATTTAAAAGAAAGCAGGCTCCTCCAATCCTAAAACTAAGCAGTCAATCATTAGGAAGTGACTGGAGAGTTCCCATAGCAATATCTTATTAATCACTATAAGAACACTGTTGGATTTTTTTTAAAGGCCGTTTAACTGAATCAAGGTTGATACCTTTTTTGATAGCAAGAATTATGCCTGCAGCTTCTAAATAATTATCCACTTCAAAAAGATTGGGATAATCATAAAACTCATTTGTCACTTTTAATGTATTTTGATTTTTTACAGAGATAATATTTAAACCTTTTTCAATCCCTGCTAGTACTGCTTCTCCACCTAGTGCTCCATTAGGAACAACAATAGATTCAATCTGATCAGGGTGTAGTGAGATTGATTCATTTTTAGCGGGCAATTCAACAATGTCAGGTGCATTGCTTAAACCAATCAGTACAGATGGTAAAAAAGTGTATCCTATTTCTTCTGCAGCTGCACGAGGATCTAAATTTTCATTCAATTCAATTGGATTTAAAGCAGGTGCGTGAGCACAGGGAACTTTTAAAAATTTGCTTATTAAATGACTTATAACTGCTTCGACTCCAGCAATAGGATCAACCCCTTTTCCCTCTCGATAGATATTTGTTTCTAAAGAATCTGAATCATCTGGAAATTTTGCCACAATTGCTATTGCCGTAACTCCTTTTTCTATTAAACATTTTCCAGCATCAATTAGAGTATCAGGATTTTCAATTGTGCCACCACTGATTTTTGAAGAATCAGAATCAATAACTATGTTTAATGGCTTTTTTGTAATCACATAAGAATGAACATTAATCCCTAAAGTAGAAACACATGCATCAGCAACTTGTAAATGTCTTACTAATATTTCTTTTTCAATGGCTGAATCAAAAATTATCCCAATTTTCTGTTGCTTTACCCTTTTTAAAGCGATTTCTCCTTTAGCAAGTCGGTCTAAACTATAACCCTCAACATAAAAAATATTTTTATCTTTTTCAGAAAGAGTACCGCCATTCATAACATTTGGATGAGTAATTAAACATCCACTTGCGGATGCTAATAATTTAGCGGTAGGAAGTGCATCCCCAGCAAAACCTCCTACTTCACAACCAATACCAGTTGGAACAATGAATATTGTTGGTGAATTTTCCATTATTAAAAATATTTCAATTTATATTTTTTAATTAGCTATGACAGCTTTAATTTTAAGTTTTTTTGTTCCAAAAGAGTCAATAGAATTTTGAATATCAACAATTGACCATCGAATTAAATCTCCTTTTTTTTCTAAATTTGTAATGATGAATTCCCTTAAATTTTTTAATTTTATTGAAACTGGCCAATCTAAATAATAATCAACTGAACTTAATTTCATTTTTGATATTTACCAAATTGATCATTATATAAATCATCTTCGACTTCTTTACCAATAACAATATTCAAATCTGACTTGGGATATGCCACACACAAAAGTGCAAAGCCCTTTTCCCTCAAATCATCATTTAATCCCATAGCATCTTCTTGATCTACAGATCCTTCCAATATCATGGATGCACAATCTGTACAAACTCCTGAACAACAACTACTTGGTAAATCTATTCCATTCATTTTTGCCGCTGAAATAATATCTTGATCTTCAGAACATAAAAAACTAAAAGTCTTTTGCTCAAATTGAACTTTGATATTGTATTCAGGCATATCCTAAATCTTATTGCTAAACTGCTGAACCTCCTACAACTTCTAATATTTCTTGTGTAATAGCTGCTTGTCTGGCTTTGTTATAGGTTAGATTCAAAGTACTTGCTAATTCTTTAGCATTATCACTCGCATTATTCATAGCAGTCATCCTGCAAGCGAGTTCTGAAGCTGCCGACTCTTGAAGAGCTCTTAGTACCTGATTCTGTAAATATAATGGTAATAACGAATCTAATAGTTGATCAGGACTTTGTTCAAAAACAATATCTGATGGCAACTTCTCTGAATCACTTTTTTCAATATTTGATTTTTCAACAAGTAACTTACTATCTTTTGTAGTCAACCTAAAAATTTCATCGTTTTCCTCAGCAATTCCTTGAGGGTCAAGTGGCAATAGTGTTTGAACGACAGGGGCACAGCTAACTAAAGTGATGAATTTCGTATAAATAATTTCCACCCTATCAGAATTTTCTGAAAGAAATTCGGCTAAAATCTCATTTGTAACTCCTTCAGAATCCTTGACTGTGGGTACCTGTTCTAGTTCTTTGAAAGTACTTTTAATTACATATCTATCCTTTCTATTTTGAAAATATCCAATAGCTTTCTTCCCTACCAAAATTAAATTTGGCTGATACCCTTGTTTGACTAATTCTGCGTATCTTATTTCTACCTTTTTTATTATATTTGTATTGTAACCACCGCATAAACCTCTATCCGCAGTTATGCAAACCAAAGTGATGCTCTTTACTTCTCTCTTGGATAATAGAGGAGAGTCGACAGCCTCAAATTGTACTCTAGATTGAATATTTTCTAAGACTCGTGCAAGTTTATCTGCAAAAGGTCTACTCTTAAGAACTTGATCTTGAGCTCTCCTAACTTTTGCAGCTGCAACAAGTCTCATGGCCTCCGTTATTTTTCTTGTATTTTTAACGGAAACGATTCGATCTCTAATCTCTTTAAGATTTGCCATGGTATCTCCTTAAATAAATTTAAACTGTGGCAAGCATTGATGATTTAACTTCATTTATCACCTCTTTTAGTGTCGCTTCTAATCCATCATTTAATTTCTTTTCTTTAAGAATCTCTTCTATAAATTCCGCTTTATTTAACTTTAGGTATTCCCTAAGTTCAGTTGCAAATTTAGTAACATCTTCAACAGGAACCTCATCAATAAGACCTTTAACTCCTGCATAAACAACTGCAACTTGTTCTGCAAGGTTCAGTGGAGAGAATTGAGGTTGCTTTAATAACTCTCTTAGTCTTTTGCCTCGTTCAAGTTGTTGCTGAGTTGCTTCATCAAGATCAGATGCAAATTGAGAAAAAGCAGCTAGTTCATCAAACTGTGCGAGTTCTAATTTTAAAGTTCCTGCAATTTTTTTAATTGCTTTTGTCTGAGCGGCTCCTCCAACACGGCTAACAGAAATACCAACATTAATAGCTGGTCTTAATCCTGAGTTAAATAAATCTGCACTCAAGAATATTTGTCCATCTGTAATTGAAATAACATTAGTTGGGATGTAAGCCGAAACGTCCCCTGCCTGAGTTTCAATAATTGGAAGAGCTGTCATAGAACCCCCTCCCATAGCATCAGAAAGTTTTGCTGCTCTTTCTAACAATCTACTGTGTAAGTAGAAAACATCTCCTGGATAAGCCTCTCTTCCTGGTGGTCTTTTTAAAAGAAGAGACATTTGTCTATAAGCCTGAGCTTGTTTTGTTAGATCATCATAAATAACAAGTGTTGCTTTACCCTGATACATAAAATGTTCAGCAATTGCTGCACCGGTATAAGGTGCTAAGTACTGTAAAGCAGCTGGTTCTGAAGCTCCTGCACTAACTACGACTGTATAATCTAGGGCTCCTCTCTCTCTTAAGACCTCTACGATGTTTGCTACTGATGCTGACTTCTGACCAATAGCTACGTAAACACAAACTACGTCTTGACCTTTTTGGTTGATTATTGTGTCAATAGCAATCGCAGATTTTCCAGTTTGTCTATCACCAATAATTAATTCTCTTTGACCTCTTCCAACAGGAATCATTGCATCAATAGATGTGATACCTGTTTGCATTGGTTCATGCACTGATCTTCTCTTGATTATTCCAGGAGCCATTTCTTCAATCAATCTAGTATCACTTGTTGGAATTTCCCCTTTCCCATCTATTGGTTGTCCGAGAGGGTTAACAACTCTCCCCTGCATTGCTTCACCAACTGGAACAGATGCGATTTTACCTGTGGACTTAACGTTACTTCCTTCTTGGACACCAAGTGCCTCTCCCATTAAAACGGCTCCAACATTATCATCTTCAAGATTTAAAGCTATACCTTCGGTACCATCTTCAAATTCCAATAACTCACCTGCCATGACCTGATCTAAGCCATATATTCTTGCAATGCCATCACCGATTTGCAGAACAGTTCCTACATTGCTAACACTTACAGATTGGTCATAATCAGTTATTTGTTGTTTTAAGATTGAACTGATTTCATCAGGGCGTATAGATACCATGGATTTAAGAATTTAAGGTTGATTTAAAAGTTACTTGGAAAGGGATAAGCCAAGTTTTCTAATTTGTGAAGCAAGGGAAGCATCAATTACTTTTGATCCTACACTGGCGACGAAACCACCAATAAGAGATGGGTCGATTTTAGTTACAAGTTCTAATTTTTCTGTTCCAGCAATATTGATGATCTTTTTGGTAATTAAACCTTTCTGTTCATCAGTAAGCTCGACTGCAGAAGTAACAGTTGCCAAAGCAATATTACTATTTTCTCGGTAAATCTCTAAAAACCTATCAAGAATTGAAGTAAGGATTCCAATTCTTTGCCTATCGGCCAATAATTTTAAGAAATTCAGTAAAGAAGAATTAACCTTATTTGAAAAAATTTCAATAATGATTTTCTTCTTAGCATCTGTCTCTAAAATGGGAGAGGATAGTGCCTTCTCCAATTCAGGGGAATCATTTATTAATTCCAAGAGTTGTTTAACCTCAGAAACCATCTCTTCAGTTTGCGAATTTTCATTCACAACTTGAAGTAATGCCTCTGCGTATGGTGTAGTAACTGAATTTAAAAGTGGCATTAGTTCACCTCAATATTGTTAATTGATTGAGTTACCAAATTTTCTTGTGTTGTTTTATCAAGTCGATTTGGGAGAGAATCTAAAGCTTTCTTAATTGCCAGTTCAACAGCTTCTTTTCGAAGTTGAGAAATTGCTCTGGATGCTTCAGAGCTCTCATCAGAGATTGCACTTTGTTTAATTCGTGCCATCTCCTCTATCGCTTTTTTCTCACTTTCCATTCTGATTGATTCAGATCTTTTAAGGGAATCTGCTTTTATTTGAGAAGCTTTTTCTTCTGCTGAAGATAAATCTTTCTTCGCCTTTTCTAAAGCTTGAGTTGCATTTAGAAGTCGATCTTCAGCATCTTTTAATTCAAGAAGGATTCCTTCTCTCCTTTTTTGAAGCATTTTACCTAGGAAACCAGGCAAAAATTTATAAAGACCGAAAACTACTACAGCCCAATTAAGGATATTAGTTTCGAATAAATTGAAGTTCAATCCAAAACCTTCTGTAGCTAAAAGAGTTAAATTCATTTTTCTAGAATCAATCTATTAACAATAAGTTCGCTTAGATCATCAGCCTGTTTAGAAAGTTGATCACGAGCAGCGGACGTCTGACTTTCAATTTCTAGTCTTGCCTTTTCTTTTGAAGCATTTGCTTCATTATTAGCAAGTTCTAGTGCTTCTTTATAAAGCTTGTCAGACTCATTCTCAGCTTCGCTCACAATTCTTTGGGCTTCTGTACGAGCACTTTGAAGCTGAGTTAATAAATCAGCTTCTAATTTTTTAACCTCAGAAAGTTTATTTTTGGCCTCAATAATATTATTACTTACAAACTTTTCTCTTTTTTCTACAACATTGCCAACAGGCTTAAAAAAGAGAGAATTTAATATGTAAGTAAGTGCAACTACTTGTATCGCCATTAGTGGCAAAGTGGCATTTATATCAAATAATCCACCTTCTGTAGCACCAAAAAAATTAAAGGCCAACATATGATTCAGTTGAAGTTAAAAAATTAAATTTAAATATTGCTAATAAGGATTAGAAGCAATATTAACTTTTAGGAAAAAGGATTCGCAAAAAGTAGTACCAAAGCCACAACTAATCCGTAAATTGTTAATGACTCCATGAAAGCGAAAGATAAAAGAAGAGTTCCTCTGATTTTACCTTCAGCTTCTGGTTGACGGGCAATACCCTCAACAGCACCTTGAGCTGCGTTACCTTGTCCAAGACCTGGGCCAATAGCACCTAGACCAACTGCTAAACCAGCAGCTACAACTGATGCAGCGGAAGTAATCGAATCCATAATTTTGAAATAAAGAGCTTAATACTTGTGATAATCTTTGTTGTCATACACGCTTGGACATCCTTTGTTTTAAGAATGGGTCTGATATTTTCAGACCTACGCGATTAGATATTTTGCCAGATTACAGACCCTTTGTAAAAGCGTCTGAATGTATTAGAAGAAAGCTAATGATGTTCTTCAACAGCTTCTCCAATGTAGTAGGCCGCTAAAGTTGCGAAAATCAATGCCTGAATTGCACTAGTAAATAATCCTAGGAACATAACAGGTATTGGGAGAATTAGCGGAACTAAAAAGACTAGAACACCAACAACAAGTTCATCAGCCAAAATATTTCCAAATAGCCTGAAAGAGAGTGATAAAGGTTTCGTAAAGTCCTCTAGAATTTTGAAAGGAAGCATAATCGGAGTTGGGTGAACATAATATTCGAAGTATCTCCAACCCTTATTGCTTAAACCTGCATAGAAATAAGAAAGTGAAACCAATAAAGCCAAGGCTATAGTTGTATTAATATCTGCAGTAGGTGCTCCTAATTCTCCACTTGGTAACTTAATCAATCTCCAAGGAATTAAAGCTCCTCCCCAATTACTAACAAAGACGAATAAAAATAAAGTACCTATAAATGGCATCCAATCTCTATATACTTTTTCACCTATTTGCGTCCTAGCAAGATCTCTTATGTAATCCCAGAGGAACTCAAGCAAGTTTTGAAGGCCTTTAGGATCATTTTCCATCTTTTTAGTTCCTAAAGAAATAAAAACTAATAACGCTCCTAATAAAATCCAAGATGTTAAAAATACCTGCCCATGAAGTCTGATATTTCCAATTTGCCAATAAAGATGTTGACCAACTTCTAATGCTGCAAAATTTGTTAGCAAGGAATTAAAAAACATTTGTTTTGAATAAAAAAATTTACTTAAGAACGTGAAAAATAAAGAATGAGTGAAGGCTTATAAATGAAAAAACCTATCATCGCAGGAAAAATATCCAAAGATCCTAGCTTGCTCGCAAAAATAAAGAGGCAAACTGGAACTAATAGTTGCAATTTTGATACACCTGATGATTCTTTACCAAGTTTCCCTATACTTTTGGCAAGCAAACGTAGGTAAAAAATGCCGGCAATTGCACCTATAAAAATACTAAAACCAAAAGTAAAGCCTAGAAAAATTCCAGTTATTGATGCTAATAAAATAGAAACAATAAAAGTAATTCCAAAAATTGTTAATTGCAATTTTGTGTATTCATCATTTTGGGAAAGCAAATGATCTATTTGATTGGCAATGCCAGATTTACTTTCTTTGATGATCGAATTATTCAGGGATTGAGGAAATTGAACATTCTCATTAGAAGGATGCTCAAGTTTTTTTCTATTTGAGTCCACTGATGTGAACATAGTTTAGAAACCCCTCTGAATGGTTTTAAGTAAGTATATAAACTCACGGAATCTATCACGGAGAGGTGCCTTTTAGCTAGTTTTTTTTTATAAAAAATTAATTCTTAAGATTTATGATGAATCTGTAGGCCATTTTTTACTTTATTCTTCAAAAATAAAATTTATGAAAAGTCATCTTTTTAATTGCGTTAACACTTTAAAACGTTAATAAAAGACTTGGCAAAATCTCAATTAAACGTCTCAATAGTACATATACATCTAAAAAATTGGAGATAAGTCAAGAAAAAATAAAATATAAAAGAATTTCTAAAAGAAAAAAAACCTTTAGTTCTAATTACAAAAAAAATCTAAGCAATTTAACAGAGTCTATATTTCCCTTACCTTGGACGATATGGCCTTATGAGGCAAAAATCCTCGTTGTTCTCATTGGAATTTGGTCAATATTAGGAATATGCATTCTTGGATCATCAAGTTGGTGGGTGGCTAGTAGGGAAATGGGAAATTGGGCTTACTTCTTAAAAAAACAAATCATTTGGACAATTCCAGGAATTGGTTTATTTTATTTCGTACTTAATACAAACATTAGAAATCTTTTAAAGTTTTCAAGAATTATTTTTTATATTTTATTCTTTTTGATTTTCCTTACCAATCTTACTGGAATTACAGTTAATGGATCTTCAAGATGGCTAGTGCTTGGCAATTTACGTCTGCAGCCATCTGAATTAATTAAACCTTTTCTAATTCTAGAAGCTTCTAATCTTTTCGCACATTGGAATCTAGTAAAGAATGATAAAAAATTAATTTCAATTATAACCTTTGGTTTATTAATTTTATTAATACTTAAACAGCCTAATTTAAGTACTGCATCATTAACTGGAATTCTTCTTTGGGTAATGGGTTTATGTGGAGGAGTAAAACTTAGCTCTCTTTGCTCATTTGCTTCAATAGGATTAATTACTGGATGCATCAGCATCCTTAATAACGAATATCAAAAACTGAGAGTTACTTCATTTATAAATCCTTGGAAAGATCAACAAGAAAATGGATTTCAATTGGTTCAAAGTTTATTAGCTATAGGTTCAGGTGGTCTATTTGGCCAAGGTTTTGGACTGTCGATACAAAAATTACAGTATCTGCCGTTCATGTATACAGATTTTATTTTTGCCATTTTTGCGGAAGAATTTGGTTTATTGGGGTGTACTTTATTCTTAGGATTTTTAGCAGTATTCTCTTATATAAGCCTAAGAATTAGTCTTAAGTGCAGGAACAACTATACAAAATTAGTTGCTATCGGATGTGGTGTGTTGTTGACAGGTCAATCAATAATGCATATTGCTGTAGCAACAGGTTCAATGCCTACTACAGGGTTACCACTACCTTTCATTAGTTATGGTGGCAATTCATTAATAGCGTCTTTTTTTATTGCAGGGATGTTAGTTAGATGTTCATTAGAGTCAACAGGATTCATTGGTATGATTAGTACACGAAAGACTCTTAATTAGTTAGAATTTAAAGGATTAAATTCAAGCTATCGAATCATTTAATTTAGTTATTTCAGAATTATCTCAAAAGGGTAATCTGCTTATGCAGAATGGTCTTAATAGTCCTGGTCCATTTACTATATTTTTGGTTTTCAGCGCAGGACTTTTAACAAGTCTTGGGCCATGTTCATTATCATTACTTCCAGTGACAATTGCTTATATAGGCGGAACAGAGAAAAATAAATTTAAACTTATTAGTTTTTCAGGAGGTGTAGTTTTTTCGCTTGTTGCACTGGGGGCTGCGAGTGGATTCTTAGGTAAAATATATGGGCAAATTCCATCTTATTACACTTCATTTGTTGCCCTAATAGCAATAATAATGGGTTTAAATTTATTAGGAATTCTAAAGTTTCAGTTTCCGAATGGACCTGATATAAAAATAATTGAAGATAAAATACCAACATTTATAGCGCCTTTTGCCATAGGGACTACTTTTGGACTAGCTTCTTCACCTTGCATTACTCCAGTTTTAGCAACTCTTTTGGCTTGGGTATCGCAAGCTAAAAACCCGATAATATCTATTATTTTTTTATTTTTCTTTGGGATAGGCCAAGTAACCCCATTAATCATTGCAGGAGCTACTGCAGAAAACTTAAAGCAATTTTTAGCTCTTAGAAAATTTAGTCAAATAATTCCGACTTTAAGTGGGATATTTTTAGTTTCCCTAGGGTTATTAAATTTATTTTCAAATTGGATTTAAATGATTATTTTTAAGAATCTAATTTTAAAAATATCAAGTTTAAGATTCGCTATATCGCTGATAATCTTCATTGCTATTGCCAGTGGAATAGGTACTTTTATACCTCAAGGTAGTAATAATAAATTCTATATTGATAATTTCGATAGAGCTCCCATTTTTGGATTTTTAGATGGAGAAAAAGTCTTAAAACTTCAATTGGATCATATATATACAAGCTTTTGGTTTTTATTTACATTAATTCTTCTTTGCATTTCTCTGGCAGCTTGTAGTTTCAGGAGGCAAATTCCTTCATTAAAAGCTTCATTAAAATGGATTGAATATAAGAGCGAAAAAAAATTTAGCAAACTGCAACTAACTACAAGTCATCCAATCAATCAAGATGGAGAACATATATCAAAAGTAGATTTATTACTTAAAAAAAAAGGATGGAAAACATACAAATTTAATAGTCATATTTCTGCAAGAAAGGGGTTAATTGGAAAAATCGGTCCTTTAGTTGTACATATCGGATTAATAGTCTTACTTATAGGTTCAGCATATGGAAGTTTTACAAGTCAATCAAAAGAACAATATTTACTGCCTGGAGAAACTTTAGATCTTGTTAATGAGAGCACAAACTCAAAAGCCAATGTAAAATTAGTCGATTTTTCTATAGAACGTGAAAGTGATGGTGTGCCCAAACAGTTTATTTCAAAATTAAATTTTTCTTCTGAAGATCTAAATTTAAATGAAATAAAAACAACCAAAGTTAATCACCCAATCAGGTTTAAAGGATTAACTATTTATCAAGCAGATTGGGCAATATCAAATGTTGTTTTAGAAATAGATAATATCCTTTATCAATTACAATTAAAGGAGATTCCAGAAATCGGTAATCAAGTTTGGGGAGTTTTAGTTGAATTAGGATCGGAGACTAAAAAAAATTTCCTTTTAACAATAGATAATGAAAATGGTCCACTTAAAATTTCGAATATAGAAAATTTTTCCGGGAATAATCTCTATATCAATGACGATCCTTTAGAAGTTAACTCTTCAAAAGTATCTCTGAAAAAAATAATCCCCAGCAGTGGATTAATAATTAAAAATGATCCGTCTATACCATTTATTTACTTTTCTTTTATCTTAATAATTTTTGGAACAATAATAAGTCTTATACCAACTAACCAATTATGGATTCTGGTAAATAAAGAATCACAAAAGTTATCTATTGGAGGCCTTAGTAATAAAAATCTAGTTGGTTTTAAAAAAGAATTTTTTAAATTATCAGACGAAATAAAAAATTTTTAATTTCTTTTCTGCCCACTAAAAATATCTAACTGCATAGAAACATTCCCTCTGGGGTTAAATGCAGCATTTAAATGTATCCAGTGAGGTGAACCTTCATTCACTAAATCATCCATAATTCTATTCACAACTTCCTCATGTGATATTTTTATATCCCTAAAATTATTAATATAAAGCTTTAAAGACTTCAACTCATAGACTTTCAAATTAGGTTGATAAATAATATTTAGCTTTGCAAAATCTGGATAACCAGAAAAGGGGCACTTACATGTAAATTCAGGTAACTGAATAGAAATTTCATAAATTCTTTTCTTATTTGGATTATCGAAACAAATTATTTTTGATTCTTCAATAATTCTTTCACCATATAGCGGTCTTTGAGTCGAATCTTCTAATTTAGCTGTACTCATTTTTAGTAGAACTTTTTTACTAAACCTATATAAAAACTATATATAAAGATAAAAATTCGCAAAAGTATCAACAAATCTAAGTATTACAATTGACTAAGTCAAAAGATGTTAAATCTTATTTTTGTATCAATAGTAACATTCATAATGTCCGCCGAAAGGTTTATATGTGTTTAGTTCAATGAAAAATTAATGGACATTTGTTTGATAACTATCGATAACAACTTAAATAAATCCCTTCAACCAAAAACTGCAATTGGAATGTTATGGCTTCAAACACACTTTGAGAATGATCAGTGGGAAGCGTTGTCAAATAGTACAGTAATAATTTCTGAAGAAAATTCCCAACTATTAATTGAAGACGCCAAGAATGCAGGCCTTAATGTTGAATGTTTTTCTGATATTTCAATGTTGGATGTTTTCCCAAAAAACAATTAAAATAGGAATGTTCAATCTTTAATCATGAAGAAAATTGAAGCAATCATACGTCCATTTAAGCTGGAGGATGTAAAAATTGCATTAGTAAATTCCGGTATTGTTGGAATGACAGTTAGTGAAGTTAGAGGTTTTGGAAGGCAAAAAGGACAAGTTGAAAGATATAGAGGTTCCGAATTTACTGTTGAATTCCTTCAAAAACTTAAAGTAGAAGTTGTTGTAGAAGATGAAAAGGTTAATTCAGTCATAGATGCGATTGCTGAAGCAGCAAAAACTGGAGAGATAGGTGACGGAAAAATATTCATCACATCAATTGATTCAGTTGTAAGAATTAGAACTGGCGACAAAGACGAAGAAGCTCTTTAATTCAAAGAGTTTCTTTTACTAAATTTTGTATATATTCACTATTAATACTTTTATTTGATTGACTTCCTAAGGTCATCCAAGCTAGATATTCATGATTCCCAGCAGGACCTACCAGCGGAGAAGCTATCAAATTCTTTATATTCCATTGGAAATTCTTAGCAGCATAGATAACAGACTCTATAGCCTCAGTATGGAATTTAGGATTGCGAACAACACCTCCTTTACTGACTTTATCTTTACCTACCTCAAATTGGGGTTTAATTAAAAATATTCCCTCAATACAATCACCTTCTAATAAATTACCAATAGATTTAAAAACTAACTTTAATGAAATAAAAGACAAATCAGCAACAACAAAATTTGGTAATTCATTACTTCTAGATAAAAGATCATTAGGTTTTAAATTTCGAATATTAGTTCGTTCAAAAAGTATAACTTTTGGGTTATTTCTAATCTTCCATGCAGTTTGTCCATAACCAACATCTATCCCATAAACTAACTTTGCTCCTTGTTGCAATAAGCAATCAGTAAATCCCCCAGTAGAGATTCCTGCGTCAATACATATTTTGTCTTTTACTTTAATTTCAAGTTTTTTAAATGCCTCCAATAATTTTTCGCCGCCCCTTGATACAAACATAGGTTCGGAATCAATAAAAAATTCAGATCCAATTAATACTTGTTGTCCAGGTTTATCCAATACTTTCCCATTGATATCTCTAACCTTGCCCGCAAGAATTAAACCTTGGGCTTTTTGACGAGTTTCACATAAACCTTTATTTAGAAGATAAAGATCTAATCTACTTTTTTTAATCATATATTAATCAATAAAAAAAGACTGAATAATGAACTTCTATAAGATTAAGATCCAAATTCTTTAATACCTTTCAATTTTAAATAAGAACTAAAAAATTACCCATGATTAACGAAGGAATATATGCAAACATTTTTATATTTAAGCTTTTTTTATTAGCCAGAAAAATGTTACATAAGAAAATAATAATCAGGCAAATATGTTCAATGGAATAAAAATTGTGATCGAGCGTTACACATTACCCGAAATGGGGAAAATCTGGACTGAAAGCGCAAAATTCCAGAGTTGGCTTAAGGTTGAAATAGCTGCATGTGAAGCAAATTTTTCCCTAGGAAAAATTCCTGAGAATGCCATGAAAGAGATACGTTCAAATGCAAAGTTTGATGAATCTAGAATTACAGAAATTGAGAAAGAAGTTAAACATGATGTCATAGCATTTCTTACAAGCGTTAATGAATTTGTAGGAGATTCAGGAAGATACATACATGTTGGTATGACCAGTAGTGATGTACTTGATACTGGCTTATCTCTTCAGTTAAAAGATTCTTGCGAATTGTTATTAGAAGAAATTGAGAACCTAGAAAATGAGGTCAGATTATTAGCAAGGAAGCATAAAAATACATTAATGATTGGCAGATCTCATGCAATTCATGGGGAGCCAATTTCCTTCGGTTTTAAACTTGCTGGATGGTTAGCAGAAATAATAAGGAACAAAAAAAGATTGTTAACTCTGAAAGATTCTGTAGCAATTGGACAAATAAGTGGTGCAATGGGAACTTACGCTAATACGAATCCTAAAGTAGAACAAATAACTTGTGATTTACTCGGCTTAAAACCTGATACAGCAAGTACGCAGGTCATATCGAGAGACAGGCATGCAGAATATGTTCAAACTATTGCACTAGTTGGCGCTTCTTTAGATAGATTCGCAACTGAAATAAGAAATTTACAAAGAACTGATGTTTTAGAAGTTGAGGAGGGCTTTACAAAAGGGCAAAAAGGAAGTTCTGCCATGCCTCATAAAAGAAATCCTATTCGAAGTGAAAGAGTAAGTGGTTTAGCAAGAATTTTGAGGAGTTACGTCTTAACAGCACTGGAAAATGTTCCACTTTGGCACGAAAGAGATATAAGCCATAGTTCAAATGAACGTATCATGTTACCTGACGTATCAATCTGTTTGCATTTTATGCTCAGGGAAATGAAAGATATAGTAAGCAATTTGGAAGTTTATCCAAAAAATATGCTCAAAAATTTAAATATATATGGTGGTGTAATCTTTAGTCAGAAAGTTTTACTTTTGCTTGTAGAGAAAGGCTTGTCTAGAGAAAAAGCTTATAGCTTAGTACAAAAAAATGCGCATCAAGCCTGGAATACTGAAAATGGGAATTTCAAACAAAATATAGAGAGAGATAATGAAATTATGGATTTTATTGATCAAAGTGACTTAGAAGAATGTTTTAATCCTTCAATTCATCTTAATAATTTAAGTGTAATATGGGAGAAGTTAGG
>LUMM01000293.1_pt1 | contig 19706 bp, 23 predicted proteins | sample 729971 | NCBI WGS metagenome assembly LUMM01 (sample SAMN03860263, study PRJNA289734) | marine metagenome | biome: seawater column; feature: ocean; material: water; isolation source: Red Sea water column Station 22 - depth 50m | place: Saudi Arabia: Red Sea | collected 2011-10-15 | depth 50 m | reverse complement strand
GAGTAAATATAGATCATATTGCAACACTGCGTAATGCACGTGGTGAAAAACATCCTAATCCAGTATTTGCAGCAAAAAAAGTTATAAAATTGGGTGCAGACTCCGTAACTATTCATTTGAGAGAAGATAGAAGGCACATAAATGATTTAGATACTAAAGAGATTTGTGCTTTGAATAAAGTGTTAGTGAATCTTGAAGTCTCAATGAATAGTGAAATAATTAAAAAAGCTTTAAGATATAAACCAAATTACATTTGTATTGTTCCAGAAAACAGAAAAGAAATAACCACAGAAGGTGGTTTAAATCTAAAAGATAATTATAAAAAATTAAAAGAAATAATTTCTAAATTTAAAAAATCTAATATTAGAACTAGTTTATTTATCAACCCAAATTTAAGCGATATTAAACTTTCAAAAAAATTAAATGTGGATTGTGTTGAAATCCACACTGGAAAACTAGCTAATTATGTTAAATCGCATAAAAATTTTTCAAGCGAATTAAATAGAATTAAAAAAAGCTCAAAACTTGCGTCTAAGCTAGATATAGAAGTACATGCAGGTCATGGTTTAGATTACAAGACGACTAAAATTTTAACAAAAATTAAAGAAATCGAGGAATTCAACATAGGACATTTTATTATTGGAGAGTCGATATTTTATGGTCTACCCAAAGTAATTAAAGATTTTAAAAAAATTATTAAAAATTAATGAAAATTTTAGGTATTGGAGTTGATATAATTGAAAATAAAAGAATTAAAGAAGCTATAAAAAATAAATCTTTTATTAATCGAGTTTATAGTGTGAGAGAACAAAGACAATCAAACTTAATAAAGAATAAAGTGGCTTTTTTTTCAAAAAGATTTGCAGCAAAAGAAGCATTTGCAAAAGCTTTGGGTACCGGATTTAGAATGAAATTGAACTTTAAAGATATAGAAGTAGTTAACGATAAAATGGGTAAACCAAATTATGTTACAAACAAAAAAATCACCAAAATGATCCAAAATAAATTTAAAATTAAAAAATATAATTGTTTTCTATCCATTTCTGATGAAAAAAAATATTCAACAGCATTTGCTATTATTCAATCATAATGAAACTAGATAAAAAATTTTTTTCAGAAAATATAAAAACTTTATTTTATGCTTTGATAATTGCAGTAATAATTAGATCACTTTTAGTGCAACCTTTTTATATACCTTCTTCTTCGATGGAACCCACATTACTTGTAGGTGACAGATTATTTGTTACGAAATATTCATATGGGTATAGTAAACATTCTTTCCCTTTTAGTCCGCCAATACTTAGTAAAAGAATAATGTTTAAAAGTCCTGAAAGAGGGGATGTAATTGTATTTAAAACACCAGCTGACAATAGAACAGATTATATAAAACGTTTAATTGGGCTGCCAGGAGATAAAATTCAGTTTATTGATGCCAATCTATATTTAAATAGTAGCGAAATACTTAAATCTAAAATCCCACTTAAAACAAAAATTTATTGTGGTGACACAACAATTGATGTCTTAAAGTTTGAGGAAAAATTACCTAATGGTAAAAAATTTCATACAGTTTATTTAAAAAATTATACCTATCAAAACTCAGATGTTTTCACAGTTCCAGATGATCATTATTTTTTTTTAGGTGATAATAGAGATTGTTCTAAAGATAGCAGATTTCTTTCAAGTGTTGGTTATGTTCATAAAGATAACCTGGTTGGTAAGGCTCAATTTATTTTTTTTTCATCTGATAAAAAAATTGGAAGTTTTATTGAATTTAATAATGAGAAAATTGAATTTTTAGGTGACCGTGTACTAGGACTGGTCATGGCTAAAAAATTATTAGAAATATATCCCAACGAAAAAGAGGGAATACTTGATAAGAAATTTGCTTCACTTGTTAATAAAAAATCTTGTCTTGAAATTGCAAAATCAATTAATTTAGAAAAATATATTAAAACTTTTAATCCTAAAAATAAAAAAATCAAAATAGAGGATAAAATTATTGCAGACAGTTGCGAAGCTTTGATAGGAGCAATTTATCTCGATAAAGGTTTTAATATTGTTGAAAAATTTATTTTAAAGCAGTGGGAAGCAAAAATTAGCGATAGTGTTGTTACCGAAATTGATGCCAAAACCAAGTTACAAGAACAAACATTAAAAAAATTTAAAAGTCTTCCTAAATATAAATTAATCTCAATGCAATTTCTTTTGATTTAGGAAGAATTTTTTCCGATGAGTCACTGTTAGAAATTTTGAATAATTGCATACCACCAACATTCATTATTGGCATCAAAGTGATCGCCATAACAATTATTCCAATACCACCCAACCATTGAAGAATTGCTCTCCAAAGCAAAATTGCTTTGGGCATCTCCTCTAAGTTTGGAATGATTGTTGAACCAGTTGTTGTAATACCTGACATACTTTCAAAAAAGGCATTTGTGACTGAAAATTCTAAATTAGAGAATATAAAGGGTAATGAACCAAATATAGCAATACTTAACCATGCTAATGCAGTTAGAAGGAATGCTTGTTGCAAATTAAGTTTTTTTTCATGATCTAGATTGGAGAGAAAAAATAAGGTTCCAAAAACAATTGTAACAATTGCTGCACCAAAAAAAGAAGAATCTATTTGACCATAAATAAATTGTACAATTATTGGAACAAGCATAAAAATACCAAGAATTATTTGAAGAATTCCAAGAGTGAAAAAAACTGTTTTATAATTAGACATTTTGAAAGAACATTATTTTATGGTAAATAAATTTCAACTCTATAAGAATTAAGTAGTTCGCTAATTAAAGATTTTGTTGAATTATTCATGATAAAAAAAGAAAACTTAGAAAAAACAAGCTCTTGGCCAATCGTTGAAGCAAAAAAAATGCTTAGAGAAAGAAAATCTTTTTTAGAAAAAAAAGGTAAAATTACACTACAGACTGGATATGGCCCAAGTGGACTTCCTCACATAGGAACATTTGGAGAAGTTGCTAGAACTTCTATGATGGTTAATGCGTTAAAACAATTAACTGATCTTCCAACAGAAATTATCACTTTTTCTGATGATATGGATGGTCTTAGAAAAGTACCAGACAATGTACCCAATAAAGAATTGTTAGAAAAAAACCTTCATAAACCTTTGACAGACGTGCCAGATCCCTTTGAAAAATATAATAGTTTTGGTGAACATAATAATGAGAAATTAAAAAAGTTTTTAAATAATTTTAATTTTAAATATAATTTCAAGAGCTCTACTCAATTGTATAAATCGGGTTTTTTTAATCCAACACTTCAAATTATTTTAGATAATTACGATGGAATAATGAATATCATAATGCCTACTTTAGGAAAAGAACGGCAAAAAACTTATTGTCCATTTCTTCCTATTTGTCCAGAAACAGGACATGTTTTGGAAATTCCAGTTAAAGAAATTGATAATTCTAAGTCTAAAATTGTGTTTGATAATAAAGGTAAAGATTTAGAATCAAGCATATTAGATGGTCATTGTAAACTTCAGTGGAAAGTAGATTGGGCCATGAGATGGTATGCGTTAGATGTTGACTTTGAAATGTACGGAAAAGATCTGATAGAAAGTGCAATATTATCCACTAAAATTATTAAACTAATTGGAAAAAAAAACCCATCTGGTTTTGCTTATGAACTCTTTTTGGATGAGAAAGGGGAAAAGATTTCTAAATCAAAAGGGAATGGAATAACAATCGAGCAATGGTTGGAGTACGCCTCACCAGAAAGTTTATCATTATATATGTATCAAAATCCAAAAAGAGCTAAAAAACTTTATAATGAGATAGTTCCAAAAGCGGTAGACGAATATTTGGAATTTATTGAAAAGGCTAAAACTCAAGATGAGCTTCAGTTACTGATGAATCCAGTATGGCATGTTCATAATGGTAGTGTTCCAAAAGAAAAAATGATTATGTCATTTTCTATGTTATTAAATCTTGTAGAAACAAGTAATGCCGAAAACAAAGAATTATTATGGAAGTTCGTAAAAAAATATAAGGAAAATATTTCTGAAAAAGATCACCCCATTTTTGATAATCTAGTTGGTTATGCTATTAAATATTTTAACGATGTAATAAAAGCCAAAAAAAAATATAAAATACCTGATCAAATAGAAAAAAAAGCACTAGAGGCTCTAATATCAACCTTAGATAAATGTAATGACAAAATGTCTCCTGAGGAAATTCAAACTTTAATTTATTCAACAGGAAAAGAAAATGGGTATTCAGAAAATTTGAGAGACTGGTTTAAATTAATTTATGAAGTTGTATTTGGAGTCGAAAATGGCCCTCGAATGGGTTTTTTTATAAGTTTTTTTGGTGTTAAAGAAACTAAAGATCTTATAATAAATAAAATTAAATAATGTTTTCAAATTTAAGATCTCTAATTTTTAAACTTGATCCAGAGACAGCCCATGGTTTGGCAATAAAGTCATTAAAATTTAATTTCGTGCCAAATGTTTTGGATAAAAATAAAAATAGCCATTTATTTAAGACTAAATTATTTGAAAAAGAAATAGAAAATCCAATTGGAATGGCAGCAGGATTTGACAAAAATGCTGAGGTTTATAATTCTTTATTTAAATTGGGATTTGGTTTTGTGGAGGTGGGCACAGTTACACCTCTTAAACAATATGGTAACCCCAAGCCAAGAGTTTTTAGATTAGTCGAAGATGAGGCATTAATTAATAGATTGGGTTTTAATAATTTAGGTGCAAAAAACATTGTTGATAGGATCTCAAGTAATAAACAAATTGGTTTACTTGGAATTAACATAGGTCCTAATAAAGATACAAATGATAGATTGAAGGATTATGTTGAATGTTTAAAAACCTTCCATGAATTTGCAGACTATATTACGATTAATATTTCATCTCCCAACACTGAAGAGCTGAGAAATTTTCATGATCAGGAAAAATTAAATAGTTTATTAAATATAATTAATAGTGAAAAAACAAAACTAAATTCAAAAATTCCAATTGTAGTAAAAGTCTCACCAGATATTAAAGATAAGGAAATACCCAAAATTTCTGATGTTCTTTTAAGCAATAATATAAAAGCAGTCATTTTATCGAACACCTCTGACTCTACTCGAGATAAATTAAATGACATTCAAAAGCATCAAAAAGGAGGTTTGTCAGGTAAACCAATAGAAGAAAAATCTACAATGCTGATTAATAAATTTTATAAAACTCTTGGTAATAAAATTAAAATTATTGGAGTTGGTGGAGTAGACTCTGGAATAAGTGCGTACAATAAGTTTTTAGCTGGCGCGAGTTATGTTCAACTTTATACAGGTATGGTATACAGAGGACCAAATATTGTAAACCTTATTAAAAAAGAGCTTAAGGAATTATTGATAAGAGATGGAGTTAAACATTATAGTGAAATCATAGGGAAAAAAACAACTTCTTAAATTTTATAAACTTGACGCAATCATCAACTCACTTTATATAGTCGAAAATATTATGTCAAAAAAATGTGAACTTACCGGCAAAATTCCCCTTAAAGGTCATAACGTTAGTCATGCTAATAATAAGACAAAGAGAAGATTTTTACCTAATTTAAAAAAAGTAAAATTTACAAGTGAACTTTTAAAGAGAAGCATGAAACTTACTGTAAGTAATGCTGGTGTAAGATCTGTAGATAAAAAAGGAAGTTTTGACGAGTTTTTAAAGACTGTAAAAAATAAAAATTTGTCTCCAAGATTAAAGAAGATGAAAAAAAGTTTATTAATAAAGTCTCCATTTCAAAAAAAACAAGTTCAATCTAAGACAGCTTAATGAATAAAATTTTTTTTATACTCTCATTTTTAATGGGAGCAGTTGTTTTAGCATCTAATTATTTAGTTCAGTTCCCTATAAACTATTATGGTTTAGAAGAAATATTAACTTATGGAGCTTTTAGCTATCCGATTGCTTTCTTGATCACAGATTTAGCCAACAGATCTTTTGGCAAGATAGTTGCCAGAAAAATTGTTTATATTGGTTTTGCTATAGGTATTAGCTTTACGCTTTTATTCTCAACAAACTTTACAGACTTGATATCTATAAGAATTGCAATTGGATCGGGTACTGCCTTTTTAGTTGCCCAACTTTTAGATGTTCAAATTTTTGATAAATTGAGAAAAAAAGAATGGTTTGTTGCACCTTTAACGTCATCTTTGATAGGCTCAACAATTGATACATTTATATTTTTTTCAATATCTTTTTATGGAACAGGCATTCCTTGGATCACATTGTCTTTAGGAGATTTAAGTGTAAAAATTTTTGTTGCTTTGATGATGTTAATCCCTTTCAGACTACTGTTGAAAACACTTAAACCAGTTTAGATTTAATATAAATATTTATAAGATAATATTTTATAAGCCAACTTTGCTACTAGAAAATTGTAGGAATTAAATCCTTTGATTGGTGCGAGCTCATTTATATCTGCGCCAACGATGTTTGAGTTTTTGGCTGCAATCTTAATTATATCTAAAACTTCATCCCATAATAAACCGCCAGGTTCAGGTGTTCCAGTTGCAGGCATTATACTCGAATCTAATCCATCTACATCGAAAGTTAGATAAACAGTCTTATTTTTAATTAGTTTTTTAAATTTTTTTAAATCCCATTTTGCCTTATCTTTTGCCCAAAAAATACTAATTCTAGATTTATTTTTTTTTAAAAAAGGTATCTCCTCTTTAGAAATATTTCTAATTCCAAATGAGATTATTGAAACGTTTTTATAATCTAAACATCTTCTGATAGCAGATGCGTGTGAAAATTTTTCACCATTATAACTTTCTCTTAAATCTGCATGAGCATCGAAATGTAAGAGGCAGATATTTTTATGTTTTTTAACAAATGGAACAATACATCCTGGTGTGATTGAATGTTCACCACCAAAAGTCATTGGAAAAAGTTTATTATTAAGAATTTCTTTATTTACGCTAGCTATCTTTTTTAAAGCTTTTTTAATATTTTTATCAATCTTAAAAGGTTTTAAAGTTTTAATTCCTATTTTTTTGTAAGGTTCACAATTTAATTCCTCATCATATAATTCAACTTGATGTGAAGCTTTAATTATCTCTTTTGGGCCATTTTTAGTCCCACCACCATAACTCACAGTTTTTTCCAGACCAAAAGGAACAATTACAACTTTTTCTTTAAAATTGAATTTATTATCTATTCCAAGAAACCCTTTTTTATTTGAAAGATATTGCAATGTTTTATCCAAAAATTTTTGTAAAGTTTTTTCTATCTCTATTTTTCCATTCACCTTTATGATATGCATCACTTGCAATCAAAGGTAATACACTTGTTGCCTCAGCAAAAACCATTTGTTCTTTCGTGACATCAACTTTACCCCATGAACTTGCCTCTTTTAAAGTTGAACTGCTACACGCACCATCTCTTGAGTCTGCTACAGTAATTTGCACAGCATATTTATGCATTTCAACATCTTTACCTAAAAGTTCAGCACATATGACTGTGTCCTGAATAAAATTTTTTGGCACTCCGCCACCTATCATAAATAATCCAGAACCTTTTGATTTAATTTTTATTTCAGTTAATTCTCGAAATTCTCTTATAGAGTCTATTGTAATATGAGATTTCGGGTTCTTTTCTTGATGAATTACTAAACCAAAACCAGCGCTAGAGTCTGTAAAAGCAGGACAGAATATTGGCACATTGTGATCATAGGCAGTTTCAATTAAAGAATCTTTCTTTACTGAGTTTTTTTTGAGATATTTTCCCATTTCGTGAATAAATTCTCTAGAGGTATAGCTTCTAGGCTCCAAGTTATCAGCTATTTCACAAATTTTCTTATCACAAATTTGTAATTCATCTTCGTCGATGTAGGTATCGTATATTCTATCAATATAATTTTTTCTAAGTTCAGTATCATCTTGAAATTGAGAGCCTTGATAATGCTTAAATCCTAATGCCTCAAAAAAATCCATATCAATTATCGAAGCACCAGTTGCAACGATTGCATCTACCATATTGTATTTGACTAAATCTTTGTAAATATTCATACAACACAAATGACATTTTCTCCATTGATGAAATAATTTTTCTAGAGTCAAAAGATGTAATATCTATATGTTCAACTGGATTTTTAAGAAAGTCTTTTTTACTATTATGTCCTAGATTTTTGTTTTTTGACATTAAGCAACTAAAGTATCTTTGTTGCTGTCTTTGTTATAGAGGCTCATTATAGCATTATCTTCAACTTCATAAATTTTATCAGAATAGAAACCATTAAACTGTGTTCTAAAGGTCAGGCCGTATGAACCTAATTGACCAAGTTCTATATAATCATTTTCTTTAATATTATTAGGTAAAAGGAAAGGACCTTTCATGTAATCCATGCTGTCGCATGTTGGTCCATAAAAATCAAATGCAGTTAATTTTTTTGAAATAATTTTGTTTGAAACTTTCAGCAACTAAGGCTCTACCTGGTTCACAAATTATTTCTGGTAATTTTTCAATCTTTAAATTTTCTAAACCTTTCTTAATTTCATCAAAATAACTCTCTAAAGAGGGTGGAATTAAATCTGGATAGATAGTTGGAAAGCCGCCTCCTATATTTAAATAATCAGGAACAATTTTCGTTTTCTTTATTATATTTGCAATTTCGGAAATCCCTTTTGAGTATGAAATTGGATGCATACATTGCGATCCTACATGAAAACTTAATCCAATCTTTTTTGAATGTTGTTTTACTAATCTTAAAAGTCCTGCCGCCTCTGAATTTATAGCACCGAATTTTTTTGATAAGTCAATTTCAGCATGTTCATTTGATACAGCCACTCTTACAAATAATTCTAAATCTTTTGCATTGCTGGTACACTCAATAATTTTTATCAATTCATCTTTAGTATCAAGTGCAAATGTTTTAACTCCATATTTGAAGTATGCTTCACTTATATCTTCTCTACTTTTAATTGTGTGCATGAAAGAACACTTAGATACTTGATCAAATTTTCTGACTGCTTTTATCTCCTCCACTGAGGCAACATCAAATTGATTAATACCGCTTTTTAATAAAGTTTTAATTACCTCAGGATGAGGATTTGTTTTGACAGCATATAGAATTTTACCTGGAAAGTTTTTTTGAAAAAATTTGGAAGCTGAAAGAATTGATTTCTTTCTAATACAATAAACCGGTTTGTCTGGTCTCAGTTGATTAACTAGTTCTTCAACCGACTTAAATTTTTGCATTTTTCATGCCCCCCAAAAAAAATTTAACAAAAAAAAGTCTTTTTATTTAAAAAAACTTTAATGAATCGAGCAATTAATTCAATACTTACCTAATGTAAAGCAAATAATGACCTATTGAATTGTGGAAAAAAATTCCCATATTGATCTCATGAAAAATGAAGGCGCATTACAAAATTTAGCTGATTTCAACAATAAATCACTATTAATTGTTGATGATGACAATCCATTTAGAGAAAGATTAGCTAGGGCTATGGAAAAAAAGGGTTTTGAAGTTATTCAAGCTGAAGGTGTGCAAAAAGGAATTGATACAGTCAAAGCAAAAAAACCAGGATTCGCTGTTGTTGATTTGAGACTGGGTGATGGTAATGGTTTGGAAGTTGTAAAACAAATACAAACCTCTAATCCTGAAAGTAGAATAATAATGTTAACAGGATATGGAAATATTCCAACTGCTGTTGCAGCAATAAAAGAGGGTGCAATAGATTATTTGGCTAAACCTGCAGATGCAGATGATGTTGAAAAAGCTCTTTTAGCTGATCCTGCTAAAAAAGCGGCTCCACCTGAAAATCCAATGTCAGCAGATAGAGTGAAATGGGAACATATACACAGAGTTTTTGAATTGTGTAACAGAAATGTTTCAGAGACAGCAAGAAGACTAAAAATGCACCGAAGAACTCTTCAAAGAATTTTATCTAAAAGATCACCTAAATAAGTTTTCTAAATTTAAAAATTTTCTTAGCAATAAGCACAAGTAAAACTATCTTAAATATTTCAGCTAATAGAAAAGGCTTAACACCTAAATCGAATATAGGTTTGTCCCATCCAATTAGTGTCCCTAACCACAAAATACCAAAAATATAGATTGTTGATACTGCAAGTATAAGTTTTGAGAAAATGATTAAATAATTATCTTTTAATTTTACAAAAGAAGCTAAAAAACAAGCTGAAAGAAATCCAATTAGATATCCCATTGTTGGACCAGTAAAGTAAGCTAAACCTATTCCTCTTTCTGGGGAATTTGAAAACACAGGAAGACCTGCAATTCCTTCAATCAAATATAAACCAATTGTCGCAACACCTATTTTATATCCAAAGCTTATTCCAATAAAAAGAACTACAAAAGTTTGCATTGTCATTGGAACTGGATAGAAAGGAATTTTAATTTTTGCCGAGACAGCAAGTAACACAGAACCTAAAAAAATTACAAGTATTGATTTAATTATTTGGGCTTGTGTATTTTGCTTTATAAGTTCCATAAAAAATAATACTCTTATTTCTGTCTATAATCTATATTAATTTCTAATGGGAAAAATTAAAAAAACAGATCATTTTTATTTAATTGATGGATCAGGTTACATTTTTAGAGCGTATTATGCGTTACCACCATTAACGCGTAAAAGTGATGGATTACCGACGGGTGCAGTGAGTGGTTTTTGCAGTATGCTTTTTAAACTTCTAGAGGACTCAAAGTCAAATCAAAATTTACAAAAACCAACACATTTTGCAGTTATATTTGACTCTGCTAGAAAAACTTTCAGAAACGAAATTTATAGTGATTACAAAGCTAATAGAGCTGAAGCACCTGATGATTTAGCTCCTCAATTTGATTACATCAGAAAATCAGTATTGGCTTTTAATTTACCTTCATTGGAATTGATAAATTATGAAGCTGATGACTTAATTGCAACGTATGTTGAAATGATTTTAAAAGAAGGTGCAAAAGTAACAATAGTGTCCTCAGATAAGGATTTAATGCAATTATATAAAAAAAACGTTCGAATTTATGATCCAATGAAAAATAAGTTTATTTCAGAGGAAGATATTAAAAATAAATTTGGTGTAGGTGCAAGTAAGGTAATTGATGTCCAGGCTTTAGCTGGTGATAGCAGCGATAATGTACCAGGAGTTCCTGGAATTGGTGTTAAAACAGCTGCAGAATTAATTAATAAATATGGAGACCTTGAAAAACTTTTAAAATCTGCTCATGAAATTAAACAAAACAAAAGAAGAGAAACACTCATTGAGAATAAAGATAAGGCTTTAATAAGTAAAAAACTAGTGACATTAAAAAGTGATGCTCCAGTAAATAAAAATCTAACTGATCTTGAATTAAAAAGTATTGATAAAGATAAACTCTATAAATTTTTGAGGGAGATGGAATTTAATAGATTGTTGAGTTCAGCTATCTCTGCATATGGAGAACCAAATTTAACAAGTATCAAAAACGAGGTTAAAATTGAAAAAAATCAAAAAGCAATCAATAAAAAAGAATATTATCTAATTGAAAATTTGGAACAAATCGACAACTGGATAACTGAAGCTGAGGAGTTAGGTGAAGTTGCAGTAGATACCGAAACAAATTCATTAGATCCTCATCAGGCAGATCTAGTCGGTGTTTCATTAAGCTCAAAAATTGGAAAAGCTTGTTATATTCCTATCGGTCATAAATCTAACGAATGCATTGAAAAAGATTTAGTTTTAAAAAAGTTAAAACCTTTACTTGAGGATCCTAGTATCAAAAAAATAGGTCAAAATATAAAATTTGATTTTATAGTTTTTTTCAAACACGGAATTAATATGACTTCAATGGAAGATACTATGCTGATGTCCTATGTTCTTGATGCAGGAAAAAATAGACATAATATGGATACATTGTCAGAAATTCATTTAAACCATAAAACAATATCTTTTAAAGATTTAGTTGGCACAGGAAAAAAGGAGATTAATTTCAGTGAAGTAGATGTTGAAAAAGCCAAAGATTACGCAGCCGAAGATGCTGATATTACATTTAGATTATACAAAAAATTCACCAAAACAACTTGGGGAAATATTATATAATGATCTTAAAATTGCAGATTTAAAAAAAACAAAAAAAGGGAGTTTTGCAACAAGCGCTTCGGTTTTAGAAGATTTAGCATTTAAAGGTCATAAGTTTCCCCAATTAGTATTGGATTGGAGACAGGTATCTAAATTGAAAAATACCTACTCAGATTCCTTGCCGGAACATATCAATCCTAACACACAAAGAGTTCATACCTCTTTTTTATTAGCAGCTACTACAACTGGCAGATTAGCGTCAAGCGATCCAAACTTACAAAATATTCCGATTAAATCTGAGGATGGTAAAGATATTCGTAAAGCATTTATAGCCAAAAAAGATCATGTTTTAATTTCTGCAGATTATAATCAAATTGAGATGAGAATTTTAGCTGATTTGGCTGACGTCAAAGGATTAAAAAAAGCTTTTAAAAACAACGAAGATATTCATTCACTCACAGCTAGTCAAATTTTTAATGTTGATATAAAAAAAGTAAATCAGGATCAGAGAAGAAAAGCTAAAGCTATAAATTTTGGAATAATATATGGGATTTCACAATATGGATTAGCAAAACAAATTAATGTCACAAATCATGAAGCTGAGGAATTCCTTAATGCTTATTTTTTGAAATTTCCTGAAATTAAAATTTATATGGACCGAACAATAAAGTTTTGTAGAAAAAGTGGATTTGTGAATAATATTTTTGGAAGACGATCACATTTTATTAATATCAATGATAAAAACTATAATATTAGAAATTTCCAAGAGCGCGCAGCAATTAATGCTCCAATTCAAGGCTCAGCTGCAGAAATAATGAGATTAGCTATGATAAGACTTGATAAAAAATTAAGTGATCAAAAAAATCAAAATACAAAAATGTTGTTGCAAATCCATGACGAGTTAATTTTTGAAACTCCCAAAGAAGAAGCAAAAAGAATCAGTAAAATTATAATTGATGAAATGTCTAGTGTTGTTAAGAGTGAACAGCATTCTTTTTCCATACCTTTAACAGTTGATCTAAATACCGGAGAAAATTGGGGTACACTTCATTAATTTAATTGCCCAAATTAGAACAATTTAGTATTTTTATAATCGAGTATGCAGAAACAAACAATTGCCCTTGTCGACGATGATAGAAATATTTTAACAAGTCTGAGTATAGCTTTAGAGAAAGAGGGATTTAAAGTTCAAACATATATTGATGGTGAAAGCGCTTTAATTGGCTTAACTAGAACCCCACCGGATCTTGCAATCGTTGATATTAAAATGCCAAAAATGGATGGAGAAGAGCTACTTAAAAAGCTAAGAAAAAAAACTTCATTACCAGTTATTTTTTTGACCTCTAAAGATGATGAAATTGATGAATTGCTTGGATTGAAGTTAGGAGCAGATGATTTCATAAAAAAATCTGGAGGCTTTTCAATTAAAGTGTTGATTGAGAGAATAAGAGTGCAACTCAGAAAGAAAGATTCAAAAGAAATTATAGAGGAAAACAAAAGTATAATATCTCATGGTAAATTAAAACTAGATCCTTCACAATTAGAGTGTGAATGGAATGGTAAACAATTGCCAGATAAACTTACAACGACCGAATTTTTATTAGTTAAGGAATTAGCAAAAAGACCAGGTATAATCAAAGAAAGAGCTCAGTTGATGGATATAGCCTACAGAGAAGATACCGATATAGAGGACAGAACAATAGACAGTCATGTGAAAAGAATAAGAAAAAAATTTAAAAAGGTTGATCCTGAATTTTCAGCTATAGAAACTAGATATGGAAGTGGATATAGGTGGAATGTTAGCTGATGTTAAGCAACCTTCTTAAAAACTTATCTATATTAAAAAAATTTTTATTTATTAATTTTATTTTTTTTACATTTATTGGAATTTTTCTTTTTATTTACTTAAAAAATGTTCAACCAAATTTAATAAAAAAAAAATCATCTAATCACATTGAAGTGATTAATAATACTATTGATAATTTGACAAGACTAAATGTCGAATTTGTAGAAGATGATATCAGGAAATTTCTTTTTTCCACAAGATTTCTTTTTCAAAATTTAGATAGAGTGATATTTTTTGATAATCAACTAAACTTAATTGGTGATACAGATACCTTAGATCTTGATCCTAGATCGTTTTCACAAAGATTAGATATTGTTGAATTTGAAGTGTTAACTGAAAAAAAAACTAAAGAAATCACTGAGAAAAAAAATATTGATGTTGGAAATAATAACGTTGTTTCTCTTAATGATGTACTTTTAAATTACGCATCTTCTAAAAATTTTGGAACACCTTTTACTTTTACCCAAGAAGAGTTCAATAAATTTAAGCTGACAACAATTAAAAATGTAATGCAAAAAGGTGAAAACATTGGCTATTTAGCTATTACAGAAAATGCAAATGATGTTAAAGCAGCTATAGATGAAAGAAAGACTTTTGTAATTAGAACAGCTTTAGCTATTGGTTTAGTAATATTAATTTTCTCCTTTGTTTTAAATAGATATTTCTTAAAACCAATTAAAAATTTAGTAACGTACACTGAAACAATCAGAAATAAAGATCCGAAAGTTACTAATCTTGATATTTTAAAAAAAAGAAATGATGAACTAGGATTACTCTCAAAATCACTAGATGATATGACAAATGAATTAACTAAAAGGATTTCACATGCTGAAAATTTTTCAACAGATTTAGTTCATGAAATAAGAAATCCACTAGCTTCTCTCAAGAGTGCGTCTGAAATTTTACATGATACGACTGATGTTGAGCAAAGGATTAAATTAATTGATATTTTGAGTCATGATGTTCAAAGAATTGAAAGATTAATTACAGATTATTCACAAATGCTAAAAGATGAAGTTGCATTAAGTAGAGAAAAAATTAAAAAACTTGATATCGAGCCAATTATTAAATCAGTCGTAGATGATTTTAATAATATTTATAAATTAAAAAGAGGAATAAATATTTCTTATTCGAACGATGGAAAAAACAAATATTTGATAAATGGAATAGAAAATAGAATTGAACAAATAGTTGCTAATCTTTTGGATAACGCAATATCTTTCAGTGGTGATAATAAAGATGTAATTGTTAAGGTTTCAAAATTAGAAAATGATAAAGTTTCAATCAATATTTTAGATGAAGGACAAGGATTTAAAGAAAAAGATACCAATAAAATATTTAAAAGATTTTATAGTAATAGACCTGATAAATTTGGACAACATTCAGGACTTGGTTTAAATATAGTTAAAAATTTAGTCGATTTACATAATGCTACAATAAGAGCATCTAACAGATTAGACAAAAAAGGAGCAAGTATGGAAATTATATTTCCAAATGCCTAAAGAGTTATATTGATTAATTAATTCTTTATTGCTAGAAGACGCACCATGGAAGATTTCAAAGTTAAAGATTTGACCCAAGCTGAGTTTGGAAGAAAAGAAATTTCAATAGCAGAGAGTGAAATGCCTGGCTTAATGGCTTTAAGAGAAGAATACTCTGGAAAGTCACCGCTAAAAGGAGCAAAAATTATTGGATGTCTGCACATGACTATTCAAACAGCTGTTTTAATTGAAACACTAGTTGCTTTAGGTGCGGAGGTAAGATGGTCATCTTGTAATATTTTTTCGACCCAAGATCATGCAGCAGCTGCAATCGCCAAAGCTGGGATTCCAGTATATGCTTGGAAGGGAGAAACTGAAGAGGAATATATTTGGTGTATTAAACAAACTATTGAGGGTAAAAAAGATTGGGCGCCTAACATGCTTTTAGATGATGGAGGAGACCTCACTGCAATGATGCATCAAGAGTATAAAGAATTACTTAAAAATGTGAAAGGTGTTTCAGAGGAGACGACAACAGGCATTAAAGCTCTTAATAAAATGGAAAAAGATAAAACTTTGTTAGTGCCTGCAATAAATGTAAATGATTCTGTCACCAAATCTAAATTTGACAATCTCTATGGATGTAGAGAGAGTTTAGTTGATGGCATAAGAAGAGCTACAGATGTTATGATGTCTGGAAAAATTGCTATAGTTGCTGGATTTGGAGATGTCGGTAAAGGAAGTGCTGCATCTTTAAGACAAAGTGGTGCTAGAGTATTAGTTACAGAAGCTGATCCAATTTGTGCATTACAAGCAGCAATGGAGGGTTACGAAGTGGTTTTGATGGAAGAGGCAATTAGCAAAGCTGACATCGTCGTTACAGCAACTGGTAACAAAGATATTGTTACAGCTGATCATATGAGAGAAATGAAAGATAGAGCAATTTTGTGTAACATAGGACACTTTGATAACGAAATTCAAGTTGAAGCTTTGAAAAATTATAAATGGACTGAAGTAAAACCTCAAGTTCACGAGATAGAATTACCAAGTAAAAAAAGGATTATTTTATTAGCAGAAGGTAGATTAGTTAATTTAGGTTGTGCCACAGGTCATCCAAGTTTTGTAATGAGCGCATCGTTTACTAACCAAGTGATTGCTCAGATAGAGCTTTGGAATAATCATAAAAACTATGAGAACAAAGTTTATGTTTTACCAAAACATTTAGATGAGAAGGTTGCCACACTTCATCTTAAGAAAGTTGGAGCAAAATTAACCAAATTATCAAAAGAACAGGCGGACTATATAAGTGTCGGAGTCGAAGGTCCTTTTAAACCTAATGCCTACCGCTATTAAAAGTGATAAAATAGATTTATCTTCAGAAAAAGAAACAGAGGAACTCGCCAGTACATTTTTAAAAAAAATCAAGCCTGGTTGCTTTATTTTTTTATATGGTGAAATCGGAGTAGGAAAAACTACTTTTATTAGATATCTTATAAATCAATTTCAAAAACTTAATAAATTGGAGATAACAGAAGTTACGAGTCCCACTTTTAATTTGTTAAATGAGTATCAAATAAATGATTTCAAGATAAATCATTATGATCTATTTAGATTAAAATCTACTGAGGAAATTAAAAATTTAGATTTATTTGAGGATAATAAAAACACAATTACTTTAGTAGAATGGCCACAAATAATTAAAGAAAAACCAAAAAATTTGATAGAATTAGTTTTCGAGTATGGAAAAGATCACAAAACTAGATCTGTTCAAATTAAAGGTTTATAGCTTCTATTCCTGAATGCCAAAATTAATAAAAATAAAGGGAGATGCATCTTTTAGAAGTTTTTTTAGAAAAAAAGTAAATGGTAAATCCTCTATCGTTGTTTATGCCAAAAAAGAAAAATTTAAAAATTTACTTGTATACGATGCAATAAATAAAATTTTAAACAAGAACAAAATTTTAGCACCACGATTATATACCCAGAGATATGATAAAAATTTCATTGAAATAGAAGATTTTGGAAATGAAACTGTTTTCAAAACATTAAAAAAAAAGGGCAAAAATAAACTAAGCTATTTTAATCGAATAATTAAATTGTTAATACAAATACAGTCTATCAAACATAGAAAAGTAAAAAATTTTAGAAATCAAAATTATATAATTCCAAAATATGATAAAAAGATTTTAATAAATGAGGCAAATTTATTTTGTGATTGGTATGCAAAAAATAATTTATCAAAATTAAGGAAAAAAAGATTTTGTAAAAAATTTAAAAAGATTATTAAAGAATTAACTTTGAAATTAAAATTAAAAGATAATATTTTCGTCCACAGAGATTTTCATGTTTCAAATTTAATGTCAGTTAAAAACCAAATAGGTCTTATTGATAGTCAGGACGCATTAATTGGTAACAAAGCTTATGATTTAGCTTCTTTAATAGATGACGTGAGACTAAAAACTTCTTACTCTTTTAAGGAGAAAATTTTTAAGTTTTATATAAAAAAACAAAAAAACTTGGATATTAAAAAATTCAAGAATGATTTTGAAATATTATCAGTTTTAAGAAATCTTAAAATTATTGGAATATTTACCCGCCTAGCACTCAGGGATAGAAAAAAAAATTACTTAAGATTTATTCCTTATACATGGCAACTGATTAATATGCGAATTGATCAAAATCGGACATTCATTGATTTGAAAAATTTATTAAGTCAAAATTTTAAAAAGATTAAATGAGAATTAAAACAGCTTTGATATTATGCGCAGGCTTCGGATCGAGGTTAAATCCGCTTACTTTAAAGACACCTAAACCTCTTTTGAAATTAAATGATAAAACAATGTTAGAAGTCTGCATAAATTTAACTTTGAAATTGGGTGTTCAAAAAATTTTTATCAACACATTTCATTTAGGTGATCAAATCTCAAAATTTATTGAAAATAAAAAGTTTCCAATAAATATTCAAATAATCAAAGAGGAAAATGAGATACTTAATACAGGTGGAGGAATATTAAATTTGATCAATAATTCAGATGATAACGATTTTATAATTTTTAACCCTGATACTTTATGGCACAAAGATTATCTTCATGAAATCACTCAAATGCAAAATTTTTATTTTTCTAATAAACTAAATAATATTCTCCTGCTATCAAATAAAGAATTGAGTTTTGATAAAAATTTTTTAGGTGATTTCACATTGGAAAATAATTTGATAAAAAAAAATGAAAAAAATGATTTGATATATATTGGTTGTCAAATTCTGAACAAAAGTTTATTTAAAGAATATAGAGTCTCAAATTTTTCTATTACAAAAATATGGGATAATTTACGAAAAGAAAATAAATTAAATGGTTTTCAAAGTAAAAAAAAATTTTATCATTTAACAAATTTAGATGTCTTCAAAAAACTAAAAGATCTTTAGCTCTTTCCTTATCAAGATATTCACATTTCGCTATTGCAAAATTTTCTCTAAATTCTATCAACATAGGGTTTCCAGTGGGTATTTCTAAATTAGAAATTTGTTTATTATCTAAATTAAATAAATTCTTACATAGAGCCCTAATAGAGTTTCCGTGTGCAGATATTAAAACATTATTTTTTTTTAAATTTTCTTTCACGTGTTCTTCAAAAAAATTTATAACTCTTTCATAGGTGTCTTTTAAAGACTCAGTGTCAGGTAATAATTCTCTCGGAATTCGTTTATAAGTATCAATATTAAGTGGATGAAATGGACTTTCCTTTTTTAGTGGATCTGGTCTTAGATCCCATGATCTTCTAAACTCATAAATTTTATCCTCGCCAATTTTTTTACTCATTTCAATTTTATTCAAACCAGTTAGTGCTCCGTAATGTCTCTCATTCAATTGCCAAGCTTTAGTAAAATTTTTTTTATCATCTAATTCTTGTTGAATTATTTTAAGAGTATTATTTGCTCTTAATTGAAGAGAAGTGTAATAAAAATCAATTTTGATGTTTTTGTTTTTCAATAAAAATCCTGCTTTTTTTGCCTCCAATATACCTTTTTCGGTCAAATCAACATCAACCCAACCAGTAAATTTTTTCTCTAAATTCCAAGTACTTTGTCCATGCCTCACTAATATTAAAAAACTCATATAATTATCTTTAAATTAAATTTATAAATAAAACTATCAAATAAAATGATAAATTTTTTTTCAAAATTTAAAATATTTTTTTTTGTAATAAATTTATTATTAATTGTCTTATATTTATTCCCTGGAAGTTTATTGGGATGTATTTTTTTTGAGAATTGTAAAGTTCAACCACAAATTACATCAGATTTTCTCCAAATTTCCTCTAACCACTTTTACGC
>LUMM01000039.1_pt1 | contig 19923 bp, 18 predicted proteins | sample 729971 | NCBI WGS metagenome assembly LUMM01 (sample SAMN03860263, study PRJNA289734) | marine metagenome | biome: seawater column; feature: ocean; material: water; isolation source: Red Sea water column Station 22 - depth 50m | place: Saudi Arabia: Red Sea | collected 2011-10-15 | depth 50 m | reverse complement strand
TCAATGAACTTCCCAATGGTTAATGTGATTAGGCGCCCACTAGTCTCAATAATTTCTACTGGAGATGAACTTGTTTATCCCGGAAATTTACCTACAAATAATCAAATAGTCGCCTCCAATACATTTGGGTTAAATTCACTTGTAAATAAGTGGGGAGCCAATGGCCATATACTTCCGATTTCTAGAGATAATAAGTCCAGTATCAATAAAGCCCTAGATCTAGCAGTTCCGGCTGATTTAGTAATTACAATAGGCGGAGCCTCTGTCGGTGATCATGATTATATAAAAGATGTATTCAGAGATAAAAATATTACAACTTCATTTTATAAAGTGGCAATGAAACCTGGAAAACCTATCTTAGCGGGGAAAAATAAAGATACAATTTTTATTGGTTTACCGGGAAACCCAGTTTCAGCTTTAGTATGCGCCCACCTTTTTATCAAACCACTAATAGGTAAAATGCTTGGCACAAATGAACTAGCAAACATTGAGAAACAGGCAATTTTACTGAATGACTTACCGGCTAATGGGGAGAGGAAGCATTTTATGCGGGGATTTAAAAAAGATGGCTTCATAGAGATTTTCTCTAAGCAAGATAGCTCTCTTTTGAGTATACTACAAAAAGCCAATTCTTTAGTTATTAGAGCCCCTAACGAACCTGCTTTAAAAAAAGGAAACCAAATAGGTTATTTTGAATTAGATTAATTTTTATTAATTGACACAAAACAAGAACTAAAATAGAACAAAAGTGTTTTAATATAACAAAGAGGCAGAGCATGCTAACGAAAAAACAACGTGATCTTTTGGAATTCATACAAAAACGATTATCGAAGGATGGTGTACCTCCTTCTTTTGATGAGATGAAAGAGGCCCTTGATATTAGGAACAGTTAACGCAAATAGCAACGCGGCGCCTTTTGAAAGCGTCTATGCAAACGAAATTCCAGTTATGGGCCGAATAGCAGCTGGGGTTCCCATAGAAGCGATAAGTGAAATATCTCATAACGTTGCTGTTCCAGGCCAAATACTTAGGGGTGGTGGAGATCACTTTGCATTAGAAGTTAAAGGGGACTCGATGATTAATGCAGGTATTAATGATGGTGACGTCGTTGTAATAAAAGAGACCAACAGGGCTATGAATGGTGATATTGTTGTTGCACTAATTGAAAACCAAGAAGCTACATTAAAAAGGTTTTTTGTTCGGGGTGAAGCAATTGCATTAGAAGCAGCTAACCCAGCCTATGAAACTCGTACCTTTCCGCATGAAAAAATAAAGGTTCAGGGAAGGCTTGTTGGATTACTTAGAACGTATTGAATAAACTATTTTTATTAAGTACAACTCTATTTCTTTAGAGTTCTTAGTTCCTTTTGGGTAATAATTTCAGTCATACGGTTTATGTCTAGCAGCCTTGTTATCATGCTTTCATGAAGTTAAAAGCGTTGCTGAATTGATGATTGATTTGAAGGTATTGAAGTATGTCCCAAGTTGTTACCAGGATAGCCCCCTCTCCTACTGGATCCATGCACATCGGGACAGCGAGAACAGCTTTATTTAACTGGCTGTATGCACGCGGAAGAAATGGAAAGTTTTATATCCGAATTGAGGATACAGACAGAAAAAGGTCTACACCAGAGGCAACAGAAGTTATCTTAAATGGTCTTAATTGGTTAGGATTGGACTATGATGATGAGATAGTTAGTCAATTTGAAAGAGCGCCCCGTCATATTGAGATTGCTCATACTTTGTTAAAGAATGGCAAAGCATACAAATGCTTTTCAACTCCAGACGAAATTCAAGAATTTAAGGATGCAGCCCGCAAAAAGGGAACGTCCACTCTATTTAAAAGCCCTTGGAGGGATGCTGATCCTTCAACACATCCAAATTCTTCCTACGTTATAAGAATAAAATCTCCTGAAAATGGCGAAACCATAGTCAAAGATGAGGTTCAAGGAGAAGTTACTTTTAAAAATAACCAACTTGATGATATGGTGCTATTAAGATCAGACGGTTCCCCAGTTTACATGCTTGCTGTTGTCGTAGATGATTATGACATGGGTGTCACACATGTGATCCGGGGAGATGATCACCTAAATAATGCAGCCAGACAGAACTTAATTTATAGGGCTATGGAGTGGCAACTTCCAATTTATGCCCATATTCCACTAATTCATGGCGAAGACGGAAAAAAATTATCAAAACGGCATGGTGCTACGAGTATCGAAGAGTATCAACAGATTGGATATCCTTCCAGTGCAATGCGGAATTATTTGGCTCGACTAGGTTGGAGTCATGGTGACCAAGAATTTTTCACAGATTTGCAAGCATTAGAATGGTTTGATCTGAAAGGCATACGAAAGTCAGCGGCTCGATTTGACTTAAAAAAATTACAAAATTTATCTGGTCAGCATATAAACGCTACAGACGATGCTGCACTGCTGCATGAAATTCATAAGTTTCTATCGTCAAATAATAAACTAGTATTGTCGGATGAAAAAACTAAATTACTGAAAGATGCCTTTTATTGTCTTAAAAATAACGTTAAGACTTTTTCGGAACTTATTGATAAAGCTTCTTTTATATTTTTAGATATACCAATACCTATGAGTCCTGAAGCTAGTTCATTTATTGATGAATATTCAATTGAAATGCTGAAAACATTGACGCCGCAATTGCACAATGTTACTTGGTCTCGGGGAGATTTAGAGCAAGTTTGTAATGATTGTGCTGAAAGTTTTGGTGTAAAGTTTGGCAAACTAGCCTCACCTCTTCGAGCGGTTCTTTCAGGACAAACCAGAACCCCAAGTGTTTTTGACATGATGCTTGTGTTGGGACGCGATGAAACTATAGCAAGGCTGGAAAATGCCGAGGGTTATTGACCCATTTGCTTTACTATAAATATTGCATCATTTACGTGGTGAAGAAACAGAGAGAGATAAGAGATGGTTAAATCTTCAAAAACGGCAAAACTAATACTTGACGGTAACGAATTTGATTTACCAATTATGTCTCCGACCGCAGGGCCTGACGTTTTAGATATTCGCAAACTTTATGGTGAAGCTGGAGTATTTACATATGACCCGGGTTTTACCTCAACTGCTAGTTGCGATAGTACTATTACTTTTATTGATGGTGGCAAAGGAGAACTACTTCATCGAGGCTATCCTATAGATCAACTGGCAGAGCATTCGCACTATTTGGAGGTCTGTTTTCTTCTTTTGTATGGCAATTTGCCGACACCAGCTGAGCTTGAGGATTTTGAGAATAGAGTAACTAATCATACCATGATCCATGAACAGATGGGTTATTTATTTCGTGGTTTTCGGCGCGATGCTCACCCAATGGCTATTATGACTGGCGTCGTCGGAGCCATGTCTGCTTTTTATCATGATAGCACAGATATCACAGATCCTTGGCAACGTGAGGTTGCCTCAATTAGAATGATCGCAAAGATGCCTACCATTGCCGCAATGGCTTACAAGTATACAATTGGTCAACCTTTCGTTTATCCCCGTAACGACCTAGATTATGCGTCTAATTTTTTACGCATGTGCTTTGCAGTGCCTGCTGAGGATTACGAAGTTAACCCAATCCTTAGCCGAGCTATGGACCGGATTTTTACCCTACATGCCGATCATGAACAAAATGCATCGACAAGCACAGTTCGACTTGCATCAAGTTCTGGAGCTAATCCCTTTGCTTGTATTGCCGCAGGTATCGCTTGCCTATGGGGGCCGGCTCATGGCGGAGCAAATCAAGCCTGCTTGGAGATGTTACGTGAAATTGGAACTACAGATAAGATTCCAGAATATATAAAACGTGCTAAGGATAAAAATGATCCCTTTAGGTTAATGGGCTTTGGACATCGAGTTTATAAAAATACAGATCCTAGAGCTAAAGTTTTAAAAAGATCAGCAGACGAGGTATTAGAATTACTTGGGGTAAACAACAACCCATTATTACAAGTTGCAAAAGAATTAGAAAACGTTGCTCTAAGCGATGAATATTTTGTTGATAAAAAACTTTTTCCAAATGTAGACTTTTATTCTGGTATAATATTGGAAGCTATGGGTTTCCCAACATCAATGTTTACCCCTATTTTCGCTCTATCGCGCACCGTCGGATGGATTTCTCAATGGAAAGAGATGATAGCCGATCCACAGGTTAAAATTGGTCGTCCAAGGCAGTTGTATTTAGGAGAAACTCCTCGAGACTATGTAGACATCGAAAAACGGTAACAGTCAGCGACCTTCAAACTTAGCTTCTCTTTTTTGCAAAAAGGCTAAAACTCCTTCTTGAAAATCTCTCGTGTTTCCACAATTGTTTTGTAATTTTGCTTCCAGAGTCAATTGACTGTTGAGATCATTTTCAAAAGATGACTTTAGTGCTTCTTTTAAATAACCATATGCGATAGTTGGTCCATTAGCCAAATGATTGGCTCTAGAATGCCATACCTCTTCAAAATCATCGTCGGAAACCGCCTCCCATATCAAGCCCCACTTATCCGCTTGTTCAGCTGAAATTTTATCAGCAAACAAGGATGCACCCATGGCTTTGGCTTTGCCCATAGTCCTTGGCATAATGTAAGTTCCACCTGCATCAGGAATTAATCCTATTCTCGTAAATGCTTGCAAAAAATAAGCTGAAGCAGAAGCAATAACTATATCAGCCGACAAAGCTAGGTTGGCGCCCGCACCAGCTGCAGCCCCATTAACTGCTGCTATAGTTGGAACTGGACAATCTAATATCGAGCGGAGCATTGGTTCGTATTCATCACGGAGTGTCCGTTCAAGATCAATCTGAGAAACTGATTTTCTATCTCCCAAATCTTGGCCAGAGCAAAAAGCAGAACCTGAACCCGTTATAACCAACACCCTGGCCTCTTTTCCCATTTGATTAACGCATTGGGTAATCTCAGCTCTCATTTGCGTATTAAGTGCGTTCTTCACATCAGGACGGTTAAGACGTATGACAGCCACTTTATCTTTTAACTCAAGTTCGATGGTTTCATAGTCCATAATAATATCCTTTTTGCTTTAAAGAAGGGTTTCACCTTAAAGGTTTAATTGATAAATTCATTGATCATTTATAATTTTTTCTAATTCTTTTTTCTCAACTTCTGAAAGAGATGAATGATTATTTCTACCAAAACGTTGGTTAGACCTTATAAATGAAATCGATATAATTATAGCGAGAAAAAGCATAAATGGCCCCGATAACCACAATACTAAATTAGAGCCAGACGAGCTTGGCTTTAGAAGAGCGAATTCACCATAGCGATTTACAACAAAATTTAAAACTTCGGCGTCACTATCACCAGCTAAAATTCTTTCTCGAACAAGTACTCTTAGATCTTTTGCCAAACTTGCATTACTGTCATCGATACTTTCATTTTGGCATACAAGGCATCTAAGACCTTTAGAAATTTCACGGGCCCGCTCCTCTAACGCAGGATCATCTAAAATTTCACTAGGCTCAACACTAAAGGCAACCAAAGGAAAAAGATACAAAAACACAGCTATTAAAAAAGATCTTTTCACGTAGCTTGCTCCACTACAGTAACTTTACGTCTTCCGGCAGCAATCCTTAACCTACGATCTGTCAAGCTAAGCAGGCCTCCAACCGCCATTAATGCACATCCACCCCAAATCCAGTTTGTGAAAGGTTTCAAATAAGTCCTGATGGTCCACGAATTATCAGACTGTTGATCTCCTAAAACGACATACAAATCACGAGACAGCCTATAGTCAATTGCAGCTTCAGTAGTTGGCATTTGAGCTACAGGGTAGTTTCTTTTCTCTGGGCGAAGAACAGTCAACAATTGACCATCTTTTGACACTGCAATTATACCCATCGTTGAAAAATAGTTCGGACCTCGAACATTTTCGACACTATTGAGTTTCAGTTCATAAGCTGCAATTTTCCAGCTACCTCCAACCGGCACTACTCTGATGTCTTCTTTTTCCCAAGACGTAAGAGCAGCGATGGCAAACATCGTAATACCAAGTCCTGAATGCGCAAAAAATTTGCCAAAATCTGCCCTTGGTAAAACTATCAATCTTTTTAGAGATATAGAACGTCCCAGTTTTGAAAACAAATCAAGGATGGTACCCATTACTATCCATGCGCCCAAAAATACGCCGACAGGACCAACTAAACTTTTTCCAGTTTGTATTGCCCAAATCAGGCCGGCCAAACAAATGGAAAGAATAAAAACAAAAATAAGCTTTTTAGAAGAATTTAGTATATTTGCTCTCTTCCACGGTAGATTGGATCCGACCGGCAAAATTAATCCTAACAAAATCATGAACGGAGTAAACGCTGCATTAAAAAATGGTGGTCCTACGGAAAGTTTTCTATCAAAAAACAATTCGGCCACCAAGGGCCATATAGTTCCAAAAAACACAACAAAAGCTGATACGGCAAGGAGTACATTATTAGAAACAAGAGCTGTTTCTCTACTCACCATGGAAAAAACGCCTCTGGCCTCCATCGCACTTGATCTGAAACTAAAAAGTGTAAGCGCACCACCCATAAAAATCCCTAATATGATTAGTATAAACATTCCTCTTTCAGGATCATTCGCAAAAGCATGAACGGAGGTTAAAACGCCAGATCTAACAATAAAAGTGCCAATTAAAGAAAAGCCAAAGGCTAAAATAGCTAGCAGAATTGTCCAGCTTTTTAAGGTTTCTCGTTTTTCAACTACAATTGCACTGTGTAGTAGAGCTGCTGCCAGAAGCCAGGGCATAAAAGAGGCATTCTCAACAGGATCCCAAAACCAAAAACCACCCCATCCTAGTTCATAATAGGCCCACCAGCTACCTAGTGCGATACCGATTGTGAGAAAAATCCAAGCCGCAAGTGTCCAAGGTCGAACCCACCTACCCCATGCAGCGTCTATCCTACCCTCAATTAGTGCAGCGACTGCAAAAGAAAAAGCCATAGATAAACCCACATAACCCAAATATAAAAAAGGTGGATGGAAGGCCAGTCCTGGATCCTGTAGAAGAGGGTTAAGATCTTGTCCATCAAAGGGCGGAATTTCAACTCTCTCAAAAGGGTTCGATGTAAATATTATAAACGCGAGAAAAGCAACACCGATTGCCCCTTGAATCGCTAAGACCCTTGTTTTTAAAAGAATTGGGAGGTTTGCACCAAACCAAGAGGCTGAAGCACCGAAAAGAGATAATATCAACACCCATAAAAGCATTGAACCCTCGTGATTTCCCCAGACACCTGTAATTTTATAAAGCATTGGTTTTAAGGAATGCGAATTTAAAACAACCAATTTTACCGAAAAATCTGATGTCATGAAAGCATGTGTAAGTGCTCCAAAAGAAGCTAATAATAAAGCGAATTGCAGATTTGCAGCACTTTCAGAAATTGCCATTAAATCAATACGGCCTTTATGTGCACCAAAAAGGGGAACCGTTGCTTGTAACAACGCCACGCAAAAAGCTAACAGTAAAGTGAAGTGACCAATTTCGTTTATCATCTCTTATATATAATTCTAAACAAAAAAGCTTTCCATGCTTATTTATGGAATGATTGTCGCAATTTAAATTTAAGATAAATAGCTGCTCAGCAAATAATATAGTTAATTGTTTACCTTTTTATAAACACCCTGCTCTTTCAGTGTATCTATGACCTCTTTTGGCATGTAATTTTCATCATGCTTTGCCAAGATCTCCGAAGCAATAAATTTACCGTCAGAATATTTTCCTGTTGCTATCATGCCTTGCCCCTCAGCGAAGAGATCAGGTAAAATACCTGAATATTGTACTGGAACAGATTTATTCCCATCTGTCACAATAAAATTGATTGATGTTCCCATACCTTTGATCAAACTATTTTCTTGAACTAGACCGCCTATGCGAAACACTTCATCCTTTTCAGGAGGCTGTTCTAGAACCTCAGATGGGGAGCGAAAAAAGTTTATTCCATCACGCATCGCATAACCTATAAGTGCAGTTGATAAGGCCAAAGCAATAAATGTTATGACAATTATTTGTATTCTGCGCTGTTTTTTTAAAGTTTTCATGAGCTACGGAAAAATAGGAACAAAATTGAGGCCACAAGTTTCATCAATTCCAAGCATTAAGTTGGCATTCTGTACAGCTTGACCCGAACTTCCTTTTGTTAAATTATCCAAAGCTGCAATTATAATACTTCGATTTTCAATTCGGTCCGGCACTACGCCTATATGACACTCATTTGATCCTCTGACATGGTGAGTACTTGGTGTTTCTCCAAGAGGCAAAACGTGAATAAAATGTTCGTTTTTATATCTATCAGATAAAATTTTATTAATTTCGTTACTATCTCCAACGACATAAGCAGTCGCTAAAATTCCTCTATTTGCGGGAATTAAGTGTGGTGTAAATTGAATATTTACAGATCGGCCTGCAATCTTAAATAATTCCTGATCAAATTCACCTAGGTGCCTATGAACACCTCCAACTGAATAAGCATTTGTTCCTTCCGAGAGCTCTGAATGTAATAAATTTTCCTTTAGAGATCTTCCAGCTCCTGACACTGCACATTTTAAGTCAAGGATAATATTATCAAGATCAATTACCCCCTGTTTAACCAGAGGCCGCAAAATATACTGACCAGTAGCAGCATTACAACCTGTACCGGCTACCAAACGTGCTGCTTTAATCTCTGTGCGATAAAATTCAGTTAGCCCATATACTGCTTCCTCCTGCAAATCATGAGCTTGATGATTATTACCATACCATTGTTCATAAATATCCGGATCTCGGAGACGAAAGTCGGCACTGAGATCAATTATTTTAAGCTGTCTCGGCAACCTCTTTATCACTTCTTGGGAAGTTTTGTGAGGTAAGGCGCAAAAGCAAAGATCTATATTGTCGAAATCTACTTCGTCAACCTTTATAAGAGAAGGCAACTTAAGTGATCTTAGGTGAGGAAAGACATTTTCCATACTTTGACCAGCTTTACTGTTCGCAGCCAGTACCACAATTTCCATTTCGGGATGGTTATAAATTATTCTAATTAATTCAGCGCCGGTATATCCTGAAGCACCTAAAATAGCGATTTTATACATTTATCAAAGTCTTATCTACGCAGGTTTAAATTTTACAGGCCTTTTTAGAAATTGCGTGGCTCTTGCCGACACAATAACCGGATCTCCAGTTGTTATAAATACATTTTTTGCCTTAGTTTCCCCCACCATCTCAGGGTGCCTTAACAAATAGTCAGATAAACTTGCTGCTACAAGATTAGCTTGTGAGAAAACCTCTACACTCGGCCCTAAGGCTTCCTTAAAAATATTTTCCAAAAGAGGATAATGCGTACAACCCAAAATAGCGGCCTGCGGATTTGGCATTTTCCTTTTCAAAGCCTCAACATGTGAGCGAACTAAAGCATCTGCCAAAATTAAGTCTCCATCTTCAATAGCATCTACTAAACCGCCACACGCTTGGCTTTCGACATCCACACCTATGGCCCTGTACGCTAGTTCACGTTGAAAAGCTCGACTTGCCACCGTTGAAGGAGTTGCAAACAAGGCAACATTTTGAATCTTTACTTCTTTAGGCGGAGAATTGTTCCCCCAACTTCTATTCGTTAAACTTTCAATTAAAGGCACAAAAACGCCCAATACTCTTTTGTTTTTAGGTACCCACTCTTCCTGTATCTTTTTTAAGGCCGCGGCTGAAGCCGTATTGCAAGCTAAAACCACCAAATCACAACCTTCGTCCCATAGTCTTTCAATACATTTAGTTGTTAGATCAAAAACATTAGAAGCATCTCGAACGCCATATGGAGCATTTAAGTTATCTCCCAAGTAAACAAATGACTGGTCCGGCATTTTTTTCTCAACCGCACTAAAGACTGTCAGTCCCCCAAGACCGCTATCAAAAATACCAACTGCCACCTTAGAATATCCTAAATTTTATATCGACTTTCAAACTCGTAACCATAATTAAAATTATCTAACGGAGTTCGCGACAGCTTATAGGTCTCTTCTCTTAGAAAATCCATCAGAATTCTAGGATTGCCAGATCGAGATTTGATCGCTGTATCTGATAGTGGGTTGCCAATGGCAATTTTAACCGGATTACCAACCTTTGATTTAAATTCTTTAATTAATAATCCCATGCGAAGATTATAATGAATGTGGCTTGCCACTTGAAAAAGTCGACTATTATAACCTTCAAAAAAAATTGGCACTACCTGAGCGTCTGATCTAGTAATCATTTTAGCCGTAAATGATCTCCAACCAGGGTCCATAGGCACTCCAAAAGGACTCTGTGCCGTTGAAACGGTGCCTCCGGGAAAGACGCCAATTGCACCTCCATTATCTAGAAAGTTCAAGGCAGACAACCTAGTAGCTATATTCATCTTAGACGCTTCTTTGGTCTCATCGAATGAAATAGGCAAGATAATATCATTTAAATCATCAGACTTACAAAAAACTTGATTAGCTAATATTTTAAAATCTTGCCTGGATTTCGACAAAATGTAACCAAGAATTAACCCATCTAAAATACCAAAGGGATGATTTGCGACCAGTATCAAAGGGCCATCTTTTGGAATAGAGCTGAAATTCCCATCTAAAATCTCTAAAGATAAACCATACCTTTTGAGCATAATATTCCAGAAACTTTCACCCAATACTATTTCGTGCTCATATCCTTTAGCTTTTCTAATTAAACCAATTCTTCCAGTAATGTTTTCCAAAATTTTTATAATCGCTCTACCGCTATATGTTCGTGCGGAATAAGCATAGCTTATGTCACGAGCTGTTTGCCTGTTATGTTTCATTTTTTAATTAAATTTTATTTACAATTACTTTTTAAAAGGGCGTAACAGTTTTTTAAATAATAACAATTTATTCTGCCGCGTGATTAACCGCTCCTTTTGGAGTGCTTAATTTTTCTAACAAATTTTTTCGTTGAATTGAGGCCGTTTTAAAATTTTTTCTCTTTACAATACCAAAACCTTTTATTGATGAGGGAAGATTTAATAACTCTAGTATCAGCTCCCTATCTTTTTTCAGATCAAGATGTTTAATAAGCCGTAAGTCGTGTTCGTACTGATCAATTAACTGCAGATCCAACCGTCTATCTTTAGAATAAGAAAACAAATCAAATCGTGACCCTCTCAACCACTTAAACAAGGAAATAAATTTGAAAATATAGATCATATACCAACCGAATTCTATCTTTCTAGCTCTGCCATCTTTGCCCTCTTTTGAAATTATGGGGGGTGCTAGATGAAACTTTATCTTTTTAACATTTTCAAACTTCTCAGAAACCTTTTTGTATGTTCCAAGGTGCAAACGAGCTACTTCATACTCATCTTTATAAGCAAGAACTCTATGATAGTTTATTGCCACAGCTTCTTGGATATCGTGATCTTTAAATGAATTAATCATCTCTATAAATTTCTTAGATAGAGATTTATTTTGAAAAGCTTCTAAATGTTTTGATCGAAATTCAATCCGCTCTTTAAGTGAAGATTTTATTTGTATGACAGCGCTGTCTAATATTTTCTCTACCTCTTCCGGATAAAGGGCCGCCCAACGACCAATTTCAAAAGCGCGTAAATTTTGATCAATCATTGCACCGTTTAATTTTATCGCGTGTTTCAACGCCGCATGGCTTAAAGGCAATAGACCCTTTTGCCAAGCTGCTCCCAAAACTAAAATATTAGAGTAAATAGAGTCTCCCATAAGTTTAGAAGCGAGTTTAGTTGAATTAAAAAGAGAAAGGCCTTCTTTTAATTTGGCTTCCATTGAAACAATTAGCTGCTCGTTAGGAATTTTGAAGTCTGTATCTCGAGTAAATTCACCAGTAACGATTTCGTCTGAGTTGATAACTGCCTTAGTGCGCCCGTTTGCAGTAAGATTAAGACATTTTGATCCAGAGCTTACAACCAGATCACCTCCTATTAGAGCATCACATTCACCCATAGTAACACGAATAGCTGATATATCATCAGGAGACTTGGCTATTCGACAATGAATATAAACAGCACCACCTTTTTGCGCTAAGCCCGCCATCTCCATCATACCTGCACCTAAACCATCTATTTGTGCAGCCTGAGCGATTAAAGCCCCTATGGTGACAACACCTGTCCCCCCTACACCAGTGATGACAACGTTATGGGTTTTATCTATCTCAGGTAGATTTGGTTGTTCCAAATGAGGTAAGTTAAAATCTGTTTTTTTTGTTTTTTTAATTTTTGCGCCTTCTACCGAAACGAACGAAGGACAAAAACCATTCAAGCAACTAAAGTCCTTGTTACAATTTGATTGATCAATTTCTCGCTTCCGCCCAAGTTCAGTTTCAATTGGCGTAACAGCGACACAATTTGATTGAACACCACAATCACCGCAACCTTCACATACATCTGTATTAATAAAAAGTCGTTTGTCAGGATCTGGGAATAGCCCACGCTTTCGTCTTCTTCTCTTCTCTGCTGCGCATGTTTGCACATAAACTATAGCTGTTACACCACTGATTTTTGACAGTTTTTGTTGTGCATAATTTAATTTACTGCGGTCAACTTTCTCAATCTCTTTCGGAAATGAATTCAGCGATAAGTCTTCCTTGTCATCATACACCAATATGGTGTTTTTAATTCCAATCGCTAACAGTTCTTTGACAACACGTACCGCGTTTAAATGACCGTCGTTACCCTGACCTCCAGTCATCGCAACAGCATCATTAAATAGTATTTTATAAGTTATATCTGTTTTTGCAGCAACTGCTGCGCGGATTGCTTGAATACCAGAATGATTATACGTCCCATCACCTATATTTTGAAATACATGCTTCCTCTTTGAAAATAGAGATTCCCCAATCCAATTTGCACCTTCACCCCCCATATGAGTAAAACCCAAAGTTTCACGGTCCATCCATTGCGCCATATAGTGACAACCTATTCCAGCGTAAGCCCTAGAACCTTCAGGGACGACTGTAGAACTATTATGTGGGCAGCCAGCACAAAAATATGGTAACCTCTCAGCTAAATCTGGTGCATTATCTGCAGATCTTGCTTCTTTAATTTTCTTAAGGCCTGAGGTTAATTTAGTATTACTGCAACCCTCTTCTTGAAAAATTTGCCCTATAGCAGAAGCGATGTCTAAAGGATCAAGTACTCCATAATCTGAGAATAATCTTTCATTATTTTTATCGCCTCCATAAACGCGGGTCTTACTCCCAACCGAAAAAAGAGTATCTTTTACTTGAGTTTCAATTATTTTTCGTTTCTCTTCGACTACTATTATCAGATCCAATTGATCCGACCATTCTAATAGGCTTTGCCTATCAATAGGCCACGTCTGAACAATTTTATAGCTTGTTATTCCCAATTCTTCAGCATCACGCGCATCGATCCCTAGAAGCGAAAAAGCATGAATTAAATCAAGCCAGTTTTTGCCTGCTGCGATTAAACCAATCTTAGAGTTAATTTTGGGGAAACCTATTTTGTCAATTCTGTTTACTCTTGCAAATTCTTCAGCGGCAATCTTTTTTTCATTAAATAATCTTTTCTCTTGCTCCTCAGGAGTATCCATTAACCTTATATTAAGACTTCCACGTTCAAAACTATGTTCCGGTTCTTTAAATTCCAGGCGGAAAGGGTCACCGTCAACAACAGAAGTAACTTCAATTGTATCTTTCATCGTTTTGAGGCCTACCCATAATCCACTAAATCGTGAGAGGGCAAATCCATAATGCCCATAATCGAGTATCTCTTGCACCCCAGCAGGACTCAGTATTGGCATACCAGCGTCAATTAAAGCCAAATCAGACTGGTGAAGGACAGTCGAGCTTTCACCAGAGTGGTCATCTCCCATTGCCATTAAAACACCACCATGCATAGATGTTCCTGCCATATTTGCATGACGCATGGCATCTCCTGATCTATCAACACCTGGTCCTTTACCGTACCAAAGACCAAAAACACCATCGTGAAGGCCTTCACCACGCAATTCTGCTTGTTGAGCTCCCCATAAAGCTGTAGTGGCCAGATCTTCATTCAATGCTTCTTTAAATTGTATTTTTGAAGCTTCTAACTCTTTTGCTGCTCGCTTCATTTGGAAGTCTACAGCTCCCAAAGGAGAACCACGATATCCCGTAACAAATCCAGCAGTATTCAAACCAGACTTGTAATCTCGATATTTCTGACCGAGCATTAGTCTCACTAGAGCTTGGGTTCCATTCAACAGAACATTAGATTCAGCAAGATTATATTTATCATCCAATTTAATAGACGTGTTTGCCATATCCAATTCCCTAATCTTAGATTAAAATTAGTGCGCTTCTTGGGGTTGTGCCAGTAAAAATCTCTATTTTTCACGTTACGTCCATTCTGGCATTTAACACAAGCCAGAATCATGTAATAAATTGGAACGTAAGGATCGGCTTATGGATTGGGATAAATTACGAATTTTTCATGCTGTTGCAGATGCAGGAAGCTTGACCCATGCAGGTGAAACCCTTCGTTTATCACAATCAGCAGTTAGTCGACAGGTTCGCTCTCTAGAGGAAAGCCTTAACACTACCCTTTTCCATAGGCATGCTCGTGGACTTATTCTTACAGAGCAAGGCGAACTGTTATTTGATGCCACAAATAGTATGAATAAAAGACTTGAGGCCGCATCAGCACGTATTCGAGACAGTGAAGAAGAAGTCTTTGGAGAGTTAAGAGTTACAACCACTACAGGGTTTGGAACTCTTTGGCTAGCTCCTCGACTTCCCAAATTATATGAAAAATATCCAGAATTAAAAATCGATTTAATGCTTGAGGAACGTGTTTTGGATTTACCCATGAGGGAAGCAGATGTTGCTATTAGAATGAAAGAGCCAAGTCAGGCCGACCTAATCAGAAAACGTTTAATGACAGTAAAGATGCGCCTTTATGCTTCACCAGAATATCTCAAAATTCATGGAACACCCTTGAATGAAGAAGATATGAAAAATCACCGTTTGATTTGTCAAAACCCACGATCAGCTCAAGTTTCCTCAGGTTTGGCTTTGGTTCAGCGTTTGATGACCCAAGACATCCCATCTATGCTAACGGTCAACAACTATTTTGGGGTTTTACAAGCAGTAATTCACGACTTAGGTATAGGTGTCTTACCGGATTATGTAACACAAGAGTTTGACAGTGTTGTGCCAGTTCTCGCCGAAGTCCAGTCAAACGATGTTCCAGTTTATTTGGCCTTTCCTGAAGAATTGCGTCATTCCAAAAGAATTGAAGCTTTCCGAGATTTTGTGCAATCAGAAATTATTGAGCACCGCAAAGCTTTAAAAGCCCAGTTGATGGGTTAAGGTGATTAGATAACTCCTTGGATTGCTCTTTATAAATGCTTAGCTTAAGAGATGTTCAATGAAAGTGAGCAGAATATGAACGAACCTGGGATAACCGAAGAACTTATTGAAATACATGGTTTAAAACCAGAAGAATACGAATTAATAAAGTCAATTATTGATAGAATACCTACATTCACAGAGCTTGGAATTTTTTCCGCCATGTGGAATGAACACTGTTCATATAAATCCTCTAAAAAATGGCTCAGAACTTTGCCAACAGAAGGCACTCAGGTCATTTGCGGTCCTGGTGAGAATGCAGGAATTGTTGATATAGGAGACAATCAAGCATTAGTTTTCAAAATGGAAAGCCATAACCACCCTAGCTACATCGAGCCCTACCAGGGAGCGGCTACAGGCGTAGGTGGAATCTTGAGAGATGTGTTTACTATGGGAGCCCGACCCATAGCTGTTATGAACTCATTAAGTTTTGGAAAAGTTTCTCACCCTAAAACACGCCAACTAGTGAATGGTGTCGTATCTGGCATCGGGGGATATGGGAATTGCTTTGGAGTTCCAACAGTTGGAGGCGAAACAAGATTTGATGCCTCATATGACGGAAATTGCCTTGTTAATGCTTTTGCAGCAGGCTTAGTTGATCAAAACAAAATATTTTACTCAGCGGCCTCTGGGGTGGGTATGCCTGTTGTGTATCTTGGGGCAAAAACCGGTCGAGATGGGGTTGGTGGAGCCACTATGGCTAGCGCTGAATTTGACGATACTATCGAAGAAAAAAGACCAACCGTTCAAGTGGGTGATCCGTTTACAGAAAAACGCCTGATGGAAGCTTGTCTTGAGCTTATGCAAACGGGAGCCGTTATTTCAATTCAAGATATGGGAGCGGCAGGTCTTACATGTTCAGCTGTTGAAATGGGTGATAAGGGTAATTTAGGAATTAGCTTAGACCTTGAAAAAGTTCCCACTCGAGAACCTGATATGAGCGCTTACGAGATGATGCTATCAGAAAGCCAAGAGCGAATGCTTATGGTTTTAGACCCCCAAAAAGAACATTTAGCCAAATCAATTTTTGATAAATGGGATTTAGATTTTGCCATTGTTGGAGAAACTATTTCTGAAGACCGATTTTTGATCAAATTAAATGGTGAGGTGAAGGCTGATCTTCCCTTAAAGGCTTTGGCTGGTAATTCCCCAGAATATGATAGGCCTTGGACAGAAACACCCGCCCCTGATGAATTGAAGGATGTGGTTGAAATCAATGCTATTGACGGACTAAAGGCTTTGATTTCTTCAGTAAACTATTGTTCAAAACACTGGATTTACGAACAATATGACAGCCAAGTTATGGCTGACACCATTCAGAGACCTGGCTTTGGCGCAGGAATTATTAGAGTTCACGGTACTGAAAAATCAGTTGCATTTACAAGTGATGTAACCCCTCGTTATGTTAAGGCCAATCCTTTAGAGGGAGGCAAACAAGCCGTTGCAGAGGCATATCGTAACCTAATTTCAGTGGGAGCTAAGCCTCTTGCAGCTACGGATAACCTGAACTTTGGAAATCCTGAAAAACCTGAAATAATGGGGCAATTCGTGCAAGCAATTAAAGGCATTTCTCTTGCTGTTAAAGAATTGGAGATGCCAATAGTTTCAGGTAACGTTAGTTTGTATAATGAGACAGATGGGGTTGCAATAAATCCAACACCAACGATAGGTGCTGTTGGGCTGATAGACGCTTCAGAAAAACCTATAAATGGACGAGCTGCTGAGGGTGATGTAGCTATTCTAATTGGTGAAACTAGCGGTCATTTGGGACAGACAGCATTACTGCATGAAGTTTTCAGTAGAAGTGATGGCGATGCTCCAAAAGTTAATTTGAAGATGGAAAGAAAACACGGCGAATTTATTTTGACTAATAGAAACTTAATAAATGCTTGTATTGACCTTTCGGATGGTGGTTTGGCTTTGGCTGCCTTCGAACTTGCACATCACTCAAATGTCGGACTTGAAATATATGAGGAAAACACCGAATTTTTATTCAGTGAAGATCAAGCTCGATACCTTCTAGCATGCAATTTTGATCAAGCTGAAAGCCTCTTTATAGAGGCCGGACAGCATAATATACCTGTTCAAACTGTTGGCAGTTTTCGAGGTGACAGCATCGCTTTTGGACGATCTTCTTTAGATTTGGCGCAACTTTCAGCTTTTTTCAACGATACCTTTGAGAATTTATTTCAAAATTAAAATAATTATTTATAATTTACGTATTGTTACCAAAGGATTACCGTCATACATTTAAGGCAAAGGAGTATTTAATGGTAATGCAGGCTAATGAAATAGAAGCTCTTATTAAAGAGGCATTACCGGAAGCAACAGTAACAATTACTGATCTAGCGGGTGATGGAAATCACTATGCAGCAGAAGTTATAGACGAGAGTTTTCGAGGGAAAAACAGAGTTCAACAACAACGAGTTGTTTACTCTGCGCTAAAAGGCAAAATGGACGGATCTAATGGAGAATTGCACGCTTTAGCGCTCACTACTAAAATTCCAGAAGGATAATTTATAGTAATTTAACAAGAAAGGTTTCAGTTGTGTCAGATACAAAAACAATAATTGATGAAACAATAAAATCGCATGATGTTGTACTTTACATGAAAGGTACAAAATCAATGCCTCAATGTGGATTTTCTAGCCGAGTTGCAGGCGTATTGAATTACATGGAAGTTGACTATCAAGACATCAATGTTCTAGCCGACGAAAATATAAGACAAGGTATAAAAGACTATTCAGACTGGCCAACTATTCCACAATTATACGTAAAAGGTGAGTTTGTAGGTGGGTGTGATATCATTACTGAAATGACACTATCAGGAGAACTCGATACCATGTTTGAAGAAAACGGAATAAGTTACGATAAAGACGCAGCGGACAAAATACGTGAATCAAATGCTTAAAAAATCGTTAACTTGAAACTTTAGCTGCTAACTTTTCTGCTTTTTCAGCAATATTTTCCAGTTGAATTAAAAGCTCACTGTCAACGGAACCGGTGTTGATCTGTGACTCAGCCTTTTCAAGTTGTTGCACCTTATTTAGAGCCTCCTCTAAAGCCTTTTCGCATTTCGTCATTTTCTCTGTAGTTGTGGCCATTTTATCTGCTAACATCAATGCTGACATAAGCAATAACTTTTGTTCTGATAACTGCCCAATCTGACTGATCAAATAAGAAGCTTCATCGTTCAAAAGACCAGCTGCAAACTCTAATGCGCTTTCTTCACCAGGCTGACACGTAACAGTAAATTTTTTATCACCAATATTAATTGCAACCTCAGGCATTAGTCTGCTCTCCCTTCTTCAGATAGTGCGGATGATAACTGATCATACAGTGTCTGAAGTTCTTTTTTTTCTTCTTCTCGCTCAGCCCTAAGCGCCGCCAATTCAGTACTTAAACTTTCCATATCAATGTGCGCTATATTATCTTTTCGTAGACTTTCTAATTCACTTTCAAGAGCTTTTACTTGACTTTTTAAGCCCAAGTTCTCTGACATTAAAGAGGATGATAAATTAGCATCTTCTTTGTTTTCCGAGACAGCTTCCATCGCTGAATCTATTTTTGCCAAGGCATCATTTAATCGCTCTCTCAGTTTTTCAAATTGCTCCATTTACAGAACTCTTTCAACTCTTATTAATTTTTTTCACAACCGCATAATTTACGAATCAAGCAGCCTTTTCTTCCAATAGTTTATAACAAGAAATTAAAAAATACTTGCTTTATAAAAGCATTTTTTAAACCGACAGCTTGATATTCATTTTGATCCTGATAAAGAGCCTCATACATAGCAATGAGGTTTTGAGCGATGCTGATTGAGAAGTTACAAAAAGAACATCCAGTACATTGGAAAAATGCAACAGCAATCAGAGTTTTGACCTTAGACGCAGTTGCGGCAGCAAATTCTGGACATTCTGGCATGCCCATGGGTATGGCGGATGTAGCAACTGTCCTTTTTTTTAATCATTTAAAGTTTGATCCCAAAACACCTTCTTGGCCTGACAGAGACCGTTTAATCCTATCGGCTGGTCATGGATCAATGCTGCTATACAGCCTTTTGTATTTAACTGGATACGAAGACTTTCCAATAGAAGAAATAAAAAACTTTCGTCAACTCGGCGCTAGAACAGCTGGGCATCCAGAGAATTTTTTATCTCAAGCGATTGAGACTACGACCGGCCCGCTTGGTCAGGGAATTGCTAATTCCGTTGGTTTTGCAATGGCAGAGGAAATTCAAAGAGCTAAATTTGGAAAAAATGTTATCGATCATTACACATATGTATTTGCCGGTGATGGCTGCCTCATGGAGGGCGTCAGTCAAGAAGCAATTACCTTAGCTGGACGGCAAGAGTTATCTAAATTAATAGTTTTTTGGGATAACAACAACATAACAATTGATGGTAAAGTCGATCTAGCGGACGCCACAAACCAGGTTGATCGATTTAAGTCATCAGGGTGGCATATTTTAGAAATTGACGGCCATGATCCAATCCAAATTGATCTCGCAATAATAGAGGCAAAAAAAAGTAATAAGCCTACTATGATAGCCTGCAAAACGCACATAGCATTAGGC
>LUMM01000340.1_pt1 | contig 21274 bp, 18 predicted proteins | sample 729971 | NCBI WGS metagenome assembly LUMM01 (sample SAMN03860263, study PRJNA289734) | marine metagenome | biome: seawater column; feature: ocean; material: water; isolation source: Red Sea water column Station 22 - depth 50m | place: Saudi Arabia: Red Sea | collected 2011-10-15 | depth 50 m | reverse complement strand
GGTGGTAGTTTACATTGTGCCACTACTGATGTTTATAGAGAAGGTGAGTGTGAGGATTATTTTCCAAATCAATAATGGATAGTTTTAATCAAAATAATTTTAAAGCCAATTTACATGATACAAACTTTTCTAGAATTGGTATAATTACACTATCAACAGATTTTACCATAGAGCAGGATTTTAGAAAAATTTGCCATAATTTACCAGTTGATCTATTTTTTAATAGGATACCTTTTTTAAATCCTCTAACTCATGAAAATTATATGAGGATGGCTGATCATCTTACAGAAACAACAAACCAAATATTACCCAATGAAAAAATACAAGTTGTAGCGTATGGATGTACTTCGGGTACTATTGAAATTGGTGAAAAAAGAATAAGATCTGAAATTTTCAAGGCTAAACCTGATGCTTTAATTACTACACCTATTACAGCAGCTGTCAAAGCACTTAAATTGTTAAACCATAAAAAAATTGCTGTTCTTACTCCTTATCCAAAAGATGTTAATGTTAAAGTTTACAAATATTTAATTGATAGTGGATTTGAAATTAAATCATTTAGTTCGTTTAATTTAAATTATGATTCGGAAATTGCTAAAGTTACTCATGAAAGTTTAATGCAAACAATTTCTTCAATTAATTTAACAGATGTTGATAGTATTTTTGTTTCTTGTACTGCATTAAAAGTAATTGATATTATCGAAACATTAGAGTCAAAATTAAGCACAGATATCATTTCAAGTAATCAAGCTATTATTTGGGATTCATTAAGATTATCTAATATTAATCAAAAAATTGATGGTTTTGGTAACCTATTTAAATTACATTAAATAGGGTTTAAATTGATTACACTTCAACAAATACAAGATGCACATAAGAAAATTTTACCTTATGTTAAGAGGCGCTGTTAATAAACTTCTTTCTTTAAGTGAAGATGACAAAAACAAAGGAGTCATCGCAGTTTCTACAGGCAATCATGGCAAAGGCGTTGCTTATGCTTCAAAAGTATTGGGCATTCAATCAACAATATATATGTCTTCAATGGTTCCAGAATATAGAAAAGAGGCTATTGAAAAATTAGGAGCTAAAGTAGAAATTATTGGAAAGAATAGTGATGAAGCTGATTTGTATGCTAAACAAATTGCGAAAGAAAAAAATATCCCATTAATTCACCCCTTTGATGATGAAGACATTATTATAGGCCAAGGTACAGTTGGCCTTGAAATGCTTACTGAATTTCCTGAAGTTGATACAGTAATTATACCAACATCTGGTGGCGGTCTTATATCTGGAATAGCACAAGCTATTAAACTTCAAAAACCTGACACAAAAATTATTGCCGTATCTATGGAAAGAGGCCCTTCAATGTATGAAAGTCTAAAAGAAGGTAGACCTGTTGACGTAGAGGAAACTGAAACTTTAGCTGATTGTTTAGGGGGTAGTATTGGTTTAGATAATAAATTTACATTTAATATTGTACAACAATACGTTGATGACTTTGTTTTAGTAAGTGAAGAAAAAATAGCTGAGGGAATTAGAATAAATTTTTTAGAACATAAAATTGTATCTGAAGGTGCTGCAGCAACAAGTGTAATGGTTGTTAAAGAAAAATTAACATCGCACTTAGGAAAAAATATAATTTGTTTAATTTGTGGTGGAAATATTGACTCTGATTTATTTAACAAAGTTTTAAGCCATGCTCATCCTTAATAAAAATGATATTATTCAACATGTAGATTTGAATAAAAATCTCATACCAATAATAGAGGAGGCTTTTATAAGTTTATCAAAAGGATTGGTAATGATGCCACCTATAATGAGAATTGATATTGAAAAATATCATGGTGAATCAGATGTTAAAGCTGCATACGTTGAAGGTCTTGATAGTTTTGCAATAAAAATTGCCTCAGGTTTTTTTGATAATCCAAAACTTGGTTTGCCATCTAGTAATGGACTGATGGTTTTATTAGATTCAAAGACTGGAGTTGTAAAATCTGTTTTATTGGATGAAGGTTATCTTACAGATACTAGAACAGCTATAGCAGGAGCAATAGCTACAAAATATTTATCAAATCAAAATGCTAATTCTGTTGGTATTATTGGGGCTGGAATTCAAGCCAAATTACAACTTCAAGCAATAATGTTAGTTAGAAAAATAAATAAAATTATAGTCTGGGCAAGAGATAAGACAAAAGCGAACCAATTTATAGAAAGTTTCAAAAATTTAGATATAGATTTGTATATAGCTTCTTCTTGCAAAGAATTGGCAAGTTTATCAGAAATAATCGTTACAACGACTCCTAGTAAAAAACCGCTTTTGGAATTTGATTGGATAAATAAAGGAACTCACATAACAGCAATGGGATCAGATGCAGAACAAAAAAACGAATTAGATCCTCAGATGTTAAAACATTGCGATCAATATGTACCTGACAATCAATTACAAACAAGTGTTTTGGGTGAATTACATCATGCTTTAAAACAAAATATAATTTCTTCTAAAGAAAAATTTAATGAACTTGGCGATATTATTAACGATCCAAGCTTAGGAAGAAAAAATAAAGAAGATATAACAATATGTGATTTGACAGGAACTGGCGTACAAGATACTGCAATAGCAAGATTTGCTTATAATCTTTGTAAAACAAATAATTTAGGCATCAATATTTAATTTATGAGTCAAGCAATAATAAAAAAAACGTCTGATTACTTCAAATCAAAAGGAGTTGTCTTGCCAAGTATTAGTGAACTTCAAGACCCTCAAATTATTAATGATGATATTAAAAATTCTCTAAAAAAAATAAATAATAATGATATCAATCCTCTTAACCTCTTTAGAGTTCATTGGTTTAATAAAAGAGATCAATCAGGTTTTGGAAATGAGCCTGAATATATTGTGCTTCCAACAGAATTCACAGGTGTAAAGGCAAAGATAATTGTAAATATGGGACGATATTTTCCCTTAATAACAGCTCATAAAGTTTTGGCAGCTTATGGTTGTTTGCTTCCAAGAATATTAAATGGCACTTTTGATTATGAAAAACATAAAGCAGTTTGGCCTTCTACAGGAAATTATTGTAGGGGCGGAGTAGCAATATCTCGGATAATGGGTCTTAATAGTATTGCAATACTTCCTGAAGGAATGAGTAATGAGAGATTTGAATGGTTGAATAATTGGGTTGAAGATAAAAAAAATATCATAAAGACAAAAGGCACAGAAAGTAATGTTAAAGAAATTTACGATGCTTGTAATGAATTAAAAAAAGATAATCAAAATGATATCATAAATCAATTTGATGAGTATTATAATTACGGTATTCATCGTTCTGTAACTGGTCCATCGTTTGAAAAATCATTTCTTAAAGTTAAAGGTAACAGTAATTTAACTCCTAGGTTTTACGTAAGTGCTTCAGGATCAAGTGGTACTCTAGCAGCAGGAGATTATCTTAAAGATAAATTACAGACGAAGATTGCAGTTGTTGAAGCTTTGGAGTGCCCAACTTTGCTTCATGGAGGTTATGGTGAACATAATATACAAGGAATTGGTGACAAACATGTTCCCCTTATTCATAATGTAATGAATACAGATTTTGTCGTAGATGTTTCTGATCAAGCTACCAATAATTTAAATATGATTTTTAATACTGAAATAGGAAAAAAGTTTTTAATTGAGAAAAAAAATTTTGAGCCTGATTTTGTTTCACGACTCCCTGAATTTGGTTTTTCAGCAATAGCAAATATATTGGCATCAATAAAACTAGCTAAATATATGGATTTAAATAGTGATGACGCAATTATAACGGTTGCTACTGATGGTGCAGATTTATATATGTCAGAGTTAAACAAGACCATTGCTGATTTTAATAATAATTATGATGAAATAGTTTGTGCTGAATTATTTGGACAACACTTATCAGGAATATCTACTGATAATATGCTAGAACTTTCTTACATGGATAAGAAAAGAATATTTAATTTAGGGTACTTTACTTGGGTAGAGCAACAAGGTGTTAGTCTTGAAGAATTTGAAAAAAGAAAAGATCAAAAATTTTGGAATTCACATTATGATTATATGCTTTCTCTAGACAATAAAATTAAAGAATTTAATAATATGTAGGTTATGAAAACACAGTCATTACATAACCAATTAGTAGAATGGCGTCATGATCTACATATGCACCCACAAATTAGTTTTGAAGAAGAATATGCTGCAGCAAAAGTTTCAACACTTTTAAAAGATTTTGGAATAGAAGTGCATTCTGGTATTGCCAGGACTGGAGTAGTTGGAATTTTAAAAAAAGGAAATAGTTCGAAATCGATTGGTATAAGAGCTGACATGGATGCTCTTCCTATACACGAAACTAATGAGTTTAGTTATAAGTCTAAGTTTGATAACAGAATGCATGCATGTGGACATGACGGTCACACTACTATGTTATTAGGTGCAGCAAAATATTTATCAGAAAAAGGTAACTTTAACGGCACAGTATATTTTATTTTTCAACCTGATGAAGAAAATACTTTTGGTGCAAGAACAATGATAGATGAGGGCTTGTTTGATAAATTTAAAATTGATGAAGTTTACGCTATGCACAATATTCCTAACATGGAAATTGGAACATTTGGTACTAGAAAAGGAGCAATCACAGCAAGTGAAAATTTATTTGAAATTGAAATAAAAGCCAAAGGTGGGCATGCTGCATTACCTCATATGGGTGTTGATGCAATAACTGTTGGCTCTCAAATAGCAGTAGCACTTCAATCGATAGTCTCTAGGAAATTAAATCCAGCAGATAATGGTATAGTTTCTATTACTGAATTTATAACCGATGGTAAAAAAAATGTTCTGCCAGGTATGGTAAAAATGACTGGTGATGCAAGAGCTTTATCAAAAGAAACAAATGAAAAAATTGCTTCAAAAATGTTACAAATTGTCGAAGGCATTTGCAATGCACATGGTGTTAATGGTAGTGTTAAATATGAAACAGCCTGTCCTGTAACTTTTGTCCTGTAACTTTTAATTCAAAAAACCAAACTGAGTCTGCAACAAAAGCTGCAGTTTCATTACTTGGAAACGATAAATGTAACGGCGATATTGAACCGCGTTTATTCTCAGAAGATTTTTCAGTAATGGCAAATGAAAAACCTGGCTGCTTTGTTTTAATGGGTAACGGAACATCAGAGCAGCATTCCAGACCTTTACATGCTGATAATTACGATTTTAATGACGAATTATTAGTCATAGGTTCTTCATATTGGACTGAATTAGTAGAACAACAATTAAAATAAATGTTTTCTGAAAATTTAAATAAACTTAAGAAAAAAATGTCTGAGAATAATATTGATCTCTCAATTATAACTGATGATGACTCGATATATTATTTCACAGGATACCATGACTTCCTTCATATGGATTTTTTTCGACCAACACTTTTAGTTGTTTCAAATGATCATAAAACTTACTTAATTACACCTCTTCTTGATGTTTTATTAGTACCAGATGATTGTCCTGTGGATACAGTTGAAACATGGAATGATGGTATTGGAAATGAATGGAGAGAATTATTACCTCAAATCATTAATCAGCATAAAAATATTTTTATTGAAAAATTTAAAATCAATCCAATGGTTAAAAGTTATTTAGACGAAATACTGCAAGACCATCCTGGGGATTTAACCAAATTAATAGATAATATAAGAATGATTAAATCTAATCATGAATTGAATATAGCTCGTCATGCCGGCGAAGTTGGTATGGCTATGATGGAGGCAGCAAAAAAAACAATTGGCCATAATGTTCCTGAGTATGAGGTTGCACTTGCACAATCACAAGCTGGAACAAGAAAAGCTGCAGATCTTTTAAAAGAATTTTATCCTGATAATATCAATATGTCTCCAAATATTCACTTTTTACCCGTTATGACATCGGGTCATGATTTACCTAAAACTCACCATCGTGCTTCAACCAAAATTATAAAAAAAGGTGATCCCGTATTTGTGTGTTATTGTGGTTCTACAAATTTTCATAGGTTTAAATTAGGTTTTGACAGAATATTTTGGGTAGAAGAAATTCAATCAGATGAACAAATAAAAGCTTTTGAGACTGCAGTTAAATCTCAAAAAGCTGCTCTTGAAATTCTTGGCCCTGGAGTAACAGCTGAAGAAGTTCATGCTGCTTATGCAGATACTATACAGTCTGAGGGATACCCTTATCCTACATTTCGATGTGGAAGAGGTACAGGCTTTAGCTTTTTAGAGGAACCACAATTAGTAGTTGGTAATAAAACAGTACTGGAGCCTGGAATGGTATTTGCCGTTGATGGTGGGGCAAGTGCAAATAATTTTAGATCACAAGTTGGTGATAGTTTTATTATAACAAAAGATGGATACGAACAAATTACACATCATTCTAAAAATATTGATGATCTAATAATTCCACATGGATGAAATCACAGTATTTAACACACATTGCTGTGGTGAAATTGGGGATGTCGTAACTGGAATTAAAGGCTTGAAGTTTAATTCACCTGAGGAAGCTTCTAAAAAACTTTTTTTAGATAAAAAATGGAGAAATTTTTTTTTAAATGAACCTCGGGGAGGGGTCTTTAAACATTGTAATATTATTTTAGAACCTTCAAATAAAAATGCAGATGCTGGATTTGTAATTATGGAACCAGAAGATAATCCTCCAATGAGCGGATCAAATGCAATTTGTGTAACGACAGTCTTATTAGAAAAAAATATTGTTCAAATGAAATATCCTAAAACCATGCTTACACTTGAAGCTCCCGGTGGTTTAATAAAAGTTGTTGCTGATTGTGAAAATAAGAAAGTTAAAAGTGTCACTTTAACTAATCTTGCCTGCTTTGCAGATAAAATAGATGTAGATTTAAAGACTAAAAATTATGGTACAATTAAAGTAAGTACTGCTTTTGGAGGTGACAGTTTTTTAATTTGTAATGCTAGTGATTTTAATCTTAAAATTGAACCAAAGAATGCAAATAAATTTGTAAATGTTGCCAAAGAATTATTGAAAGAAGCAAACGCATCTATAGGATTTGAACATCCTACTATTAAAGGATTAGATTATCTTTCCTTTTGCCAATTTATTGAACCTTTAAAAAAAAATAATCAATCATTACTTACAGGATTAAATACAGTTGTTATACGACCTGGGAAACTTGATCGCTCACCTTGTGGTACAGGCACTTCAGCAAGATTAGCAGTAATGAAAGAAAAAAATGAAATACAAATAAATGAAGAATTTATATCAAAGTCTATTATAGGATCTACATTTAAAGCAAGTATTGAAAAGGAAATTACAATTAATAACAAAAATTGTATTATTCCAAAAATAACAGGTAGTGCATTTATTACTGGAAAACAAAGTTTATATATCGATAAGGATGATCCTTTTCCAGAAGGTTATAGATTAAATGACACATGGCCAGATTCATCAAGTTAACTGTGATTAAATAACACTAGCATGGCAAGTTAATTCATTTTACTTTCATCAACTATTCTAATAATTAATAAAACAAATGACAAAATTTAATGCCTGGAATGTAATTAAAAACGGTTTAAATGGTCAGTCTTATTGGACTAGACAATGGCGTGATCCAGAACCAAAAAGTAGTTATGATGTTGTAATAATTGGGGGAGGTTTACACGGTCTTGCCACGGCATATTATTTAGCAAAGAATCATAATATAAAAAATGTAGCTGTCTTAGAAAAAGGCTGGATTGGTGGAGGAAACGCTGGACGTAATACAACTATTGTAAGATCAAATTATATGATGCCAGGCAACCACGAATTTTATGAACATTCATTAAAGTTATGGGAAAATTTAAGTCACGAATTAAATTATAATGTAATGTTTAGCCAACGAGCTCATGTCTCGTTATTTCATAGCCCTGGTGCTAAAGATTCAGTTTCACGGATTTATAATATTATGCGACTCCATGGAACTGATGCAGAACTTTGGGATTTAAAAACTTTAAAGAAAAAAATTCCGCATTTAAATTATCATAATTCTAGATTTCCAATACTTGGAGCTGCAGTTCAAAAAAGAGCAGGCAATGCAAGACACGATGCAGTTGCATGGGGTTATGCAAGGGCTGCAGATACATTAGGTGTAGACATTCTGCAAAATTGTGAAGTTACAGGTTTTACAAGAAAGAATGGAAATATTGAAAGTATTCAAACTTCAAGAGGAATTATAAAAGGAAAGAAAATAGGATTTGCTGTTGCAGGCAATACTTCAGTATTATGGCAAATGGCAGAATTAGGCAACCTGCCAATTGAGTCTCATAAACTACAAGCGTTTGTATCTGAGGCAGTTAAACCACTTCTAGATCAGGTTGTTGTTTACGGTGTAGGTGGTGCACATTTCTATATATCGCAGTCTGATAAAGGAAGCATGGTGTTTGGGGACATGACAATGGATGGATCATTTTTTATTTGTAAAACGCCGATATCTAATCTTTATTTAAATGCTGGTTGGAACTATGGAGGTTTCAAAGCTAGTCCAGCATCAGGTTGGTATTTTGCTGACTTAATTGCAAATGAAAGCCCACATAGCTATGTGCAAAATCATAATTTAGAAAGATTTGAAAAAGGCATCAATATAGATGAACGTGGCGCAGGACCTGATCCAAAATTGCATGGTTAAATGATTAGAATCAATTGTCCTTATTGTGGTGAAAGAGATCATAGTGAATTTAGTTATGGAGGAGATGCAACAATCAATTATCCTTCGTTAGATGCATCTGAGAAAGAGTGGACTAGGGCTATATTTTTTAGAAAAAATATAAAAGGGTTTCAATTTGAAACATGGCATCATTCTAATGGATGTAGAATGTGGTTAGTTGTTGAACGTTCTACGGTCACTCATGAAATAAAAAGTATCAAACCATGTCATCCAGATTTACAGAAGGTTGTAGAAAATAATAAATGAAAACAAAAAGATTAGATAACTATGGAAAAATTAATAGAGATAAAATTTTATCCTTTAGGTGGGATAAAAAAAATTACACAGGTTTTGAAGGAGATACACTAGCATCGGCGTTACTAGCAAATAATATCAGTATAGTTGGTCGAAGTTTTAAATATCACAGACCAAGAGGAATATTTTCTAGTGGAGTCGAGGAATCCGGTGCTTTAGTTACTATTGGTTCAAAAGATAGAAGAGATCCAAATGTAAGAGCAACAACACAAGAATTATATAATGGTTTGGAAGCAAGTGGTCAAAATGCATTTCCAAATGTAAATTTTGATCTAGGTGGAATAAATAATTACTTAGGTAGATTTTTTGCAGCTGGTTTCTATTATAAAACTTTCATGGGAATACCTCCATTTGAATGGGGTAGAGGGACAGCCATATGGATGTTTTTCGAAAAATTTATTAGAAAAGCGGCGGGAATGGGAAGTGCTTCTGGGTTACCTGATCCAGATTCTTATGAACATGCTCATGATTTTTGTGATTTAATTGTTGTAGGATCAGGACCTTCTGGTGTTGCAGCTGCAATAGAGGCAGCAGAAAAAAAATTAGATGTTATTTTAGTTGAGCAAGATAATCTTGTTGGAGGAGATCAACTTGCAGAAAATAATTTTGATAACTCACAGATAAAAAATCAACTTGAAAATCTAGGCATAAAAATAATGACTAGGACTACTGCGTTCGGACTATATGATAATTGTGTTGTTGGTTTATTAGAGAGAGTAACAGATCATATATCAGTACCAAAAGTAAACATTCCACGTCAAAGATTTTGGACCATTAGAGCAAAGCATATAATTGTGGGCGCAGGAGCAATTGAAAGACATATTGCATTTAATAATAATGATATTCCTGGTGTAATGACCGTAAATGCATCAAAGCATTATTTAAATAGATATGGTGTATTAACCGGAAAAAGAATTGCGATAGCTACAAATAATGATTCTGTTTATGAAACAGCACAACAATTATCAGAAGCTGGAGCCAATGTAACTGTACTTGATTCACGAACTAATTTTGAAATTGAAACAAATAAAAGTTTTGAAATTCGAAAAGGGTATGTGCCTTATAATATTAATGGTTCAAAAAAAATTCATAGTTTAGATATATCAAAAAGTGAAAATATAAATAAATCTGAAACTATAAATTGTGATCAGGTTCTATTATCAGGCGGTTGGTCGCCTGCTGTACATTTGTTATCTCACAGGGGTGTAAGGCCTAAATGGGATTATAGCAATGCTTGTTTTTTACCGAGTGATACAAAAGAAAATATTACAATGGTAGGTTCTTCTAGAGGTTTATGGAATAAAAATGATTGTATTGCTTCTGGGATAGCAGGAACTACTGATGCGTTGAACCGTTTAGGTATTTCTAAAACAAATTATTTTTTCCCAAAACCTGGTGGATGGAAAAATCCCATACAACCACTTTATGAAGTAAAATATAAAAAATCTAGATCAAAAAGTTTTGTAGATTATCAACATGATGTAACAACAGATGACGTAAGACTTGCACATCGTGAAGGTTTCATTTCGGTAGAGCATCTTAAAAGATACACAACTTTAGGTATGGCAAACGATCAAGGAAAAATGGGAAATATCATTGGATTATCTTTAATGGCTGAACTTTTAAATAAAGAAATTCCAGAAGTTGGAACTACTGTTTTCAGACCTCCTTATACTCCTGTATCTATAGGTGCCTTAAGCGGAAGAAATGTTGGAAAACATTTTAGGCCGTTAAGAGTAACACCAATGCATCAATGGAATATTGATCATGGTGCAAAAATGATTGAAGTTGGATTGTATCAAAGACCTTGGTATTATCCCAAAGAAAATGAAAGTTTAAGTGACTCTTATATAAGAGAAGCATCAACAGTAAGAAAAACAGTTGGAATTTGTGATGTAACATCATTAGGCAAAATTGCTATTCAAGGATCAGACTCTACTGAATTTTTAAATAGAATTTATTCGAATGGTTTTTCAAAACTACAAGTTGGAAAAGCTAGATACGGTATCATGTTGCGTGATGACGGTATTGTAATGGATGATGGCACATCTTGGAGATTAGCAGAAAATGAATATTTTATGACGACGTCTACAGGTGAAGCTGCAAAAGTGATGTCATGGTTAGAAGAATTACTTCAAACTAGATGGACAGATCTTAATGTTAATGTGACTAGTGTTTCTGAACAATGGGCAGGAGTATCAGTTGCAGGACCTAAATCTAGAGAAGTTCTCAATAATTGTGTCGATGATTCTTTGGTTATAACTAATAATAACTTACCTTTTATGGGTGTTATTTCAACATTTCTTAAAGGTAATATTCCTTGTAGAATTGCAAGAATTAGTTTCTCAGGTGAATTAGCTTTTGAAGTTTATGTCAAATCAGATTTTGCTAATACAATGATGGACTTACTTTGGGAAAATGCAAAAAAATATGATGGATGTTTATATGGATTAGAAGCTTTAGGTGCACTTAGAGTTGAAAAAGGTCACGTAACAGCTGCTGAGCTTGATGGAAGAGTAACTATTGATGATGCAGGTTTAAGCAAAATGGCATCTACAAAAAAATCATATATTGGAAGCGCAATGAGAAAACGAGGAGTATTAAAAAATAGTGATCGAGAAATTCTTGTAGGTTTCTTTCCTGCAAACTTAAAGGAAACTTTTAATGCTGGAACTATTGTCTGTGAAAAAAATAATATTAAAGGACAGGGTATTGGAAGAGTTACCTCAGTTACTTATTCTCCAGAACTTGGACATTGGATTGGATTAGGTTTTGTCAAAGGTGGCTTAGATAAATGGAAAGATACCAATTTAGTTGGGGCAGATCCTGTAAGAAATAAACAAATGAATTTAAAAGTTGTTTCACCACATATGATTGATCCCAAAGGAGAAAGAATGTATGCATAGACATTCTGCACTAGAAACACTTTATAAAGTCGGAAAATATTCAACAAATGAGAAACAATCTTTAACATTTAAGGAACTTAAAAGTTTAGAAATTTTACAAATAGCTTGTTGGCCTGATAAAATTAATGAAATAAATAATTTATTAACAAAAGAATTAAAAATTAAAAAAATTCCCAATTTTAATAAAGGGATTATTTTTGATAATAAATCATTATGGAGAATGGAACCTTTGAAATGGTGGTTATTTAATAAAGACATTGAAGTAAGTGAGCAAATTGCTACAATTTTAGATATGTCCCATGCTTTCACAGGTATTGAGATTAAAGGAGTTTATTCATCATTATTTTTAAATAGACATGTTCCAATTGATTTAAGAGATAGGAGTTTTTCAGATCTATCTTCTGCTAGCACAGCTATTCATCATGTAAGTGTTAAGCTATTTAAAATATCCTCAAATAACTATTGTCTATATATACCTAGAGGTTTTGCTTTATCAATTTGGGAAATCCTTCTTGAAACAGCAAATCAGTTTGGATATGAAGTATTAGAGAGATAGAAAGATTAAAAAAAATTATGATATTTTCACAAGAAGAATTTAATTCGAGAATTGCAAAAGTAAAACAATCGATGAATAAAAAGGGTGTTGATATTTTATTAACTACCGACCCTTCTAATATGAATTATCTCACTGGTTATGATGGATGGTCATTTTATGTTCCGCAAGGAGTTATCATTTCTATAGATGAAGACCAACCTTTTTGGTTTGGAAGAAAGCAAGACTCGAATGGTGCAAGGATCACAACCTATTTAAATGAGGAAAATATATATGGTTATCCTGAGCATCTTATTCAATGTCCGCCATTACACCCATATGATTATGTAGTACAATTGTTCAAAGATAAGAAGTGGTCAGATAAAAATATTGGTGTAGAAATGGATAGCTACTATTATACTGCAGAAAATCATAAGAGATTAAAAGATAATTTAACAAATGCCAATTTTATTAATGCTCATCTTTTAATTAACTGGGTCAGATATATAAAATCTGAAAAGGAAATACAGTATATGAAAGATGCTGGAACATTAGTTAAAGCAGGAATGCAAACAGCATTTGATTCAATAAAAGAAGGTGTAAAACAAAGTACAGTTGCAGGAAAAATTCAAAATACTCTCATTGCTGGAAATGAAACTACACAAATGGGGGGAGAATATTCAAGCTTAGGCATAATACTTGCAAGTGGTCGGTCTGCATCTGCATCACACTTAACACCTAGTGATAAAAAATTTGAAAATAATGAGGGAACAATAATTGAATTAGGTGGTGTTAAGCATCGTTATCATTGTCCTTTATCTAGAACTGTATATGTAGGTTCACCTGATCCAAAAACATCCGATACATTGAAAGTAACTAATGAAGGTATTGAAAAAGCGCTCGATCAAACAAAGCCAGGAAATACTTGCCATGATGTTGCTACTGCTTTCTGGGCTGTATTGGAAAAATATGGATTAGAAAAAGAATCACGCGCTGGATACTCTATTGGTATTGGTTATCCTCCTGATTGGGGCGAACACACATTTAGCATTAGAAAAAATGAAAAAACACTTTTAGAGTCTAATGTTACTTTTCATCTTATGTGTGGAATGTGGATGGATACATGGGGGTTAGAACTAAGTGAGTCAGTTAGGGTGACGGAAACTGGTTATGAGCTACTTACAAATGTACCTAGAGATTTGCATATAGTAAATTAATCATTTGCATCACCACCTCCGGCACCTTTTGCTCTAGACTCCTCTGACTCAGGAACAAAAGTTCTAAAAGCTATTTTAGATATTTGCTCCCAAGATTTTTTATCAGGATTAATACCCTTAGAGAGCAAATTATTTATATTTGATGATGAAATATTAATATCTAACTTTTGTTCATTTAAAATATTCTTTGTGAGTAGAAGATCAAAATTTCTTTGATAATTTGTAGAGATAATATCACTATTAACGCTAATATTTTTATTAGTTATTTGTGCATAAACTTTTTGATCTAACAGAAACTGTGAATTGATATTTTTTTTGGCATACTTGTAAAGTAAGGGTATTAAGAATATAGGGTCACTACAATTTTTTAAAGTTAATTTAAAATTATCTCTTTTATCTATTTTTGATATTAAATAATCGATTAACCCTGGACCTATCACTAAAAAAGATTTATTTTTACAATCAAACTCATCATTTATTTTTGACGGATCTATACTGGCATTAAAGTTGTTATCTAATTCTTCAATCTTAAATGTTAATAATTTGATTCCATCAAAACCAAATACTTCAAGCCAAGTTGTAATAAATGCAGCATCTTCATCTGATCCATAGGTGAACCCTAATCCTGAAAAAGCTCTTTGTGTATTAGTGAAGACTTCATAGTAAGAATAACTCACAGATATTAATATGAACTCATTGTTGCAAATCCCCATTCATCAACATTTTTATTATTTAGGTCTGATAAATAAGGAGCTCCAGAAAAAAAACTTACTCTTAACCATCTGTCTGACTTAGGATCATAACGATTGGCACCAAAAAAAGATAATTTAAATCTTAACATATCAATTGGTATTGTTTTTTTATCGAGAACATTATCTTGAACTTCCGAGTAAGGGTAATTTTTTAAGGATTGAATTCTTTTAACAATTCCTCTGTATTCTGGGTGCATTAACAAAAATTCACAAATTAATTGATTTTCATCTACATTTTTTATTTGCTTAAATAAATCATTAACCATTTTTGCAATTCCTAAATTTTGCTCCAATTCACTTCCTTGTTCATTATATCTTTCACCCAGTCTAGGTTCTAACTTTGCTGCTGAAACATACCAAAATAAATAATTGCTATTTTTGTTATTAAAATCAATATCTTTTATCCAAGAATATTTATCATTAATTATTTTTTTCAAATCTCCGATAGATTGATTTCCATCAATTTCCATTATTTCCTCATCAGCCATATCTTCTGCTAACTCTTCTGATATTTGAGGATACAATTCAATTAGTTGTACTCTTGCAATTTCTTGAGTATCATTATTAAAATTCGAATCACAATAATCTAGAATATCTAACCATTTAAATTTTTGAGAAAGATCTAGGTCATTAATGTAGGAAATATATTTTTTTAAATCTTCAGTAGTTAATTTATTTTTATTAATTTGGAATTCATCACTTGTATTAACTTCTTCAAGATAATTTAGGGCTTTATTCAAAAGTTTTTTATATTTTTCGAAAATTATATTATCTAACTCGATTTGAGAAATTTCTTCTAATGTCTTTGTGTACTGCTTCATCCACTTATTAATCAACTTTGGATGTTTAATGATAAAAGGTGCCATACCTAAACCTGTTGAATTACCAATACCTAAATGTTGTTTAATTTTTCTATCTAACTTTACTGCTTTTTTTGGATTAATTTGCCTTGCAACATGTTCAACTAATTCAATACTAAATTCTCTAATTAAATAAACTGATAACATTTCTGCTCTAAAGGGTTGATTGAAAACAGTTGTATTTTTTGTGTTAGTAAAATCTGATAATCCAAATTTACCACTACCATAAACAGCCTACTAAGAATTAACTCATCTGGAGAATTTCGACCTGACTCTTGAAGGGGAATTGTTTTTTTTAATCTATTTAGATCTTGATCAGATAATTTACCTACATGTAATGTATAGGCTGTATCCCATTTACTAGCGATAACTCTATCACTTCTATCCTTATCATCTAGAAAAGCAGAGAAACATACAAGTGAATAAGTTTGCTTATTAATAATTATTTCATAAACAACCGTACCGTAACCATCCTTATCTAAATCAAATTTTGATTTATGTATTGCCCAGTTGTCGTTGATCAATCTTCTTAACATACTTCTAGAAAAACTAAGGCGAGAAGGATAGCGTGAACCCATTCTTGATAGTTTCATGTAGTTATCGTTTTCTCTTACTTTTTGTAACATTTATTAAATATGTATAGTTAATTTTGGTTTTTTCATTAATAGAAGTATTAATCTATGTCAAAAATAAGTGAAGATATACTTCTAATTGATGGATTGGAATATTGTAACTGGAATAGGGAATTATTTGAAAATGCCCACCAAGCTGGATTAACTGCAATTCATGCGACATTAGTGTATTGGGAAAATACTGAAGAGTCTTTCGAAAAAATAAATGATTGGCAACGTATTTTTAAAGAGCATCATGACATTATTGCTCACGCAAAAACTACCGAAGATATTTTGGATGCTAAAAAAAATAATAAAGTTGCAATTATTTTTGGTTTTCAAAATTCTGCTCCTATTGCCAATGATATATTTTTAATTGAAAAATTTTTTGAAGCAGGTGTGAGATTTATGCAACTCACCTATAATAATCAAACTCCGCTTGCTGGAGGATGCTTTGAACCTAAAGACTCAGGTGTATCACGATTTGGAAAAGCTGTTATTGAAGAAATGAATAGACTTGGAATGATTGTAGATTTAAGTCATGCAGGAAAGCAAACTTGTCTTGATGCTATTGAAGTCTCAAATAAACCTGTGGCAATTTCTCATGCTAACCCAAATTTCTTTCATAAATCTAAAAGAAACATTGATACTGATATTTTACAAAAACTTGTGAAAAAAAATGGTTTTATTGGTTTAAGTTTATATCCTTACCATCTTAAAAATTTAGGTGATTGTACCATAGAAGATTTTTGTGAAATGATTAAGGAGCTTGTAAACCTAATTGGTGAAGACAATATTGGAATAGGGTCTGATCTTTGTTTAAATTGGTCAGATGATGTAGTTATGTGGATGAGAAATGGAAAGTGGACCAAAGATATTGACTATGGAGAATCTAAAGATAAAAATCCAAAATGGCCTAAGTTACCAAGTTGGTATAAGCAACCAAGTGACTTAAATAATTTATTTAATTTAATGTGTGAAAATAATATTCCAGAAAAAGTTTCAATAAAAATAATTGGTCAGAATTGGTTTAACTTCATGAAAAATCAATTTTAGTTTTTACGACTAATAAAAGAAGCTGATAACAAACTTATTATTACAATCGAAGCACCAATCATTTGATAAGTTTCTAAATTTTCGTTTAATAAAAAAACAGCTCCTAGAACACCGACCACTGGCTCTAAATATAAAAATAAAGCAGTATATGATTGTCCTATCTTTGGGATAGCAATTAATTGTGACAAAAGTGCAAAGCTATAACATACCGAAGGAATTAAAATTAAAAGATAAATATTAATATCAAAATTAAAATTTAAAGAAAAAAATATTTTTAATATTACAAAGAAGAAAATAGTATTAAAAATATTTATAAAGATATTAATTGGTATTGGTGAAATACCTTTAATAGACATTTTTTGATTTACTATAATCATACTAGTTGACCCAAGTGATGCAAGAAAAGCTAAAAGAATACCTACTATATTTATGACTTTAAAAGATGGTCCTATAACTAAAACAATTCCTAAAAATGTTACAAAAAATAAAATCTTTACAGTTAGTGAAATTTTTTCTTTATCGACAATTATAGAAAATAAAAGAACATATATTGGATAGAGGCAAAAAATAAGAATTGTTAAACTAACTTCAATAAATATAACTGAAGTCAATAATCCGAGTGTTAATAATATAGAACCAGCTGATATAGATAAAAAGTATTTTAGGTTCTTTGTAAAAATTTCTAATAGATTTTTTTGATAAGGGATAAAAGGTAATATAATAATCGAGGCAACTGCGTAACGTAAAAAAATAGTTAATGCTACAGAGGCGCCTGAATTATATGCTATTTTTGTGGTAGGGCCAATTAAGCCAAATAAAATCCCAGCAACTAAAGCAAAAATAACACCAAATATGAACATTTTTTAAATTAACTTTTGACTATTTGTTTTCATGCAGTTATTCAAGCTTCATTACTAAATATATTATGAATGACACATCTCAAAGTTTCGTTAAATTTGAAAAGATCGATAAAAGTTATGATGGAGAAGTACTAGTAGTAAAAAACTTAAACTTGGATATTGCTAAGGGTGAGTTTGTAACAATGTTGGGTCCATCAGGATCAGGTAAAACAACAACTTTGATGATGTTAGCTGGTTTTGAAACACCTACAAACGGTGAAATATTTTTAGATACTAAACCAATAAGTAAAATACCTCCTTATGAAAGAGAAATTGGAATGGTATTTCAAAACTATGCTTTATTTCCCCATATGACTGTTGCGGAAAATTTATCATTCCCTCTAGAAGTAAGAAAAATTTCAAAACCAGATATTAAAGAAAAAGTGCAGAAAGCTCTTGATATGGTTGAGTTAGGTAATTTTGGTACTAGATTTCCTGCTCAATTATCTGGTGGACAACAACAAAGAGTTGCTTTGGCAAGAGCACTTGTATTTGAACCTCGCCTTGTATTGATGGATGAGCCTTTAGGTGCTCTTGATAAGAATTTGCGTGAACAGATGCAATACGAAATTAAACATATTCATGATAGAATTGGAATAACAGTTGTGTATGTTACGCATGATCAAAGCGAAGCTTTAACAATGTCCAATAGAATTGCAGTATTTAATGATGGGGTTGTACAACAATTATCTACACCTGATATTTTATATGAGAAACCTGAAAATTCATTTGTGGCTAAATTTATTGGAGAAAATAATACACTAAATGGTGTTGTAAAAGAAATTAATGGATCGTCATGTGAAGTTGAATTAGAAGGTGGTTTTGGAACCGTTAAAGCATTAAAAATAAATGTAATCTTAGAGCGTTAGATCTGTAATTATAGTTTTTTCTTAAAATTTAGCCAAAAATTTTTACTTTTAGCCCTTTTTTTTCATTTAATGACATGTTATTACGACACCATTACGGACATAATCTTAAGATTAATTAATAAAAAAATAGGAGGATATATATGTCTAAATTTTTAAAAGCCTTCTTATTTGTGTCACTCGTATTTGCTCCTTTTGCAGCTAGCGCTGTAACGGTTGCTTCATGGGGTGGTGCTTATACAGAAAGTCAACAAAAAGCTTATGCTGATACATACTCTGATCCTAGCTCAATTGTTTTTGAGAACTACAACGGAGGTTTAGGGGAAGTAAGAGCTCAAGTAGAAAGTGGAAGTGTTACTTGGGATCTAGTAGATGTATTACCTGGTGATGCAATCACTGGTTGTGATGAAGGATTATTTGAGGATATTTCAGATGAAATCGCATCAATGGGTGTACCAGGACCTGACGGAGAATCAATCGCTGAAGATATGGAAAATAATGGATTAAATTACCATTCTGGTTGGGATTGTTGTGTACCACAAATATTCTGGACTTACGTAGTATTCTATGACCCAGATGCTTTCCCAGGTGAAAAACCTGATAGTATGGCTGACTTTTTTGATGTGGAAAAATTTCCAGGTAAAAGAGGTATCCACACTTGGGCTGATGGAATTATTCAGAAAGCTTTAGTTGCAGATGGAGTAGAACCAAATGCAGTACCAACGGTTTTTGCAAATCAAACTGGTGCAATTGATAGAGCTTTTGAAGTAATGGATAAAATTAAAGATCATGTAGTATTTTGGTCTGCAGGCTCACAACCACTTGAATTAGTAAAAAGTGGTGAAGTTATAATGGCTGTTGCTTATAATGGTCGTGTTGGTGCAGCCAATCTAGCTGAAGGAGAAAACTTTGAATATATTTGGGAAGGACAAGTTCTAGACCAAGAATATTTATGTTTAACAACTGGATCTCCTAATAGAGAAGCAGCTCTTGATTTTATGATGCATGCTTCAAGCCCTGAGTCACAAGCTGAACAGGCAAAATATATTACTTACGGACCAATGAGAGCTTCTGGTATTCCTATCATTGAAGCAAATGAGCCTTGGGGTCCTGGAGGAGTAGATATTATGCCTCACATGCCTAATACTCCTGAGCGTTTAAAAGTTTCTATCGTTAATGATCCACAATGGTGGTCAGATAATGGTGCAGAAATTAGTGAACGTTACTCAGCGTGGATGGGTAACTAAGGTTGATAATTTAAATTTACTATTTTAAAGTAAAGGCGAGATTTTTCTCGCCTTTATTTATTTTTGGAGGATTGTATTTCTACTTCTGCATTACTTACAACGGACGGGGTTCCTTTAAAGCAAAGTTTAAAAAAAGCTGAGCGAAAAAATAAATTAAGAGCTTTCTTATTAGTTTTTCCACTATTACTTTTTATAATCGTTACGTTTGTTATGCCAATTGGCGATATGCTTTTTAGAAGTGTTGATGATAGTCAAATCAATGGAGTATTTCCAAATACTTTCAATGAATATAAAAAATGGGATAAAGAAAAAGACGTACTCCCACCAGAAGAAGTTTATAAAGCTCTTTTTGAAGAACTTGCTTATGGGGAGAAAATACAAATTGGAAGAGCTTTAACTAGAATGAATTATTCAAAATCAGGTTGGAAAAGTCTGATTAAGACAACTTCTAGACAAATCAAAAAAGCTGTAAAAAAAAATGAACTTCCAAATAATTATAAAGAATTTTTAATTAGTGCTAATGAAAAATGGGCCGACCCAACTTTTTGGTATGCGATGGGGCAAATGGTGAACAATACTACACCTATTTATTATTGGAATGCTCTTGATAGAACTTATGATCAAGATCAAAATGTTGTCATGCAAGATGAAAAAAGACGAATTTATATAAAAACTTGGATTAAGACCTTAAAAATAAGCGTTTATGTTACAATTTTTTGTTTAGTTCTTGGTTTTCCAGTAGCTCACCTTCTTGCAAATTTACCATTAAGATACAGTAATCTTCTTATGATTTTTGTTTTACTACCATTTTGGACATCACTTTTAGTACGAACTACTGCTTGGATTGTAATGCTTCAACAAAATGGAGTAATAAATGGAATATTGGTATGGTTAGGTATTTTGAGTGATGATGGTCGATTACAATTGGTTTATAATGAAACAGGAACTTTAATTGCTATGACTCAAATATTATTACCATTTATGATACTTCCTTTGTATAGTGTGATGAGAGTTATTCCCAAAAGTCATATGAGAGCTGCACAAAACTTAGGCGCTAAACCTGCCACTGCTTTTTGGAGAGTATATTTACCGCAAACTATACCTGGCATGAGTGCAGGCGGACTACTAGTTTTTGTTTTAGCAATTGGATATTTTATTACTCCTGAATTAGTAGGAGGTAAAGATGGAAAATTGATTGGTCATTGGATTGCTTATCATCTTAAAACAACATTAAACTGGGGCTTATGCGCTGCTTTAGGTGCAATTCTTCTTGGTGTAATGCTAGTATTTTATTGGCTATATAATAAAATAGTTGGCATAGAC